>OLPI01003236.1_pt1 | contig 11814 bp, 7 predicted proteins | sample 1672361 | NCBI WGS metagenome assembly OLPI01 (sample SAMEA3136675, study PRJEB25190) | human gut metagenome
GGGCTTCATTGAATACAACCCGCACAGTTCGCACGCAACAAGCGCAAGAGCTTCTACCGATAAGGAGCGAGCAAGCTGGAGAAACAGCGTCTCGGGCGACAGCACGAACGTCTTTTCGTCGATGCGCATCGCTTTTCCCGCGAAACATGCATCGCAAATATCGTGGCACACCGCCCCGGGTCTGTTTCTTTTGCCATTTCGCGCCGAAATCGCAATGTGAATCGGTTGCCGGGACGACGAAAACACTTCGCCCGTCCATGGTTCGTCGAGCAAAGACGCGATTTCGCTCCGATTCGTTTTTGCGGGCAGCGCAACGCGGGCCGCACGAGGCTTCGGGCGAAGCCCACATCGCACGGCCCTCCAGTATTGGAGCGCGCTCATATGTGCAAGGCAAATAGTCATACGGAAGACTCTAGCGCGAAAACCTTGCCGAATTCTTGCCTGAAGGCCACGAGATTCGTGCCCTAAAACTGCAGAATCCATGCTCGAAAGCCGCGATTTTCATGTTTGAAAGCGACGTTTTTTCATGCCCGAATAGCACGAAAACCATTTCCAAGCACCGCGAAAATCATGCTCGATAGCTGCAGGATTCACGCAGAAACTCAAAACCCGAGCGTTGTCGACCCCCATGAAATCACGCGCAGATGCCGCCTCGCTCCCGCGAATCCGCGACTCGACAGCGCCGCACCACCAGCCATCATCGTCGCGCTCCGGGCAGCGGCGCTATGGTGCCGGGCAACAACCCCACATCGCTAAGCGGCACCGTTGGCCAATGGATCGCATTGCCGGCTATTGGACGGCGTCGCTGCGATAGTGCGAGCCGCAGCTCTCTTTGCGCGCGAGCATTGCCGCAACGGTCGCGCTTGCTGTTTCGAGCTGTAAGCGAATCCTCATAGTGGCAGCAATCGACGCGGCATCGGAACACGGCGAAGATGAAGGCGCGAGCCCCGACGCAGACATAAGCTCAGAAGCAGGCTCAGATTCAGACCCAAACGAAGCCACAGGCGCATAAGCCGCTTCCCCAACGCGTTCCTGAAGAGCGGAAATCACATTTGCAGCCGCCTTAAGCCCGTCGGCATCGCGGGAAATCATGCAATGCGTCGACATCGTTTCGCGCAATTCGCGAAGCACCGCGCCGCTTGCAGGATATGCGCGTTCCTCGACTTCAAACGAAACCGACCCACAGCGCGATCGGAAACGAGAGCCTCCTGCGCAACGGCTGTTGCGGGAATCGCTTTTGGTCGCGATTCCTTCCGCATCGGAATCTCTGCAGCTTCCCACATCGAGCCCGCAACCCGAAGCCAGTGTGTCCACGCTTGCGAAACCGGAGGTTTCGCTGCGCGCATTCGCGCTCCCGCCCGCGCGCTCGCCCACAAACGCCCTCGCGAATTTCGCCGCGGCAACGCCCGCGCGGCGGCCAAAAACCAACGCATTCGCACTCGCGAGGCCGCCGATTCTATCGGCGCCGTGCATACCGCCCGTGCATTCGCCGGCCGCGAACAGGCCTGGCACGCCGCACGAGCCATGCTCGTCAATCGCGATGCCGCCGTTCGAAGCGTGCGCATACGGAGCGATGCGCGCAGGGGCGCTCGCCGAAACGCCGCATTCCCGCTCGAGCCATCCGGAAAACGTGCGCACGAATTCCGGCGAGTCATCACCCACGTCGCACGCGATTTCCATGCCCTCATCGCCGCACGCCTCCATGGCGAAATCGAGCGGCGCACCGGCTCGCTCGCACGAAAACGGCCCATGCTCGCTACGGGCTTCAAGAACATCGCGCGCGATCGGCTCGCCCGACGCGTCCCAGGCACGCGCGAACCGAAACGCCTTCTCGTTGAACACGATATTGCGCCGCGGCGCCACGAGCCCCGGCATGACCTGCATGAATTCCAAATTCACCAAGCGAGCGCCACAGCGCGCGACAATTGCCTGAACCGTTGCGGAATTGCCAGAAGCAGAAAGGCTGCGCTTGTAAAGCCCAGCCACGCCGCCTCCCGCGAGCACGATTGCCCCACACGACACCGCGCGAAAGCGTTTGACCGAACGGTCGAAGAACAGCGCACCGCGCGCACGGCCATCGTCCATGGCGATATCGAGCAGCTCGCACCCGTCGAAGCGAACAACTCCCCCTTCGCAAAGAGCCCGGCCGAAACCGCGCTCCATCGAAGCACGTTCAAGGCCACGCCACATACGCAGCGAATGGTCGAAGCAGGGAATGTATTGCGGCTCATCGGGATTCGCGGGTCGCTTCAAAGAAACGCCCATCGCTTCAAGCGCGGCGATAGCCTCGGGAATACCCCGCACGAACGAGTCGACGAGCGCCGCATTGGCAGCGCCGCGGCCGACGTGCAGAATCGTCTCGACCATATCGTCGATATCGGCCGCGTCGCGAGGTCCGATAAGCCCCAAGCCCCACGTTCCTGGATAGAAGCTCGAGCTGGAAAAGACGCCCGACGCACTCGCGAGGCACACCGAAGCGCCAGCGCGTGCCGCCTCGATCGCCGCGCAGCATCCGGCAATGCCACCGCCAACGACGACCACGTCAAACGATAATTCCGATTCGATATGCACGATTCCCTCCTGAGCCGCACGCGCGATCCGCTCTTTGCTAAGGGGATAATAGCGTTTCCGACAAACGAACTCGCCCGCGCGACACATTCGGCGACACCTCAACAAATACATCGCTCGCAACGCTTAAAGCTCACGAAAGCATACGAAGCTCCCGACGAATGAAGCTCGGACGAAACAAAAACCGTGCACTGCTCGCGGAATTTCCGACAAATGCAAATCGGCTCGACGACGAACCGGCCATCAACGGAAAACGACACTTTAGCGCATTAGAGTGTTGACGTGTGCGATTTCGCCGCTATACTAAACGCATTCCGCGACCAGTCGGGAACCGTGCGCGACGAAATGAACGCCCACGGCACACCGAACGAAGGTCGCGCACGTCGCCCGCTTCCTCGGGCCGAGTTTTGGAAGGAGCACGCGTGAGCAACGCCGCCGCACATACCTGCGCAGTCGCCGCCGGCTTCTTCTGCCATGCCCACACGGGCCGCTACCCCGAGTACCTCTATTCCTATCGATACCTCTAGCGCACGAGGGCCGCTCGTCGCGTCGCACGCCAGCGTCGCGTACAGCCACAGCCGTCGTGTGCGCCTCCATGTCCGCGTAATTTCGCGCATTTGGGCATGGTCCGGTTTCTCAACAAGGGGCGAATAGGGCAAACGGGTGCCCCGTCGAGAAATCGGTTCGCGCCCAAACGCGCAAGACCGATTGGAAATTCCAATGATCGCAAAAATCACCATGGTGCTCGCTTTCGCGGCAATCGCCATCATCATCGGCATCCTGTGTCAAAAACACGCCGGCAGCGTGACCGGCTTCATTCTGGGCGGCCGCAACGTAGGCCCTTGGCTTTCCGCGTTTGCATTCGGCACGTCGTACTTCTCGGCCGTCATCTTCGTCGGCTACGCCGGTCAATTCGGATGGAAATACGGCCTTTCGGCCACGTGGGTAGGCATCGGCAACGCCATTTTGGGCAGCCTGCTCGCCTGGTGGGTGCTCGGCCCCCGCACGCGCGAGATGACGCAGCGCCTGGGTGCTGCCACCATGCCCGAATTCTTCGGTAAGCGCTACCACAGCCGCGCGCTGCGCATCGCCGCCGCCGCCATCATCTTCGTGTTCCTCATTCCCTACACCGCGAGCGTCTACAACGGCCTGTCGCGACTGTTCGGCATGGCGTTCGGCCTGTCATACGAGGCATGCGTCATCGGCATGGCACTTATCACCTGCATTTACGTGGTGCTCGGCGGCTACATGGCCACCGTGGTGAACGACTTTCTGCAGGGCATTGTGATGCTGTTCGGCATCACCGCCGTAATTTGCGCCGTGCTCGCCGGCAATGGCGGCTTCTCACAGGCGGTCATCGACTTGTCGCACGTGCAAGCCGAAACGAACCCCGATTTGCAAGGCGCGTTCGTGAGCATGTTCGGACCCGATTTGCTCAACCTGCTCGGCGTTGTGGCGCTCACGAGCCTCGGTACGTGGGGCCTTCCGCAAATGGTGCAGAAGTTCTACGCCATCAAAAGCGGCCCCGCCATTAAACAGGGCGCCATCATCTCAACGTTTTTCGCTATGGTCGTCGCCGGCGGCAGCTATTTCCTCGGCGGTTTCGGACGCCTGTACTCGGGCCAGATCGAGATGTCGGCCGCAGGCACGCCCATCTACGACTCCATCATCCCCACTATGCTTTCCACTTTGCCCGATTTGCTCGTCGGTCTCGTAATCGTGCTCGTGCTTTCGGCCTCGATGTCGACCTTGAGCTCGCTTGTGCTCACCTCGTCGAGCACGCTCACGCTCGACCTGTTGAAAGACAACGTCGTGAAGAACATGGATGAGAAGCGTCAGCTCACATGGATGCGCGGCCTGCTCGTAGCGTTCGTGGCCATTTCCGCGATCATCGCGCTCGTGCAGTACAACTCGTCGATCACGTTCATCGCGCAGCTCATGTCCATCAGCTGGGGCGCGCTGGCGGGCGCCTTTCTCGGCCCCTTCCTGTGGGGCCTGTACTCCAAGCGCATCTCAAGGGCGGCCGTGTGGACAAGCTTCATCGTAGGCGTAGGCTTGACCAGCGGAAACATGATTGCAGGCTTCTTCGGCCACGCGCTTATCGCCAGCCCCATCAACTGCGGCGCGCTCGTAATGCTGCTCTCGCTCGCGATTGTGCCGCTCGTGAGCCTGGCTACCAAACCGGTTGATTTCGACATGGACATCGCGCTGCCGAGCCGCAAGAGCGCGACCGACCGCGAAATTGAAGCCGAGGCGCGTGCGGAGGGCCTGGAGGAAATCGAACCGCTCGCGTAAGGGCGAAATCGACCGAAAGCTTGAAGTGCGCTCGGTCGCAAATTCACAGTCGACCGAGCGTCAACCGGACCGAAAATGACGACCGCAACAACGCTCGTCGCGCGACAGCGTCGCACCTATGCGCACAGAAGCGCCTCGACGATTTTCCGTTCAGCGTCCAAGCTGAAACCGTCGACAACGGAAAGCTCGCGGCGCCCCGTGGCTCCATCGATGCTGCATCATGCACGCCGATGCCAAGACGCTTGACGACCGCAATCAGATGCTTGCGCGCGATGAATAGTCGTTTCCACGATGGGGCCGAATGCGCCATTGCGGCGGCCAAGGCCTTCCATAATCAGGCGCTTCTTTTCAAGCAAATGCCGTAATTTGGGAACAAGAAAGGAGGGGCATGCGCACCCCTCCCAGAGAGGGGACGGCCGCCCGAAGGCAGCCGCCTAAGTTGTGAGGGAATACCGCCGGCGAATTACTTCTCGTCGTATTGCGGAATCTCGGTGTCGTCGACCTCGTCGAGGTTGCCGTCATAGACGTAGTGCTTGGTTTCGCGGGCAATGATGGCGGAAAGACCGAGCACCGCGATGCAGTTCGGAATCGCCATAAGGGCATTCATCACGTCGGCGAAGTTCCACACCACCGAGCTCAGGTTCGAAACCGCAGCACTGCCAGTTGCGTCGCCGACCATCATGCAGCCCCAGAAGACGAACAGCAGAAACACGATGTAATACGGGAGCACGGCCTTCTTGCCAAGCAGGTAGCTGATGGCGCGGTTGCCATACTGGCTCCAACCGAGAATGGTGGAGTAGGTGAAGGTAATCAGACCAACGAGCAGCACCAACGGGCCGAACACAGGAATCTTCTCGAAGGCCGCGGTAGCAAGGCCTGCGCCCGAGGAAATGGTGCCGTTCGCGATGGCGGTGGAAAGTTCGGGGTTGGCGAGCAGCGTAGTCATGAGCATGAGACCCGTGAGCAAGCAGACAACGACGGTGTCCCAGAACGTACCGGTCATGGAAACGAGCGCCTGGCGAGCGGGGTTCTTCGTGGTGGCGGAAGACGCAACCAACGGAGCCGAGCCCATGCCCGATTCGTTGGAGAAAATGCCGCGCTTGAAGCCGAACTGCAAAGCCAGCGTGACCGTGGAACCAACCGCGCCGCCAGCGGCGCCGGCCGGGGTGAAGGCGCCAACGATAATCTGGCGAATCGCCTCACCAAGGAACTGGCCATTTATGCCAATGATGATGATGCAGCACGCCACGTAGAAAATAGCCATGACGGGAACGAGTTTCTCGCACACACGGGAAATAGACTTGATGCCGCCCAGAATGACGATAGCCACAAGCGCCACGACCACGATGCCAACGAGCCACTGCGGAATGGCCGCGCCGTCGATGAGCGACGTGTTGTACAGCGCGTCGGCAAGCGAGTTCGACTGGGTCGAAGCGCCAATGCCGAACGCAGCCAGCGACGCGAACAGCGCGAACAGCACAGCCAGCACGCGACCGAGCTTCTTGTTCTTGAAGCCGCGCTCGAGCGCGTACATCGCGCCGCCGAGCATCTTACCCGAGTGGTCCTTCACGCGATACTTCACGCCAATGAACACCTCGGAATACTTGGTGGCGATGCCCAGGATGCCGGTGATCCACATCCAGAAAATGGCGCCCGGGCCGCCGAACAGAAGGCCCGTGCCCACGCCGACGATGTTGCCTGTGCCGATAGTGGCAGCGAGCGCCGTGGTGAGCGCGCCGAACTGGGTGATGTCGCCATCGGCGTCGGACGGGTCATCTTTGGTGACCGACAACTTGATGCCAGTGCCAAGCTTGCGCTGGATGAACCCGGTGCGAATCGTCATGAAGATGTGCGTGCCCAGCAGAAGCAAAATCATGATGGGGCCCCACACGAAGCCGTCGACGGCGTCGATAACGTCAAGCGGGCTTGTGGCGGCGGCCAAACCTTCGCCCAAACTCGTAAATGGCGTTATGAAAAACGATGTGAGGAAGTCTTCCATGGCATTGCCTTTCCCTCGGGAAAGCGCGTGCATTAGAGAGCCGTGAAAGAAATCTCTCCAATGCGCACGCTTTCTTTTTCTTTCGACAAGAGGAAATGCTACAGAAGCTATTTTTCAGATACGTTTCACGTCGCGTAAAAACGCCTATCAAGAAGCCAAAGGACGATACATGCCCGCGAACGGATGCAGTACCAACGAAACGAACTGCTTCCCATTTCCTCATAATTGAAGAAATGGGAAGCAGCCCAGTATAAGCCCATCCACGTTTCGGAAGGTTCGGCGCTATAGGCAAGCGCTAGCGCGCTGTTCAAAACTCACCAGCGGAAGCGTCCCGCTTGATGAATTTTCTACGCGAACAGCCACAACAGGTCGTTTTCGCTGGGGTCGGCCCACTCCGACTCGTCGATGCGCCACATGCCGCCAGCTTTCTCCAAGTCGACCGTCAAAAACAGCTCATAGCCCATTTCGGCATTCTCGCATGCGTTCGAAAGAGCCTCTTGCGCGTCGACTCCATCCGCGATGGCGTAGCACACTTCCCTCGCGACATCGTAGCTGCGATAGGAATTCGCGTAGTAGTACACCGTTGCCTCGTCGGCTTCGTCGTCGACATACACCCAGTCGACCTCATACACGAGCGAACGCATAGCCCAATCGGCGTACGCGTCGGCGTCGAGGCCCAGGGAGGCAGCCGATTCACCTGTATAGTCCAAGATACAATCGGCGAAATCGTTGGCGATGGCCGCATGAAGAACCTCGTCATCGCCCGATGCAACGCTGCCAAGGCGGCTGGTCACCACATCGAATATCGCCTTCTCATCATCGGTTTCCGGAGCGTATATCTCGTGGTCGGAGCCGATGACTTCGGTATCGTCAACATCGCCATATGTAGGGGCCTGTTCGTCGAGAAAAGAATCGAACGCGACAATGGCACCCAAAATAACCGTGAAGGCGACGAACGCCGCCACGATAACGCCTACGACAACCGCGAGCGACTTGCCCTTGGGCCTCGAAGCGGTTTTGCTCTGGGCCACCCTCTTGCCCACGCCCTCGAAATTCGGGGGCGGTGGCGGAGTCGGTACAGAAGATGGGGCCGCATTGCCGGCGGGCGTGCTAAAAGGCGAATCTTGGAAAGAGGAATGATTGGGCCAAACGGACTGATCGGAACGAGAAGAATCGCTAGGCTGAACGGGCTGGGCGGGATGGGCGGAGCGATTCGTTTGTTCAGAAGCCGCCTTTGGCTCCATGCCTGACGCAGGAGCGCCGTCTTCTGCCAGCTCGCCGAACGGATCTTGCGCGCGATTCTTGTACGCCTTCGTCGATGAGGAAATATCCCACGGCATTGTGGGGTCGCCCGCGTTGAACGGGCTCTCGTTCGCACGCTTATCGTTTTTCTTATCGCCCCAGGCCATGCGCGCCTTCCCTTCCGTCGCGTTGTACGGCATTCCAAACGCTTGCGCAATCGGAACAGCTACAAAAAGTATACGACACCAAAGAGCGATCCCACGGTGCATGGGACACATTAAACGGGACAATTTCGGCATCGCGCAGCGAAGCCGCAAACGAGAGCCGCCGCCCCACAAGCACACCCAGTGCCGGCGAGCGGCGAGCGTACGGTCAAAGCGCTATTGTCTCCTACATCATGGCGCTTGAAGCCGCAGCGCTCATCGCACTCGCCATTACGCTCCACCTCGCAAAGCGCTAGGAGCTCGACAAAAGTGTACAACGGGCGGAAAGGCGAATACCAAACGCGCGCATGAATCGAGCGCCGGCTAAAAGCAACCTTCGTATGCACCAGCCAAAAGGCTTTCTACAGAACTTGTTGACATGTCAACAAGTTTATGGTCAACTTCCACATGCTGATTTGTCAACATCAATCATCTGGAAAGGCACCATGGAAGACCGATTCGAGACATTCACCATTCTCATAAGCCGAATCAATCGCAGCATTCGCAAAATCAAAAACCAGGAAATGGCTGATTGGGGGCTGAAAAGCATCCATGTGTCATGCCTGCACTACTTGCGTTCGCAAGGAAGCCTTACCGCGGCCGAGCTGTGCGAGCGCTGCGAAGAAGACAAGGCGGCTGTGTCGCGCGCGGTCGACCATCTGAAGTCGGAGGGCTTCATCGAAGCCTCGACCAATGGCGCCAAGCCCTACAAATGCCCGCTCGTGCTCACCAAGAAAGGCGAGCAGGCCGGCGACGCGATTGCGCAGAAAATCGCGACGGTGCTTCGGGAAATCGACGACAGCCTCACCGATGAGCAGCGCGCGGCGTTCTACCAAAGCCTCGCCGCCGTGAGCGACCGCTTGGGCGCCATCGCGCGCACCGCCCAGCCAACCACCGCCTCCAAGAAAGAGTAATTGCCATGTTCTTCCTCAAAAAAGCCTACTGCCGCGTCTTTCAAATCGGCTTTCGCGCCGTGCTCCCGGTGCTCCCCTACCGCGAGCCCGAAATCATTCGCTCGTGCGCCGATTTGGGTCCCGTTCTTGAGAAAGAGCACGCGCGCACCATACTCGTCGTGACCGACCGCGGCATCGTGGAAAACGGCCTTACCGCGCCGCTCGAAGAAGCGCTGCGCGACGCGCGCGTGAACTACGCCGTGTACGACAAAACCCAGCCCAACCCCACCGTTGACCAGGTTGAAGAAGCCCTTGAGCTCTACCACCAGCGCCAATGCACCGCGATTATCGCGATTGGCGGCGGCTCGTCGATGGACTGCGCCAAAGCCGTGGGTCGCGTACCCGAACAAGTCGCTCTCGCGCATGAAGGGCGTTCTGCGCGTGCTCAAGGCAACGCCCCCGATTATCGCCATTCCCACCACCGCGGGCACGGGCAGCGAAGTCACCTTGGCCGCCGTGATTACCGACGGCCGCGAGCACCACAAATACGCGATCATGAGCTTCCCGCTCATTCCCCACTACGCCGTACTCGACGCGCGCCTCACCTACACGCTGCCTCCACACCTTACCTCCACCACGGGCATGGACGCGCTCACGCATGCCGTGGAAGCCTATATCGGCAGGTCAACCACCAAGCAGACGCGGGAACTCGCCCTCGACGCGACCAAACTGATATTCGGAAACATCCAGCGCGCCTATGAGCATGGCGACGACCACGAAGCGCGCGAGAACATGCTGCACGCCGCGTACAAAGCGGGCATCGCATTTTCCATGTCGTACGTGGGCTACGTGCATGCCATCGCCCACTCGCTCGGCGGCCAATACGGCGTGCCCCACGGCCTGGCCAACGCCGTGATTCTGCCCTACGTGCTCGAAGCGTACGGCGAGGCGGCACACAAAAAGCTTCACCAGCTCGGCGTGGCTGCGGGCGTATGCGCCGCGACCGATTCCGACGCTGAAGGCGCAGCGAAGTTCATCGCGGCGATCAAGAAACTCAACGCGAGCATGAACATCCCTGAGAAAATCAGCGGCATCAAGCGCGACGACATCGCACACCTGGCCCATACGGCTGAACGCGAGGCGAACCCGCTCTATCCCGTTCCCAAGCTCATGACCGAGCACGAACTGGCCGCCCTCTATGAAGAAATCGCAGATTGGAACGAATAATGACCGACGAAGAAATCCAAGCACTCGTGGGCGCGCAGCGTGCCTTCTTCAACAGCGGAACCACGCTTTCCGTTGATTTCCGCATCAAGAGCCTGCGCAAGCTCTACGGCGCCGTGAAGGCGCACGAAGACGACATTCACGCGGCGCTCACGGCCGATTTGGGCAAGAGCGCCTACGAGGGGTTCATGTGCGAAAGCGGCCTGGCGCTCACTGAGATTTCCTACATGATCAAGCACACGCGCAAGCTTGCTCGACGCAAAATCGTGCGCACGCCGCTCGCCCAGTTCGCCTCGCACAGCTTCACGCAGGCGGTGCCCTACGGCAACACGCTCGTCATGAGTCCGTGGAACTACCCGTTCCTGCTGACCATCGATCCGCTCGCCGACGCCATCGCCGCAGGCAATACCGTTATTTTAAAGCCGAGTGCCTATTCGCCGGCGACCAGCGCGATTATCGAGCGCATTGTCGCGGAATGCTTCGCACCCGAGCACGTGGCGGTTGTCACGGGCGGCCGTGCGGAAAACACCGCGCTGCTCGAGCAGAAATTCGACTTCATCTTCTTCACGGGAAGCCAGAACGTGGGCAAGGAAGTGCTGCGCCACGCGGCCGAATTCCTCACGCCTGCCGTGCTTGAACTGGGCGGGAAAAGCCCCTGCATCGTGGACGCGAGCGCGAATATCGAGCTTGCCGCCAAGCGCATCGCGTTTGGCAAGTTTCTAAACTGCGGCCAGACGTGCGTGGCGCCCGATTACGTGCTCGTCGAGCGCAGCGTGCACGATAAACTCGTCGCTGAGCTGGTAAAGCAGGTTGAACGCCAATTCAGCACAACGCCGCTTGAGAATGCCGACTACGGCAAGATCGTGAACCAGAAGCACTTCGAGCGCCTGTGCGGACTTATTGACGAAAGCAAAGTGGTGCACGGCGGCGCGCGCGACACTGAAAGTTGCCGCATCGCGCCCACGATTATGGACGGCGTCGTGGCGAGCGACGCGGTTATGGGGGAAGAAATTTTCGGACCGATTCTGCCCATTCTTACGTTCGAGGCGTTTGACCAGGTGGCGCAAGGCCTCAAAGGCAAGGCGAAACCGCTTGCCGCGTATTTGTTCTCGAACGACAAGGGGCACATCGACCGCTTCACGCACGAGCTGCAATTCGGCGGCGGCTGCATCAACGACGTCGTCATTCACCTGGCAACGAGCGAGATGGCGTTCGGCGGCGTGGGCGAAAGCGGCATGGGCGGCTACCACGGCAAGCGCGGGTTCGAGGCGTTTTCGCACGTCAAATCGATTGTCGACAAGAAAACGTGGCTCGATTTGCCCATGCGCTACCAGCCGGAGCTGCGGTGGAAATCCTGGACCAAAAAGAGGACCAGGAGGGCCATGAGGAT
>OLPI01003237.1_pt1 | contig 11790 bp, 9 predicted proteins | sample 1672361 | NCBI WGS metagenome assembly OLPI01 (sample SAMEA3136675, study PRJEB25190) | human gut metagenome
TTCCGCATCGTAGACCCAAGGGTGGCCGGCGCGGCATGCGCGTTCGCCTTTGGGCGTGATGAATGCCATAGGGTAGGGACGGTGGGTTTTCATGGGTTCTCCTTGGTTGGAGCGTGCTTGGCCGCATGGGCTGCATCGCAAGTAATACCAGGGCATTATACGTTGCGTTGGGGCGGGGCGGAACAAAGGGATAGAATAACCGTAACTGAAATACGGCTTCGCCGAGGCGAGGACACGCACCTTGCCTCGAGCGATGGAAAAGAGTGCCCATGAACCCAGTTGTGATTATTCCCACGTTTGTGTCCGCGCGTGGGCGCGTTGAATCGGGTCCTGTTACCACGACATACGACCATACAACATCGATGTCGGCCTCGGGTGAGTTGCCCCGCTGCCTCGAATCGCTTCGGTGCGTGCGCGGGCTCGGGCATATCATTGTGCTCGTGATTGCCGAACCAGCTATCGAGAATAAGGCCGCAAGCAAAATTCGCGCCGTTGCCGAGCAATTTCCCGATTTGAATATCGCCGTAGTGGGCGCTCCCGAGATGGCGCTTGTGCGCCAGCGCATGGAGCAGCTCAACATTGGACTGCGCAACGAAGTGGGTCTTGCAGGCTATGGCGCAATGCGCAACCTGGGGCTTCTTCTTGCGGGCGCACTCGATTTCGATTCGGTGGTATTCGTCGACGATGATGTGGTGATTGACGATCCCGCGTTTCTGGAAAAGGCGATGTATGGCCTGGGCAAGCTTACGCGAAGCGGCGTGCCTATTCTTGCGAAGTCGGGCTTTTATCTGAACAAAGAAGGCGAATACCTCTCGAGCCGATCCACGAAATGGTACAACCGCTATTGGGACCAGGCCACCGCATTCAACAAGTGGATTTCCAAAGCCATGAAGGGCCCGCGCCTGTCTCGCTCGAACCATGTGTGCGGTGGTTGTTTGGCGCTTCATCGTGAGGCATTTCGTCGCGTGTCGTTCGACCCGTGGATCGCCCGCGGGGAAGATTTGGATTACATGCTCGATTTGCGCATGTACGGCAGCGATATCTGGTTCGACAACACGTGGTACATGCATCACCTTCCGCCCGAAACCAAGCGTGAAGGTCTTCGCTTCCGCCAAGACATCTTCCGTTGGCTCTACGAGTATCGCAAGGTGGAATACGGGCGAACCCAAATCGACCTGCTGCAGATCAAGCCGCAATCGTTGCTGCCGTACCCAGGGCCTTTCTTGGAGCCGGGCATCACGCGCCGCATTAAGCGCACGGCGTGGCTGCGTAGCTTCGGGCGCCCCGATGGCGCTGGGTATCGTCGCGCGGCAAGAGCGGCCACGGGCGAGGCATCTCGATATGCCGAAGCCCACTGTTCGAAGTATTTCGGCTTCCAGTCGATGTGGCCTGCGGTCATGAAGCGCATGGCGAACGACGCGATTCTCCAAAGCGTGCTTTTGAGCTCGTCGAACCGCGATGTGCGGCAAGCCGAGGCGCAACGCGTCCAGCGCGCGGCATGGGGAGCCGCCGGCGGAATCGACCCTGGCGCAACGACGGAGATTCGCCTTAATATGGGCAACGCAGAATAGGGTTTACGGGAAGTTCATTCATGGTTTCGTTCTTCATCGCCGCGCTCGTTGGCGTTGGCGTCGGCGTGCTTTCAGGGCTTTTGGGCATTGGTGGCGGCACCGTTATGGTGCCCCTGTTCCGCCTGGCTTTTGGCATGGAGCCCATTGCCGCTACGGCGACTTCGCTGTTCACCATTGTGCCAACGTCAATTTCGGGCATGTGGAAGCATGCTAAAAACAAGACGTCCCTGCCGCGGGTGGGAATCGTGTGCGGCCTGACGGGCGCGTGCCTCTCGCCCGTTGGCGTGTGGGCCGCAAACGTGTCGCCCGGTTGGGCGATTATGGGCGCAGCTGCGGTCGTCGTGATGTACTCGTCGTTCACTATGCTGAAAAAGGCTCTGGCGGCGCCAAAGGGTGGCGCAGCGAAGGGAAGTCGCAAGGCGTGCGAGAAGAAGTCGACGACGAGCGACACGGCGGCCGTGGGTGCTGCTGTAGCGACGGGCGATGCGGCAGCGGCAAGCCTCACGGCGACGGTGCCTATGGCGGCGGGCGGCTCGGGTGCCGTAGGGGCGCAGGCCGCTCCTCTCGAGGCGCCGGCAATCAAGCTCACCCCCAAATACGTGGCGAAGGTGGCGCTCATTGGCGTTGTTGCCGGCTTCATGAGCGGATATGTGGGCGTGGGCGGCGGTTTCATTATGGTGCCGCTGTTCGTGAGCATGCTCGGAATTCCCATGCGCTTGGCGTCGGGCACGTCGCTTACCGCGGTGTGCATTCTGGCGATTCCTGGCGTTATTGAGCAGGCTGTTTTGGGCAATATCGACTACATGGTCGGCGTTGCGATGATGGTCGGTTCTATTCCTGGCGCGATTGTCGGCGCCAACTTGGTGAAGCGCGTGCCCGAGCGTGCGTTGCGTTTTGCCTTTGCGCTATTTTTGCTGCTGATGGCTGTGCTTTTGGTCGTGAACGAAGCAAGTGTGATTTAGGGGAAGGCGATCGCTCCGACGCGTCGTGCGAATGTGGTGCACGGCGGCTCGGATCGATCCCCTTTTTCAAGAGACGTTCTTGAAATTCCGCCCAGCGGGCGGCGCTGCCCAACGTATGAAAGGAATCTCATGTCCAAACCACCTCGAAACATATATGCGCGCGTGCTCGATGTCGTGCTTGCGGCGATATGCGTGCTCTCGGCCGCGGTGCTTGCGTGCGCGATGGCCTGGCCCGAAACGGTGGGCAATTTGAACGTGGTCGCGGGTATTTCGTTCACCATTTCCGTGGCACTGCTCATCTATTTGCGCCTTAATCCCGATACGGTGCGTGCTCGTCAGTCCGATACGATTCTTAAAATCGCGTCGCAAACGCTTGCGTGCTTCCAGGAGGGCTTCGACATTCCCACGGCGCAGAAGGTGTGCCATTTGTTGCTGCCCGCCATTGGGGCGCAGGCTGTGGCGATTACCGATCGTGAGTCGATTTTGGGTTATGCCGGAGACGACGAAGAAATCAGCCCAGGCGGCGCGCCCATTCGCACAAAGGCTACGCATGCCACGCTTGAAGACGGCAAGCTGCGTGTGCTGGGCACGCCGCAAGAGATTGGATTCCCCGATAGCATCAAAGGCCTGCGAGCCGGCATTATCGTGCCGCTTACGCGAGGCGACGCCATTATTGGCACGCTGAAGTTTTACTATCGCCGTTCGCGCGACATCACCGAAACGCAGGTGGCGCTCGCGGAGGGCTTGGGGCAGCTGCTTTCGACGCAGATTGCTGCCGTTGAGCTGGAACAGCAAACGAAGCTTGCGACCACCATGGAGCTCAAGGCGCTCCAGAGTCAAATCAACCCGCACTTCCTGTTCAATACCATCAACACCATTGCGTCGCTCGTGCGCACCGACCCCGATCGCGCACGCATGTTGCTGCGCGAGTTCGCTGTGTTTTACCGTCGTACGCTTGAGAACTCCGACGATTTGCTTGAGCTGTCGCGCGAGGTCGAGCAGACGATGCGCTACTTTACGTTCGAAGTGGCGCGATTCGGCGAAGACCGCCTTGCCATGGACATCGATATCGAGCCGGGCCTTGAAAGTGTGATGGTGCCCGCGTTCATGGTGCAGCCGCTTGTGGAAAACGCCGTGCGCCACGCCATGCCGCAAGAAGGAAAGCTTGAGATTCATATTTTGGCGTACAGCGAAGGCGATGACTTGTATATCACCGTCTCCGACAACGGCGTGGGTATGGATGCCGAGCAGCGCCGCAAGCTTTTGCGCCCCGAAGCCTCGAAGGGCTTGGGTATCGCAATGAAGAACATCAACGAGCGCTTGCGCGGTTATTTCGGCACTGAGTCGCGCATGGAGGTTGATTCGACGCCAGGCAATGGCACCCGTGTGACCATGTTCATGAAAGACGGCTTGGTGGAAGACTAGCGTTATGGCGTTTTGTCGGCGACTGGTTTTCCTGAGCTGGCGAAAGGTGTGAATTTCCTGATGAACGACATTATTCATTGGCGATATCTATAGCTTGCGTGAAGTGGGGCTAAAGGTGTCCCATTCTAGGGTTTCCATGCTTTCAAACATCGCGAATTTGGGCTACTATTCGTATACGGGCATCGCTCGCCGACGGTTTTACGCCGTTGGCATGGGGCGCTTGAGTCCGCCTTCCTTATACGAACTTTCCAGTTATTGGGGGATGCTGTGCTGAACGCGATTATCGTTGACGACGAAGCTCCTGCTCGTTCCGAGCTGCGTTACTTGCTGGGCGAAGTCGGTGGGGTCGAAGTGCTCGCCGAAGCCGCAAGTGTGCGCGAGGCTATTGAGAAAATGCAGAGCTACCCCGTGGATGTGTTATTCCTCGATGTGAGCATGCCCGAGGTCAATGGCATTCAGTTCGCCGAGGCCCTGCAGCGTTTGAAGAACCCTCCGGCGGTCATTTTCGTTACCGCCTATAGCGAGCATGCGCTCGAAGGCTTCAAAGTGAATGCCGTCGACTATTTGGTGAAGCCGGTCGAAACCGATCGCCTGCAGCAGGCCGTGAATCGTGCGAGCGAGTACATTACGCTGCATGTGAAGGCCAGCCAGTCGGAGCGCATTCCTGTCGAAAAGGGCGGCAAGAAGATTCTTATCCCCATCGACAGCATTCGTTTTGTTATGGCGCGCGACGATTACGCGTACCTGCAAACCGACAACGACCGCTACTTCTCCACCGTGTCGCTCGCTCAGCTCGAAAAGCGCCTCGATGGACACGGCTTCTTCCGCGTGCATCGCGGCTACTTGGTAAACCTCTCGCATGTCGAAGAGGTCGAGCCCGTTCCCGGCGGCACGCTGCTTTTGTCGCTGAATGCCACCGACGAGAAAATTCCTGTTTCTCGCCGCCGCGTTTCCTCGCTGAAAAAGGCGTTGGGGCTGTAGAGTGCAGCAAAAATGAACTTCGAAAGGCTCGCCTTGGCGAGCCTTTTTCATATGCGCTATCCTTCTTGTCGCTCGATATGCTTACGGGCTTTTGCAATGTCGCGCTTAATGTCGGCGGCCGTTCGCAGCCTGCGTGCCACGTCGACGCCCGCGGCCTGTTCTATCTCGTCGGTCACGGGGCTTCGATAGCTGAACAAAAACCAATTCTCGGCCAAGTGGCTGCCTTCCATGCGTAAAAGCGCGTCGGCGACTTGGGCGGCGTTTCTGCTCCATCCCATATCGCTGCGAAGTAGACGCAAGGCGAAGAATGCGGCGTAGCACATCAGAAAATGCGCGCGCATGTGTATGGCATGGGCCACGGGATAGGGCGAAGGCGAGAAATCGGATTCAAGCAGCTGGAATGGCTCGGTGAGGCGCCACAGCTCGCGATAGATGTGAAACAGCGTGCCGGCGGTGAGCTTCGTTTCGCTTGATGATATGCAAATATAGCCATCGAGGGCCAAATCGCGTGCCTCGTCTTCGGCGCGGCCTTGTTTGCGGGCGATTTTCGCGTAGTCGCGGCCCCAGAGCACCGTGTCTTTGACGCGAATGCCCGCCATCTCGTCGGTGCGCGATTTGACCTTGTAGCTGCCCGATTGCGTGGTGATGTAATCGGAGGCATCGGCGACCCATGCCTGAAGGTCGAAAGCGGCGGTTTCGAGCGGCCGGAAAAAGACGAACCCGTCGCCGCTATCGGCGAGCGTCTCGGCGATTTCTCGCGCGTGGGGAGTGCGGCCCGCAACCACGATGACGCGTTTTGCGCCGAAATTGCTTTTCGCGCTCGCGACGAGCCCCGATACTTCATCGGCGCTAGGCGTGGCACTTGTAACATGGTAGGTCATGGGAATGCTCGTGCGGTCGAGCAGCATTCCAATGCCCATCGACAGCCCTTCGTCGCGATCGATTCCGCCCGCTAGTCGGGCGTTTGTCGCGTTCACGTCGCCCGTGTCGGCCAGCGTAAAAGAAGCGAGAACCAGCAGCACCGAATTGACCTGGTAAGGCTCGCGAATTGCTTGGTAGGTTTTCGAGAGATGCGCCACGAGGGCTCGCTCGTTGCGCGCGAAGCACTGGAAAGCGGCGTACGTGTCGGCCAGCGTGAAATCGCATGTGCGCGGGAATGAGGCGCGGCGTTGCCACGTCTCGCGCTTGGGGGCCACGTGAATCATGCGTTCGGATGCGAGCATCTCGAAAATGCGGCCCGCATGCGCGGGAAAGCCGACATGTCCCGCGCGATTTTCGAAGAAGCGCCGAACGCCTAGCGCATCGAGGTATGCGAGCGCGATGGCGCTTCCCCAGCGAGCTTGGGCAATATGGGTGTCATCGATGGTCGCGTCGCGCGGAAATGTGAAAGCGATGGGCGGGTTTTCGCTTTTCGCCCGTTCGTTGAGCTCGGCGACGTAGGCTTGGAAGTGGGCGATAGGGTCGGCGTATTGGCTTGTGAATTGGTCGACGTAGCCGATCGACTCGATGGTCTTCGTCTTCGTTTTCCCGCCTTCTCGGTAGTTCTGCACAACCGAAAGGTATACGCGCTCGCCGCGCTTCGTTTTCTTCAAGTGCATAGCACACCTCCTAAGTGTAAGTATAGCCTTGCCGCTCGTTTGGAATACCCCGCTTACCCCCGCATAATGCCTATGGATAAGAAAAAATCGTTTATGCAGGTCGGCGGCGCGTACAATATGCGCGTTATCGTTCGCGGCGCGTGTGCGCCCGCAAGAGAGGAGTTGTTTGTGCGGCCGGAAAAGAAGCAGTGGACCTATCGCGAGAAAATGGCGCAAGCCAATCGCGAGGCGAAGGCGACCGTGGTCGCGCTCGCGATTGTTGTGGTGGTGTGGATAGCGGCAGGCTTCGGCCTTTCGGCGTTCGATGTGGAAGTATTCGGAACCCCTATTTGGGTGTTCGGCGGAACGCTTGGCACATGGATTGCCGCCATCGTGGCGGCTGTGGTGCTGGGCCGCCGGGTATTCGCCGATTTCGATTTGAATGAGGAGGAGCGCGATGCAAACAACTAGTATTGCGGGCTTGCTTCCTGTGCTCATTTTCCTCGTACTTGCTCTCGGGCTCGCGATTGCGGCGCGTCGCCGCTCGCGTGCTGCGGGCGAAGGTGGGTTCGTGAAGGAATACTTCATCGGCAACCGCACGCTTGGCGGTTTTGTACTGGCCATGACTACCATTGCCACCTATGGCTCGGTGAGCTCGTTTGTGGGCGGCCCCGGCCAGGCGTGGCAAACCGGCTTTGGTTGGGTGTATATGGCGGCCGTGCAGGTAACGACGCTGTTTTTGCTTTACGGCATTATGGGCAAGAAGATGGCGCTTGTTTCGCGTAAGCTTGGGGCGGTCACGGTGATCGATGTGATTCGTGCCCGCTTCCGCAGCAATGCGTTGGCGAATGCTGCGGCTCTGATTATCGTGCTGTTCTTTGCGGCAACTATGGTTGCCCAGTTCGTGGGCGGCGCGAAGCTGTTTGAAGCCGTGACGGGGTATTCGTATTTTGTTGGCTTGGCCATTTTCGGCGTTGCTGTGATTATTTTCACGACGGTGGGCGGTTTCCGCGGCGTAGCCGTGACCGACGCGTTGTGCGGCATCGCTATGCTCGTGGGCATCGTGGTGCTTGCGGCCGGCATTCTTATTGCGGGCGGCGGCTGGGAAAACATCATGGGCACCATTCGCACGAACCACCCGCAGATGCTCGAGCCTCTTTCGGGTGGCACCATGCCCGTGTCGTTGTACTTCACGCAGTGGCTGCTCGTTGGCATTTTCACGTTCGCGCTGCCCCAATCGGTGGTGCGCTGCATGGGCTACAAAGATACGAAGAGCCTGCGCGGCGCGATGATTGGTGGCACCATTATTATCGGCGCCATGATGATTGGCGTTACCACGCTCGGCGTGCTTTCCGCGGGCGTGCTTACGGGGGACTTGGCCTCGTATGGTGGAAGCGTTGACAATATTATTCCGCGCACCATTGTGGAAACCCTGCCGCCATGGCTTGCCGGTGTTGCGATTGTCGGCCCTGTTGCCGCATCGATTTCTACCGTGTCTTCGCTGCTCATCGCCTCGTCCTCGGCCATTATCAAAGACTTGTGGCTGCACTATGCAGACGATAAGGGTCAGCAGGTAAGCGATGCCGTCGTGGCGCGTTCGAGCCAGATTATTACCCTGGGTGTGGGCGTTATCGTATTCGTGCTTGCCGTGGTTCCGCCGAGCGTTATTTGGAAGATCAACATGTTCGCGTTCGGCGGTCTCGAAACGGCATTTTGCTGGGTTCTTGTGGGCGCGCTCTTCTTCAAGCGAGCGAACAAGGTGGGCGCGATTGCGTCGATGGTGGGCGGCACCGCTGTCTATTGCCTGTGCATGGCGCTTGGCTTCAAGCTGTTCGGCCTGCACCAAATCGTGATTGGCATTACTGTGTCGCTTCTGTGCATGGCGATTGGCTCGTGGGTCGGCAATCGTCGCGCAAATGCCGCCGACGCGGCCGCAGACGCCGAGATGCGCGAGGTGTTCTTCCCCGAGGCGTAAGAGGGGCCTGGCTCATAATCTTCCCAAAAAGAAGAGCCCGCAGTTCATTGAGCTGCGGGCTCGTTTCGTTTCGTGGGGTGCGCCTATTCGGCAGCGCGCTCTCGCTCGATTTCATCGAGAACTTTCATGACGGCATCGCCTAGGGCGCGAATGGTCACGCCGGAATTGTCGGGCAGGTGCAGGTGCATGCAGCGGCGACCGCGCTCAATAAGAATCGAGAGATCGGCGGCGGCCTGCGTGCGTGCGAGCATTCCCAGGCTTTCGGGCTCAACGTGGCGCAGTGGGATGTCTTTCAATTCGTCGGCGGAAACCATGAGGAATACGCCGTTGTTGGTGCCGCCTTTTTGCAGCTGGCCCGTGGAATGCAGGTAGCGGGGGCCAATCTCCAGACAGCTTACGACGCCGAGCTTGTCGGCGACACCATGGCGAATAACCTCGAGCGCTTCGCGGCGTCCCTCGCCGTCGAAGGGCAAGAACGCATCGAGTGCGAAGTAGTCGCCCGGCTTAATCGACGCGAATAGATTGCGCAAAGCGCCCATAAGCGTATCCGATTTGATGCACGGTGCGATGGTGACCTCAGCTTCGCCCATGTTCACGTTGCCGATGAAATTCTCGGTGAAGTCAGGCTTCGGGTAGCCTTCCGCGAGGAACTTCAGTGCGGCGGCTTTAGTAGAGGCGACGTCGGGTTGGTCGAACGGGCAGCGCTTCATAAGATAACCGCACATGGCCGTTGCGTATTCCCACATCACGAAGTGCTCGGCCAAATCGAGCACGCTGTCGATGCGGAAGGAAAGGCGCGGAATAGCCGAATCGAGGTAGGCGAGGCTCATGTCGAAATTCTTGCGCTCGTCCCACAGGTCGGTTTTGGTTTGGTAGGTGATGACGCTGCGGTCTTTCGGGTCTTCGGTAAGAAGCAGCGTGTCGAGCTCGATGTTCGGCAGGATCCCCACGCCCTGCTTGCCGAGGCTTTCGGCGACGAGCTGCTCAATCCAAAGGCCAAGCACGCGCCCGCGCTTCGGCGTGAGGAAGCTGAATTTGTCGCGGCCGTTCAAGTAGTTGTCGTACAGGAAGCTTGCCAGCGTGATGGCGGGGTTGTCGATAGAGTTTTCGCTGCACACGCGCTCGGCATCTTTGGCGTGGCCCAAAAAACCGCCCAGGTCGATGCCGACGAGCGCAGCGGGTACCAAGCCGAATACCGAAAGCGCGCTGAAGCGGCCGCCAACGGTAGGCTCGCCAAGGAAGCATGCGCGCCAACCTTCGTCGTGGGCGCGCTTCTCCAAGTCACTGCCGGGGTCGGTGATAGCGACCAGATGGGACGGGATTTTCTCGGTTTTTAGGTACATCTCAAAGTGATCAAGCACGGCGTCGAGCACGCTGCGCATCTCGATGGTGCCGCCCGATTTGCTGGAAACAAGCACGAGCGTGCGTTCCAGATCGAGGCCGGCTAGGATCGAGCGCACGCGAACGGGCGATACGGAGTCGAGCACTTTGAAGTCGAGCGCGTTGCGGTCGACTTTGTTGTATTTGGTGATGGTCATGGGAGCCTGAGTGGAGCCGCCCTGACCAATAAGCAAAACGGTCTTGAAGCCTTCGGCGATGATGCCTTCTGCGAAAGCCTGGATTTTTTTATAAGGATAGGGCGGCTGGCTCGCAAGCGTTGCCCAGCCGGTGTAGTTCTTTGCGCATTCGGCGGCAGCTTCGTCGAAATCGTAGAGGCTTGCATCCTTGGCGTGAAGGCGGCTGGCGACTTTGTCGCGAACCAGAATTTTTGCCGAGGGGTAGAGCTTCTCGGTGTCGTTGATGAGCATGGTTCCTCTTTCTCGCAATTATTATGCGAATGCGGGGAGCAATCTGGTACGGGTGTTGCCGAAAGCTCCCCTTCACGAAGCAGGCGCGCAGAAAACGCGCGCCTGAGTCATATCTTCGTTGTTGGGAGCATTGTACCGAAATCGGGCCTCAACTGGAAATTATCACCTGTTCAATGTGGAGGTGACGTGATGGAGGAGCGGATGCGGCCGCAAGAAAATGGGGGTAGAGGATGTTTCCCCTGCCCCCATTGCGGGTAATTAACAAATGCGCGGAAGCTGTTCGCCCACGAGCATGTCGAGGATGCGGCGCGTGCCGAAGCCCGTTTCCAGGAAAACCTTTGGACCGCGGTTCTCGTTGGCTTCTTCGACGCGGCCGATAATGGCGGCATCGGCGCCGTATTTGTTGGCCTTCATGGCGGCAAGCGCCGCTTCGGTCTGCTCGGCGGGCACGATGCAAACCATTTTGCCTTCGTTGGCAACCTGGAACACGTCGTAGCCGAGCATGTCACACGCGCCACGTACCACGTCTTTCACGGGAACGTCGTCTTCCGAGACCACCATGTCAACGCCGCTTTGCGCACCCAATTCGTTGAGTGTCGAGGCCAGGCCGCCGCGGGTGGGGTCGCGGAAGCAGCGCGTATTGGGGGCGGCGGCGAGTACGTCGGCAATAAGGCCGTTCAGGGGGGCGGCGTCGCTTTCGATAGGTGCGTTGAACGAGAGGTTCTCGCGTTGGCTCATGATGCAAATGCCGTGATCGCCCAGCGTTCCGGAAAGCAGAATAGCGTCTCCCGGTTTGCAGTTCGCGCCAGAAAGCTCTACGCCAGCCGGCACCAAGCCCACGCCTGCCGTGTTGATGTAAATGCCGTCGCCGTGTCCGCGATTCACGACCTTCGTGTCGCCCGTCACCACATGCACGCCGGCCTCGGCAGCGACTTCGCGAATCGTTTCGCAAATGCGGCGCAGGTCATCCATGGGAAAGCCCTCTTCGAGAACCATGGCGACCGAGAGGTATTTCACCTTGGCGCCGCTTGTGGCAACGTCGTTTACCGTGCCGCAAACGGCCAGGCGGCCGATGTTGCCGCCGGGAAAGAAATGCGGCGTGACCACGAACGTGTCGGTGGAAAACGCCAGGCACTCGCCGGGGGCGGGGGCGGGCAGGAGCGCCGCGTCGTTGCCCTGGGCAAGTTCTTCAGAGCCATAGGTCGCGGCGAACACGTCGTCGATGATGCGCTTCATCATGGTTCCGCCGGAGCCATGACCCAAAAGAACGGTTTCGTCAGCCATTATGAAAACTCCCTTCATCGGGTGATGAGTGTGGACCCATCCAGTAATAGCGGGATTCGCTCAAATTCGTCAGCTTTATAGCTTGACGCATTGGAATGAATCTTCAAACGGCAGAAATGCCCGATGTTTCGTTTGCCTAGCCAAAAGGCGAAGCAAACGAAACAAGTATTCCCATCGTCCAGCGAACGAGGAAAGCGCCGCGTTTTC
>OLPI01003244.1_pt1 | contig 11779 bp, 10 predicted proteins | sample 1672361 | NCBI WGS metagenome assembly OLPI01 (sample SAMEA3136675, study PRJEB25190) | human gut metagenome
TTGCGACTCTTTCGCGCTCGAGCGGTGCTGTTTACAGCTAACTTCTGCTCCGCGAAATGCGCATCCCGCCCGGAGGGCTTTTTACATAGGACGTAATTTCCTATGAATTAAAAATATTTTTTACAGCACACCAACATAAATTTCTTTTTCTGCTTTTGGAATGATCTCTCCAACAATGGCTGCCGGATGTCCCGCCTGTTTTAATTCCTCGAAAAGCGCTTCCGCCTGCTGGCTTTCCACCGCGATCAGAAGTCCTCCGGAAGTCTGCGGGTCAAACAGCACTTCCTCCATGGCAAACGATACATTTTCAAATGATACAAATTCGCCTACATGATTGCGGTTTTTCTGTCCTGCTGCCGTCAGTAAAAACTCATCTGCGTAATCGAGCGCTTCCTTTATGACCGGGATCTGATCTGCAAAAATACGGCAGGACAATTTTCCATCCATCATTTCATGCAGATGTCCTAAAAATCCAAATCCTGTCACATCCGTGCATGCGTGGATCTCATACGAATGGCAGATATGGGAAGCTGATTTATTTAACATAGTCATGGATGCAACCGCCTGTTCCATCGCCGCGTCCGATGCCTCTTTCACGCGGTTTGCAGTACAGACGATCCCGACGCCAAGCTTTTTGGTCAGGATCAGTTTATCCCCCGGTCTTCCCTGATTATTGGGATAAATCTTATCCGGGTGCACGGTTCCCATAACAGAAAGTCCGTATTTCACATCCGCATCAGCGATCGAATGACCACCCGCAAGCGTTCCACCAGCTTCAATGACTTTCTCGGATCCCCCGCGCATGATCTCCCCCAAAACATTCAGATCCATGCTCTCAGGAAAACATACGATATTTAACGCCGTTTTTACCTCGCCGCCCATCGCATAGATATCACTGAGCGCATTTGCCGCAGCAATTTTACCAAAAGTGTATGGATCATCCACCATCGGCGGGAAAAAATCGAGCGTCTGTACGATCGCCGTATCATCAGAGATACGGTAAACTGCCGCATCATCCTTGCTATCGTAGCCGATCAACAGATTCTCATCCGTCGGTCCTTTAGGCAGACGCTCTAACACCCTGCTCAAAATCCCTGCTCCAAGCTTTGCGGTGCAGCCGCCACCCTTGCAAAATATGATTTTTTCGTCTTTCTGCTGTTCCATCTGCACGCCTCCAAAAAATTATTGCACTCAAAAATAAGTTCATCTTCACAGATACGCAATCCTGCCTGTCCATGCAGCTTTTTTCTTCAAAGCTTATCCCGCCGCGATCTCCCTCACAGCTTTCACTGCAGTATCCACTTCCTCTTCCGTATTTAAATGGGAAAAGCTGAACCTTACCGCCCCCTGCTCTTTTGTTCCAAGTGCTTCATGCATCAGTGGGGCACAGTGCGCACCGGCGCGGACGGCGATCTCATAGTCCTCCCAGAGCCAGTCGCTCACACTGCCGGAATCTATATCTCCGATATTTAATGTGACAACTGCCACTCTGTTTTTTGTTGTAAAATCTCCATAAATCTTTACCCCGGAAATGTCTTTGACGCCGTTATAAAAACGCTCTGCCAGCGCCATTTCACGCCCGTAGATCTTATCAATACCGGTCTTTTGCAGATATCCCAAAGCCGCATACAATCCGGCGATTCCATGTCCGTTTAAAGTTCCCGCTTCAAGCAGAGCCGGCATTTCTTTTGGCTGTGTTCTGCTGTAACTTTGGACTCCGGTTCCTCCTGCGAAAAGCGGCCGGATTTCCACACCTTTTCGCACATAAATGCCTCCGGTTCCCTGTGGACCAAATAATCCTTTATGACCGGTAAAACAGAGTACATCGATATTTTGTTTCTGCACATCGATTGGAAGGACTCCCGCTGTCTGGGCGGCATCAACGACAAACAGCAAATGATGCTTTTGTGTAAATGCTGCAATCTGCTCTAAATCTGTCACATTTCCAGTCAGATTTGACGCATGCATGATTACAACCGCTTTCGTTTCCGGCTCATATGCATTTTCCAGTTCATCGTATGCGATCCGCCCCTTAGAATCTGCCGGAAGATAGGTTACTTTCACACCGCGCTGCTCCATCAGATACAATGGACGCAATACCGAATTATGTTCACAGACTGACGTGATCACATGATCTCCCGGTTCAAACAATCCCTGGATTGCAATGTTTAATGACTCTGTCACATTGGCGGTAAACGCAATACGGGATGCATCCTCCGCATGAAATAACTCTGCAAGCCGCTCTCTGGTTCCATAAATGATCCTCGACGCATCCAGTGTTGCCGCATGCGCTCCTCTTCCTGCATTTCCAATTGTATGAAATGCCGCCATGACGGCATGTTCCACTTCCGGTGGTTTTGGAAATGTAGTTGCCGCATTATCCAGATAAATCATGGTTTTACAATGTTTCCTGCCTGTGTCATTTTTTCAGCGATGACATACATATTCGTTACACTTCCCACCTGAAGTTTGTCCGTAAGACCATAGTGATTCAGACATGTTCCACAGGTTAAAATCTCTACTCCCTGTGCCTCTAATGATTTTAAATCTTCTAACGTCGGCGACTCCTCACAGGTCAGCTTTGCACCTCCGTTATAAAAAAGTATTGTCTGTGGCAGCACATCCTGCTCTGTGAGTGCATAAATAAATCCTTTGATAAGTACTTTTCCAAGTTCTTCATCGCCCTCACCCATATGATCTGCGGAGATCACAACAACCGTGTTTCCATGGATCGCATTTGGAGCACAGTTTTCTTCTTTTTCTGTCTCTGCCGCATCGTTTGCCGACAGTGCTGTGTTCCCTGCTGCCGCCTCTTCCCCGATCTCCATCGTCACTTTATACTGTCCGTCTGAAATCTTTTCTGACTTTACGCCATAACCTTTCTGGTTTGCCATCTTTGTCAGGTTCTGAACTGCGATCTCATTATCCACCAATGTCTCCACAACACCTGCACCATTAAGCTCTTTAATTGCATTTTTTGTTTTTACTACCGGAATCGGGCAGGTATCTCCCATTGCATTTACTGTAATCATAGTTATTTCCAGCCTTTCTGTTCTGATATTCCGTTCCACAAAAAAGGACATTACGGATCACTCCTGTAACGCCCTCGTTATTTTTTCTTAAGTATAACATTATTCCCAGAGAATGAAAAGATATTATTCAGCGAAGAACTCTATGCATTTCAGGTGCTTTCCAGCCTAAAGAGCGTTATCATCTCCGTGCACACTCCCCATCTCTCCCTAACAGGATATCCATCCCATGTTCCAACGAATCTAAGATATAAGTCAGGCTCTCCTCCACCGCCTTCGGACTGCCCGGCAGATTTACGATCAGTGACTGTCCACGGATCGCACTCGCACCACGGCTTAACATGGCGCGTTTTGTGATCGTCATGCTGTAGGCGCGGATTGCCTCAGCAATTCCGGGTGCATTCCGGTCACAAACCGCAAGCGTTGCCTCCGGTGTCACATCCCGCATGGAAAATCCCGTCCCGCCTGTCGTTAAGATCAGATTGCATTTACATTCATCCGCAAGACGGATCATTTCCTGTTCCAGTTCTTCCTGCTCATCCGGCAGCACTTTATAGGATACGACCTCGTAGTTTTCTGCCGGGAGAATCTCTCTGATCCTTCTTCCGCTGATATCCTCACGCTCTCCTTTGGAACCCTTATCGCTTGCTGTTATAATTCCTACTGTATATTTATTGTCCATATCATGTTTTCCTTTCGTCCTGTTCTAACACAACATTGTATATTTTGTCTTTCAGAAATCTTTGACACAGCTTTCAATCGCTGCATGATTCTTCACACACATAATGCCCGCTCTTGCCGCCATCCTTCTCCATCAGATGAATATCAGTAATCCGCATTCCACGGTCCATCGCCTTGCACATATCGTAAATGGTCAATAGCGTCACACTCACGCCTGTCATTGCCTCCATCTCCACACCGGTCTTCCCGATACAGGAAGTTTTACAAAATGCTTCGATCGAATGCTCCTCATCATGCATCTCATAGCGGATCTCACAGTCCGTCAATGCAATGATATGACACAACGGGATCAGTTCCGAATTTTTCTTCGCCGCCATGATCCCGGCAATACGCGCCACCCCAAGGACATCTCCTTTTTTTGCGGTGTGTCCCTTGATTGCCGCATATACCTCCTCATTGACATATATTTTCCCGGCTGCCACCGCCACACGATAGGTGTCATCCTTCGCATGAACATCCACCATGACAGCATTTCCTTCCTTATTGAAATGTGTAAACTCACCCATACGCAGCGCTCCTTTCCCAATTCAACATTTTCCTACACTGCTGTCTCCACATGCCTGTACAGACAGCGTCTTCCTATATCTGTGACTGCTCTATTTATTTTCTTTCCTTATTATAAATAGAACTTCTGCACACATGCAATCCCAATTTTTTTCCTGTTTTTGCCTGTTTTGGACATATTTTGTTCATTTTTTATTCATATTCCATAGAAAAACACAGATTGTTCATTCTTTTTTATTCATCTTTCCGATTGATTTTTTACCTGAGAAGCGATATATTCTCTTAGTGTCAAAAATAAGATTTTTACACACCTTTTACAAAATACTGGAAATGACAACATTTCCGTTTACAGATAGACAGTTTGATATTACATGAAACTTTGGGAGGTCACTATGAAAGAAAAATTACAGTTTTGTCTTGATAAGATTTCTCTTATCCGCTCAAAATTACCAAAGAAAAAACCGCACAGCGAAAAATATTATAAAATGATTGCATTTTTAAACAAATATTCCTTGGTATTTCATTTTATTTTAGCATGCGTGCTGACGTTCGCAATTGAAGTGATTTCAAGAAGAGATTTCCTTTCTACCATCTCTTTCTTACATAATCACACACTAGCTTACCTTTACAACGCATTTATCGTATTTGCTTCGCTCTCGATCGTATATCTGTTCCGGTGCAGGGCACAGCTGCGTGTACTGATCAGCGGTTTATGGCTGTTCCTTGGTACGATCAACGGTCTGATCCTTTCAAACCGTGTTACACCTTTCAGCTATACTGATTTAAAATGTATCTCTGATCTGTTCGCAATGCAGAACACAAACTACTTTACCGCAGAAGAGGCAACTCTTGTCGTTGGCGTTGTCGTTGCATTTTTCGTATTTTTAGGTTTCTTTTTTGCAAAAGGGCCAAAATATCAGGGAAAACGTCATTTTGTATTAGGTCCGGTTTCGATTGCTGCTTTACTTTTAGTCGGACTTCCGATTACTACACAGGCTGCACAGGGTTCTAACATCCTTGCTTCCTATTTTTCCAATATCGCTCAGGGTTATGCCGATTATGGTTTTGTATACGGTTTTTCCACCAGTGTGGTTGGCCGTGGTATGAGCAAACCGGATGATTATTCTGAGGAAACGGTCGATGCGATCGAAACTCTGGTTAATTCTTCCAAAGAACAGACCACTGTTTCTAAAGGCAGCGAACCGAATATCATCTGTGTACTGTTAGAGTCATTCGCAGATCCTTACGAAGTAAACTTTTTAAATATGTCCGAAGATCCGATCCCGAATTTTCACAATTTAGAGAGCAATTACTCCACCGGATATCTTACCGTTCCGGTTGTCGGCGCAGGTACTGCAAACACAGAGTTTGAAGTTTTAACCGGTATGAGCATGCAGTATTTCGGAACCGGTGAGTACCCTTACAAAACCATCTTAAAACAGACAGACTGCGAAAGTATTGCATCTGACCTGTCAAAGATCGGTTACGGTACACATGTAGTACACAACAATACCGCTACTTTCTACAGCAGAAACAATGCTTTTTCCATGATGGGATTTGATACCTTTACCAGTAAAGAACTGATGAACATCACACAGTACACACCAAATGGCAACTGGCCAACCGATGATGTACTGGTTCAGGAAACTGTAAAAGCTTTGGACTCCACAAAAGACCAGTCCGATTTTGTATACACGATCACTGTAGAAGGTCACGGTGATTACCCGACCGAAAAGATCTTAACAGATCCGGCAATCAGAGTTTCCGGTGCAGCCACAGAGGAATCAAACAATCAGTGGGAATATTATGTAAATATGATCCATGAAGTAGATGATTTCATCGGTGACCTGATCACTGCTGTTGACCGCCGCGGTGAAGATACCATCGTTGTTATGTTCGGTGATCATCTTCCTACCATGGGACTTTCTGATTCTGATATGAAATCCGGTGATATTTTCAAGACAAAATACATCACCTGGAATAACATGGGACTTCCGAAAGAGGACGCCGATCTGACTGCTTACCAGCTTCTCTCCCAGATCACAGATCAGGCTGGTATCCATGAAGGAACCATGTTTAACTATCATCAGACACAGCGCAATTCCGAGACATACTTAAATGGTCTTGAAAATCTGCAGTACGATTTACTTTACGGTAAAAGATATACCTACGGTGGCGAAGATCTCTATCCTGCTACCGACCTTCAGATGGATGTGGAGGATGTCACAATCTCCAATATCCGCAAAAATTCAGACCGCAATATCCTGGCTGTTTACGGTTCAAGATTTACCAAGAATGCAAAGATCTTTGTAAATGGTGAGAAAGTTCCTACTAACTATATTTCTTCTGCACTGGTAACAACAAGTCTGGATAACGTAAAAGATGGCGATACGATCAGCGTAAATATTCTCGGTTCAAAGGGAATCCTTCTTCGTGCCGGAGCAGACGAGGTTGTCTATGAGGATCCAGATGTGATCCATGAAACAGAGACAGAAGATCCGACGGAAACAACCGAAGTACCAGTCCCTGCATCCACATGGAATCTGAACATGCCTTCTTCGGAAAAGACAGACATGAAATCTTCTGAAAGCACGGAAGTGAAATCGTCCGAAAATACGGAGGTAAAATCGTCCGAAAATACGGAGGTAAAATCGTCTGAGAGTACTGAAGTGAAATCGTCTGAGAACACTGAGGTAAAATCCTCTGAAAGTACAGAAATGAAATCCTCTGAAAGTACTGAAGTGAAATCTTCCGAAAATATCTCTGACACACTTGGCAGATAGCTTTATTAAAAAATCAAAATAACAGACAAGTCCGATATGTGGCAAGATGCTGCTATTGGGCTTGTTTTTTTGCAAAATAATTTTGATTACATTATGTCCTGTGTTAAAATGGAATCAATAAATCGGAGTTTCAGGAGGAAAATCATGAGCAGTAGGGGAATTTTTATTTTAGCGATTACATGGATTGTTATGTCACCGTTTTGGTTCTGGGCAGAAAATATTGCGTTAGGTATCATATGGCTATGTGGCGGAGTCATTGAACTATTTATCGCATTAGTGAGACGCAGCAAAGAGAAGAAAAGCAAGTAAATTCCAGTTTATAGGGATGATACAACAATTATTTTTGCATGGAAAAAAGAATTCGACGAGAAAGAAAAAAATACCTTTGGAATGGTAAATTGAATAAAACGGGGCAAAATATTACAAATCATATTGAAAAAACGGGGCAAAAGAGATACTGTTAAAAAGGGAGAAGGGAATTTATGTATAGAAAAGACTCTATTATCATAGAAGAATGGTTGAAAAGATCGGATAAAGCATTATTGGTAACAGGCGCCAGACAGATTGGAAAGACCTGGCTGATAAGAGAGGAAATTGCCAAAAGCGGATATCGTAAGTTTGAAGTTAATTTTATAGATCAGCCGGATTTGGTGGATTATCTCAATGTAAAAATGAGTGCGAATGAGTTTCTGGTGAAATTAAAAATGATTATGCCGGAGGATTGTAAGCCGCAGGAAACGGTCGTCTTTTTTGATGAGATACAGAAATGTCCGGAAATAGTGACAAAAATAAAATTCCTTGTAGAAGAAGGCAGCTTCAAATATGTAATGAGCGGATCCTTATTAGGAGTAGAGCTTAAGGGAATAACGTCGGTTCCGGTTGGATATTTAACTGTTTTGACAATGTATCCGATGGATTTTGAAGAATTCATGATAGCAAATAATGTGTCAAAAACAACTTTGGAAATGTTGAAAGCGAAATTTGAAACATGTCAGCCCGTGGATGAATTCATACATCAGAAGCTATTGTCGCTGTTTTTTATCTATCTAATTGTCGGAGGCATGCCGGATGCGGTAAAAATCTATATTGCTACAAAAGATATCCGGGAAGTGGATAAGGTACAACGGGATATCGTTGCGCTATATAAAGAGGATTTCTCTCAATATGAGAGTGAAGATAAAAAACTGAAATTGATATCTATTTATGATATCATTCCGGCAGAATTGAACAAACAGAATAAAAAATTTGTATTTACAATGCTGAATAAAGAGTTAAAGTTTGACAGATATGAAAACAGCTTTTTATGGCTGAAAGATGCCGGAGTTGCGTTACCGGTGTATAACGTGGAAGCTCCTGTTATTCCTCTCAAAGCGAGCAAGAGCAGTAATGTGTTCCGACTTTCCAATGACACCGGTTTGCTTACCAGTGCATATCCGGCGGAAACCAAACTGGAACTGATCAATAAAAACAGCGAAGTAAATAACGGTGCTCACTTTGAAAATGCTGTGGCACAGCAATTAACGGCCAATGGTTTGGAACCTTATTTCTGTAAAAAGAAAAATATAGGGGAACTGGATGTTTTGGTCGAAATGGATGGGAAAGTGGTTCCCATTGAGGTGAAATCCGGGAAAGCTTACAAGGCACACAAATCCTTGGATAACTTTATGAAAATTTCTGATTATCATATTGAGAAAGCATATGTTTTATCGGTAGCAAATATGGAACAGGAGGGATCCGTGGTATATCTTCCTATCTATATGTGCTATCTTTTAAAAGAACGGAAAATTGGAAAGTTAATCGTGGATCTAGACATGGAAGGGTTATAACACTGGGAGAAGTAATAAAACGGGATTTGTCGAATAAAGGAGCGAAATAGAAATGAAGATTCGCAAGGCAGAAAAAAAGGACATTCCAAGAATTCTTGCGCTGTTGGGGCAGGTATTACAGATACATGCAGAGATCCGTCCGGATATTTTTATACCGGGTACTACGAAATACACCCCCTGCGAGCTGACAGAGCTATTACAACAGGAGGATCACCCTATCTATGTTGCCGTAGACGAGGACGATCTGTGCATGGGCTATGCATTCTGCCAACTCAGGGAGCAGCCCTTTTCCACTAATATGGTGCCCTTTAAATCATTGTTTATCGATGACCTTTGCGTTGACAAGCAGACACGGGGGCAGCATATCGGGGAAAGCCTGTTTGAATATGTGAAACAGCAGGCAAAAGAACTGGGCTGCTATGAAGTAACCCTGAACGTCTGGGCAGGCAACACTTCGGCAGAGCACTTTTATGAAAAGATGGGAATGAAGACAAAAGAACGGCAGATGGAATATATCCTGTGAGCCGGACGGAGGTGGCAAGCATGATTAAAATTGCATTTTTTGATGTCGATGGAACACTTCTGAAGATGGGCCATAAAGAATTAAGTGAGCGGACGCTGCATGCATTAATTTCTCTTCGTCGGAATGGGGTGAAGCTGTGTATGGCGACCGGAAGAGGATATCTGTCGGCGCCGCGTTTTCCGGGAATTGATTTCGATGCTCTTCTGACCTTTAACGGTTCTTATGTAACAGTCGGAGACGAGATTATTTTTAAGTGCCCGCTTGATCGGATGGACAAGCTTCAGATCCTTCAGAATCTGAAAGGCATGCATAGGGCGGTAGCGATAAGTAACGAACATTTTATCATCACCAACGGTACAGATCCGGATCTGGAGCAGTATTTCAGATTCGGTAATGAGATATTGAAAATCGATAAACAATTCGATGAACGGGTTCATGAGGATATCTATCAGATGATGTGTGCCTGCCGGGAAGAAGAGTATGAGAGGATTCTCTATGGTACGCACCATACACAGATTACAGCGTGGTGGGATAGAGCGGCTGATATCATTCCTCTGGAATGTGGGAAGGGAAACGCTGTGCACGCGGTACTTCAGCATTTTGGCTTTACAAAGGAGGAAGCCATCGCTTTTGGAGATGGCTTCAATGATATCGAGATGCTGGAAGCAGTCGGCACCGGTGTGGCCATGGGGAATGCGAAGGATGAGATCAAAGCCCACGCCACCTGCACGTGCAGATCGGTGGAAGAAGACGGAGTCTACGATTTTTGCTTAGAACATGGGCTGATTACAATATAGGCATTGCTGCCCGCATTTCCTTCACTTTTCCGGCATCCACTGCTTCATATGCATTCTTTCGGTTTCTATCATAAGAGAAGTCCACGTCCTGCAGGGAGGCGGTCACATCCGGCTGCCAGCTTCTGCAGGATGTATGAACCTGCTCTATGCTCGTATATTCCATCAGAGCTTTTACGTTTTGTGCATTCACGCCGCTTCCCGCTAAAAATGTGATTTCTTTACCATATTGGCTTTGCAGCTTTTGCAATTGCGTTCTGCCCGACCATACATCAGGTGAACCACCGCTGGTGAGGATCCGGTCCGCGCCAAGTAAGATCAATGCTTCCACCGCACGTTCCTGTTGCGCAACACAATCAAACGCCCGGTGAAATACAGCTTCTTTTCCGGCACTGTGGATGAGGTCGATCATTTCCTGTGTCCGGTTCCTATGGATGGCATGGTCCTCTGTCAGGAAGCCGAAAGCAATACCGTCAGCTCCGTGCTCTAAAAGTATGCGGGCATCTAAGAGCATGGTCTCGTATTCATCCTGGGAATAGCAGAAGCCGCCTCCTCTTGGGCGGACCATGGTTACAATAGGGATGCTGCACTGCTCTTTTGCACAGATCAGATTGGCGGTAGAAGGTGTGAGACCACCCAGATACAGTGCACTGTTAAGCTCCACCCTGTCGGCACCATTTTGCCAGGCGGTTTTCACATCTTCGAAGCTGCCGCAGCAGATTTCCAATAATCCTTTCAAAATAATCCCCTCAATCAATACATGACATTATTGCGTATGACTCTTGTTTGCGGCTTCATTGATCAGCAACATGATTGTGTTGATCGCATCCATCTGGTGGCTGCGGCTCATGGCTTCTACATAATTCTGGCGGTTGAAGTACAGCTCATGCACCTTATCCACCAGCAAATTCGTCGTAATATCATCCTCATTCAGCACAATGGAATAACCCTGCGCTTCGAAGGAAGCGGCATTCAACAGCTGGTCTCCGCGGCTGCTGGCGGCAGGCAGGGGGATCAGGACGTTGGGCTTTTTCAGCGCCAGAAGTTCACAGATGGCATTGGCTCCGGCACGGGAGATCACCACGTCTGCCATGGCGAAAATATCCTTTAGTTCCGCCTTGATATATTCAAACTGTTTATATCCGGGTGTATTTAACAACAGGTTGTCGATTTTGTCCTTACCGCAGATATGTACTACCTGGAAATCCTCCAGAAGCTTCGGCAATGCATCGCGGACAGCCTTGTTCACGTTAGCTGCACCCAGACTTCCGCCAATGACCATGATGACAGGTTTATTGGCAGTAAAGCCGCACATGTTCAGTCCGGCCAGCCGGCTGCCCTGTGCCAGCTCCGCACGAATGGGAGAACCGGTCAGGACAGCTTTGTCGGCAGGGATATTTTTCATAGTCTCCGGGAAATTGCAGCATACCTTTTCTGCCACGGGAATGCACAGCTTATTGGCCAGTCCCGGTGTCATATCCGATTCGTGGATGATACAGGGAATATGTAAGGAAGCTGCGGCGCGGACCACGGGGACGCTTACGAAGCCTCCCTTGGAAAATACTACATCCGGCTGATA
>OLPI01003245.1_pt1 | contig 11776 bp, 3 predicted proteins | sample 1672361 | NCBI WGS metagenome assembly OLPI01 (sample SAMEA3136675, study PRJEB25190) | human gut metagenome
AGGTTCGAGCCCTGTTGTTCCCACCAAATAAAAAAGACATCCATATGGATGTCTTTTTTATTTTATAGAATACTTTCTGCTAGAACCTGTGACAAGATACTCCAAATTCTGCGAACAACGAGAGCAAAGAATTTGGGAAAAACAGTTCGGGGAACTGTTTTGTAGTATCTTTGTTTCTTATAAGAGCCCTGTTTAATTATTTTCTTTTTGTTTATGGGTGAGAATTCTGCTCGAACCTGTGACGCGTCAAAAGCAATTCCGTGTTTGAATGAATTTCTTTGAAATTCATAATAAACACTCTATTCCTTTCTCCTTTTCCCCAAAAAGCTTACGCTTTTTAGGAACCCCATAGTTCCAACTTCTGTCGTACAGCAGTGCGTCAGATTTTGTATTACTTTTAAATCAGTTTATCGACAGTATAAAAGCCATCGGTTTTTAACCGATGGCTTTGTTTTATGTCAACCAAAATCTTATGCTGCTTACACCTATATTTTATTAGTTTATAAAAAGCAAAAGGAGACGGTATTTCTACCGTCTCCCATAGCTTTATTTCAATGTCAGATTGAAAAGGCTGTATTAGTCTAAACCGCCCTCTACATCTTCTCTACCTGTTGTTGATGTAGTTACAACATCATATGTTTTGAATTCATCAATCTGTGACATTGGCTTTGTGTAAAGCTCTTTCATTGGTTTTCCTCCCAAATTTACCGGTGCCTTACCCCTGCCGATTAGGCAGAGGCAAAAGCATCAATAAATTATAATTTGTTAGTGATAAGTGTAAGATTTAACTTCAGAAATTGTTTTATTCAAAGTGCCGTCAGCAGTCTTTGTGATAACAAATGCTGCAGCTGAAACCTTACCGTCTTTCTTAGAAAGACCATATCTAAGAGAAATATCTGCTGCTGAATTCTTAGTATAAGCAATCTTTACAGTGCCTGCATTAGCGTCTGCACCCTTATTGCCAACATTTTCAAGTGTGAGTTCAGAATCAGCTAAATTCTTACCATAAATGAAGCCCTGCTTAACTACTGTTTCGCCAGGAGCAACATTACGAGATGCAGCAAATGAAACCTGAACAGAACCAGCAATTTCATTTACGCCTGTAATTACAACTGTTGTTTTCTGCTCAACTGCAGTATCAACAGCTACAAGATTCATATCTGAACCGCAGAAGAATGTGTAAGTATCGCCATAAGCAACTGTTACACCGTCAACCTGCCATGCTGCAACGCCGTCCTTATGAACGCTAACCTTAGCGTCATAAGCAACTGTTGCAGGGCTTGCTGTTTCTACGCCGTCTACTGTGAGAGTAGCACCTTCAGGAGCAGTTACTGTGTACTTAGCAACATTATCCTTAGTGTACTGAGCGTAAATTGTAGCACCATCTGTAAGTGCATGGATATCAGGTTCAGTCATTGACCAACCAGTGAATGTGTAACCAATAAGTGTTGGAGCTGTTGGAATTTCAATATTAGCACCGCTTGTTACAGTTTGAGTATCAATTACATTGCCGTATGGGTCTACAAATACTACTGTAAATGAAGTGTCAGCCTTTTCAGCAAATACAGGTTCGTAAGTGATGTCAGCTGTTGCATATGTTACAAATGAAGCTTCGTCAGAAACAATCTTGTTACCAACTTTCCAACCTACGAATTCGCCTGTTTCGTTATTAGCTTTAGCAGTAAGAACTACTTTATCACCAACTGCAAGTCTTGCGTTAGCACCGTTTGTAGCATCAGCATCGTTAAGAGTTGTTGTGCCAAGTTTTGTTGAAGCAACTGTTACAACTACACCTGCATCAAGCTTAGCAACTGCATCTTTAAGAGCAGCTGTTGCAGCGTCTACATCTTCCTGTGTTGTGTAAGCTTCAACTGTAGCCTGAGCATTAGCCTTAAGAGCTTCTGCTACCTTTGCGTAAGAAGCTGCTGTGAAATCATCAGCTTTTACATTCTGTGCAGCATCAAGTGCATTATAGTATTCTGTACCGTCAAGCTTATCAATCGGAAGTGTTGATACATAACCACAATCAGGGCAAGTAGCTGTCTTAGAACCTTCTACCTTAATTGTAGGCTGAGTAACGGTTTCGTACTTAAGAGTACAATCATCTACTTTGTCGCTACCAACTTCAGTAAATGCATATTCACCTGTCTTTGACCAAGTGTAAGTTGTTGTAGTATGAGTACCGTTCTTATTATCGGTAACCTTAGCAGGAGTGTTAGCAAAGTTTTCAGGTGTTTCGCCCTTATTAACAGTGAGAGGTTTAGATGTACCGTCAATGAAGTTATAAGTATAAGTTTCAGTTGTAGGATTAGCTACAAGACCTTCAACTGCAGCTTTAAGTGCAGCTGTTGCAGCGTCTACATCTTCCTGTGATGTGTAAGCACCAACTGTTGCTTCATCATAAGCAGCAATTGCTTCTGTTACCTTAGCATAAGAATCTGCTGTATACTTAGAAGCGTCAACATCCTTTGCAGCCTTGAGTGCAGCTCTGTAAGCTTCACCGTTAAGCTGAGCAATTACAGTACCTGTTGCGATTGTTTCGCCGCAAACATTACATACTGTATCACCTGTGTTACCAGGATTGTTGATTGTAGGTTTAGTAGCGTTTACAACCTTTGTATCAGCGTGGTCACATACAAGCTTATCAATTTCTGCTGTGTAAGAATGACCGCAAACATCACAAGTGTATGTTGCTTCACCTTTTGTTGTGTATGTAGGCTTAACTGTTACTTTTTCTATGTAATGACAATCTGATTTTACAGGATTAGCTACTTCATTATAAGTAGCGTCTTCTGTTGCAACTGGAACATCAGGCCAGCTATATGTTGTAACTGTATGATGACCTGCATTATCAGATTCAATAGTTTTTGCTGTGTTAGAATCAGGAACTGTTGGCTTTTCGCCGGCATTTACAGTTTGAGAAGGAACGTCCACACCATCAGCTCTCACAAATTTGATTGTGTAAGTTGATGGCTTAGGAGCTTCTCTAAATTCATTGAAGCCCATGAAAGTGAACTTTTTCGAACCAGGATGTTCTGTATCACCATCGTTAGTATTGGTATCTTCATTATATACATTCTTAGCATAAGTTGTAAGACTGCTAAGAAGTGTACCATCACTATTGTTTACAACACAAGCTAAGCTCTTAATATTTGATGAATTGTAAAGACTAAATTCGATTGGGTCATCAGTTACAATCTTAAATACAAATGTAGCAACAGGAGCTGAATTTGTGTAAGTATAACCTGATGCATCACCTGTTGTAGGGTCTACAAATAAACCGTTAGGATCTGATATACCGGTAATATCAACATTTGGGCAAGCAAATGCATAGTTAATTACATTCATCTTACCGTCTTCCTTGTTTGCAATAATTGCAGATTTTTGACAAAGATCGTTATTTACAACATCCTTATCAATACCATTTTTACACATTGAATATAATGGTAAGAAGTTTGTACCACCTTTACCATCTTCCCAAGTACCCTTAGCAGCTGCTCTTTCAGATTCAGTACCGAGCTTATATACTGTCTTTCTGCCTGATTTATAAGAATAAATACCGGCAGGCTCAATAGAATCACTGAACTGAATTTGTGCTAATAATGCTGAGAGTGTGGTAAGATTTTCAACATTCAATGTCATTGTGAAATAATCACCAACACCGAGCTGAATATCTTTTGAAAGCACTTCATAAGGACTTTCAATAGCAGCATTGAATGTGTTTGCCTTATCCTTGTTGATAGAAAGAGTACCTGATGTCTTTTTACCATCAACAACTTTATAAGTATAATCTACAGGTGCACCGTAAAGTGAAGCTGCAGAGTCGAACTTTTCTGAGCCTGTGCCACAGGTTGAATAATCAGTATAGCCGCTTGCATTATTTTCAACGAATGTACCGAAATACATTTTAGCGTTTGGCTCATAATCGCCAGGTGCTGCAAGTGCTGTGAAAGGAACTGATAAAACAACCATAAGAACTGACAAAATGACAGCAATTGCCTTTTTGAAAGTTTTATTCATTTTCTTTCCCCCTATTTATTGCAAGGTTACATTTGAATATTGAATCTTATTACCAAAAAATGTCAAATAAGTCAATGTATCTATGGCATCAACAATGCCATCTCCATTAAAGTCGCATGTTACATTATAATTATTAAATGCAGTTAAAAAATCAAGTGTATCAAGTGAATCGACATCACTATCATGATTATAATCGCAAATGCATACTGCGACAGTATCAACAGTCTTTGATTCGGAAACTATCAATGTAACCTTTCTGTCAATAGTGGTTTCACCACTAATTAACATTGTGTATTCACCCACCGGAATATCGGCAAGTGTATAATCGCCGTTTGAATCTGTAACTGCTGTGGCAACGGCTGAGCCATCGGCAGCTTTGACTGTAAGATTTATATTGCCAATACCTTTATTGTACTGTGAGCCATCAAGCGATGTAGCAATAGCAATCTTACCTGTTATATCACAACCCGGACCTTTCGGTGAAACATCACAGGCCATAAGATATAAAGAACCATCATAATCATCGGCTTGGTTAACGAGAGCATACTCATCCTTAAGCCCATCATTATAATCTGTTAAAACAAAAGTCTCATTCGGGCTGGTTGAAACTGAAATTACATTTGATGCATCACATTTATTAGCAAAAGCAACTGAAAAAGTTGCAAGCAATGTGCCATCACTATTGATTGCTGAACAAGAGTCAGAATCAGAAACAAAGCCAAACACCAAATTTGAATTTTGTGTAATAGTTCCCATTGACGAAATGCCGGCGATATTATCAGAAAGAAGTGGCTTTGCCGCTGTATCAACAGTAGCATCTGCGCTGTACTTTGCAGTTACCTGCACAACCGATAACTCGGAAACACCTTCTAAATAGAAGTTTACATCGTAAGTACCGGCAGGCAATTCATCACCGTCATATTGTTTTCCGTCAGAGTCTGTATAAGTGCAATAAATATTTGGCTTTTCACTGCCAATAGTTGCACCGTATGAAGTATTAGGAAGGCACACGAAAAGTGCAATAAGCACCAAGAAAGTAAGTGTACCAATTACAGCACCTATTCTCTTTTTAACAAATGCATTTTGCATAGGTGTTACCTCCTTGCCAAGTAAATAAAATTTAGGGAGAGACTAGAGCGCATACAACACCAAATCAAACCTCGGTTATAAAAACGCAAAAGCGTAAAAGCAAGCTTTGAAGAAATGATATTGTAATATCAGGGATAAACAGTGACTAAACGCAATCGCCTTTAACCTCCCAACCCTAAAAACAGGGCCGGTATATAAACGGGGATTACCCGATTATATCGAATTTATAAATAAAGTAACCATTATAATAAACGGTTACATATCAGGGGTATTGCTACCCCTGATATGATTTAATTTAATTAGTCGAGAGCACGTGGAGCATACTCAACTGCATTACCGTAGAATATTACAAAAGTAAGCGTATCAAGAGCATCAACTGAATTATCGCCATTGAAATCGCAATATAAATCGTATTCACCATTCAATGCGGTGAGGAATGTAAGTGTATCAAGAGAGTCAACTGTTTTATCACCGTTGTAATCACAGATACATACAGGAATTTCTGCATTTGAAATATCTTTTGTACCGCTGAGTGTTACAGTTCTGTTAATAGTTACATTCTTTCTCTGAACGGTAAGTGATGTTGTACCAACTGGAACAGTAGCAGTAAATGAACCGTCACTTGCTGAAGTAGCAACTACTTCGCCATTAGCAACTACATCAATGCCGCCAATACCCTTTGATGATTCAGTACCGTCAACATTTGTTGCAATAAGAACCTTACCGCTTACAGTGATTGTATCAGCAGCTGCCTGCTTAACTGAAGGAGCAATTGTTACATCGCCATCAACCTTATATTCATAAGGGAATGCATTAACTGTTACCTTTTCACCGTTGATTGTAAGTTCATTAACAACTTGGTAACCTTCAGCTGCCTTAACATCAATTTTGATTGTTGAGCCGGTTTCTACTGAAACAGGAGCTGCGTAATCAACGCCATTGATTGTTACAGTAGCACCTTCAACAGCATTAACTGTTACAGTGCTGTTTGTAGTTTCAGCAGGAGCAAGAGCAATCTCTGCAGCCTGAAGTTCTGTATCAACAGTGTAGATATTTGTAAGTGAAGCATCGTAGCCCTTCTTATCAGAAAGAACAAAGTTAGCTGGATCCTTATGAGCATAATCGCCGTGACCATACTGTGCAAGAGCAACTGCTGCTGCAAGAGCTCTGACATATCTGGTCCATGATTCTGCAGAGTAAGAACCATCGTTTACAAGCTTACCTTCAGCATCCCACTTACCAAAGCGAGGAGCGTTTGCGCCTGTTGTCTTTGAAACTGAAGCTTCAGTTGTTACAGTCTTACCGTCTTCAGCATAAACAGCCTTAGTAGCAGTAAGAGTTGAATAGATGTTGCCTGATGCACACTTAATTTCTTTTTCAAGCTGTGCACCCTGGTAACCACGCTCAACAGCTGCGCTTGCGAAGATATTGAAAAGTCTGGTATATTCAGCTACTGCTGCTGATGAAAGTGATGAATGAGTTACATAAGTATAAGACTTTCCGTTGTCAATGCAGTTTTGTACAGTTGATGCTGCACTTGCAGGAGAAACGCCTAATTCCTTCTTAACTGCATCTTCAGTTTTAGCCTCTCCGGTAGCTTCATCAATTACCGGGTTGCCATCTGCACCTAAAACAACTTTATCATAATGATATTCAAGATCAACAGTAAAGTTCTTTTCAATGTTTCTGGCAATGTCAGTCATCTTAGAGAATGTTAAGATGTTAAAGTTTGTGTCATTAAGACCGGTTCTTGCAACAGAAATGTTTTTGAATGCATTATCTGCAGCCGGCTTAAGTGTGTCATTCATAATGCTTGTTACATAGTTGATTCTATCAACAGCCTTTGCAACAGCACCACGGTTATCAACGATTGAACCGTCAGACTTAACTTCGTTAGGAACGATAGTATAATCTGTTACAGGGAACTTACATGACCAATCTTCATTTGAGTTAACCTTCTTGCCATCGGCATCACGGTATACATACTGAACCTGGTTGTAAAGGAGATTACCCTGTGCGTCAGTTGCCTGAGTTTTAGTAGGCATCTGGCAAGGATTACCATTTGTGGTAATAGCATTATCCCAAGTTGTTTCATAAACAACTGAGTTAGCAAGATAGTATTTACCATCTGCATTCTTAATTACTTTGATTCCGGCTTGGTCTGTTGTACGAACCTTTCCATTATCATCAGAAAGAGCTAATGGTGAATAGATTGGCATTGTACCTGCAGCATCGAAGTAGTAAACGCCTGCAACACCGCCGACTTTACCTGAACCGTCAGCAAGAGCTTCGCCACCAACATAAGCGTTAGCCAAAACATCCTTTGGAATTGTATATTCTTTTCCTTTAGATGTTACTGTTGGAGCAGATTTTGTATAAGGAACATAAGCTAAATCGCCAAACTTTGATGCAACTTCTTTAGTTGTTGCTGTGAGATGAGTCTTATTGTTAATGCTCTGTGCAAAAGCAACTGTCATAGCAGATGACTTAATAGAAAGTACATTAAGAAGAGCCTGCTTAGCTTGCTCGAAAATAGTTGAGTTAGTAAAGTCTGAAGGCTTATACTGTGATACAAGTGATGCCAAATTATCATAAGCAGTATTCATACCACTGAGCTGGCTGGTATCACCTACAAGGATAGTAAAGTGAGCATAAGCTGACTTAGAACCATTGTAGATACACATATCAACCGGATATTCGCCGCCTTGAATGTTGGTTTCACCATCATAACGGAACGGTTGAACTTCAAGAGCAGATGCATTTGGAATCTGCTTCTTCTCACTTTCAATGTAGAAACCAGGAACTTTGGTGTTACCCATTGAAACAATGTTGAAGAGGTTATCGTAGTTAATCTGACCGCCATTGTTCTGCAAATAAACTGATTCGTAAATATCACCGTCACCAACATGGTAACCTGCGATAATATTCTTAGCAATAGCTTCAGAAAGAGTGTAAACTACATGAGTTCTTGTCTGAATAGCCTTAATATTTGCAGCTGTGGTACCATCAGGGTTAGTTTGAGCTTTAACTGCTTCGATTTCATCGCTTGTGTAACCCTTATAATAAGTAATTTTATCGCTGTTACCTGCTGTTGCTTCTGTTACCTCGTTACGGTTCCATTCACCGAATTCACCTGAACCAGGAGTAGTTTCAACACGGTAGTCATACATATTATACTTAAGAAGGTTACCGTTTGTCTTATCCCAAGCAGGGATAGCGTTTTCACTTGTGATGTTTACTGTTGTATAAGCAGCATTTTTATCATACTTTGTTACAACATTATTTGCATCAAGTGTGTTTGACTGATAATTTGAATCTTCATCATAGAAGTAGATACCGTCAACTGCTTTTGAACCGGTCAAAATCTTATTTCTGTTACTTCTATATCTAACTGAATATGTAGAAATATCAGCAAGGTTTGATGAATCAAGTACCATGTATTCAGGATAGTTAGCAACAAGAGTACCATCATTACTAAATTTAGATGTTGATTTTACATAAGCACCCTCAACACCAACTGTTTGATCAGGTTTATTTGTATCATGCTGGAACTGCTTGTTACTATTATACATAGCTTCTTTCCAACCTGTTGCGGTTGTCATATACTTATAAGCTGAAACATTGTTATCAGCTGCAACAACTGTGCCATCTTTAAGTACGATGTCGTATACAAACTGAACTTCAACTACATTAGATTCTCCTGCTGCTGAGTCGAAAGTAATAGGAAGTTTAGGTGTTACTATTGTTTCGTTAGGAGCAATAAGACCTGATTTAAGTTGAGATGTAATATCAGTTTTTTCGTTGTTACTGCCAATATAAGTAGCTGACTTAAGCTTGTAATAGTAACGAGAAAGTTGAACAAGCTGTCCATTAGAGATATATGCACGGTTAAGACCTGTGCAGTTATTTGTAAATGAAACTGTATCGCTGCAATCGCCGCCTGCTGTTGTCTTCATAGAAGGTGTAGCAAAGCTTGCTGAAGCAGTCTTAAGCTGCTGAGTTCCGATTGGAGTGATAGCTTCAGGAACGAAAGAGTTAACTGCTGAAAGAGCAAAGAAAATACCTCTCATTACTGAATCGCCATACTTGCCGGCATCACCCTTGGTGCTGTCTGCACCATAACCGGTGAATTCAACAAAGTTGCAAATAGCCTTTTGGATTGCACCGAGGTCAGTACCGCCGGTACCTGCAATAGTTTTAACCTGAAGTAAATCATCAAATGGCTTATTGTCACCGTTTGACTTAGGAATTATGGTTGTGAAATCCTGCGGCTGTGAAGAATAACGCTTACCGAAGAGACCGTTGATAAGGTCAGCAAGCAAATCATAAACAGTATTTACAAAACCTTTTGACTGAATCGGTTCAGCAGATACGATTGTGATAAGTTTGTAAACGAAATTAGATACGCCACAGAAACCGCTGTCTTTCTTATCAGAAATATTAAGAATTGAAAGAACTACATCGTTCCAGATAAGGTCATGTGAATCGAACTTACCGTATTCCTTGCCTTGGAGTGTACCAAGAATAGGGAGGAACTTGTTAGCAATTTTATCAATATTTTCCCAAAGGTTATTTGTAAGAGCACTGTTACCTTTTTCATCGCAAATACCGAGAAGAGCTGCAACACCCATTGCTCTTTCACCTGAGTTAGTTGACTTCTTCATTGAGTAATCTCCACCGTAGTAAAGAATTACTGAATTCAAGAGGTCAAAAATTGTAGCACTTGAATTAACATCTTCGTTTTCTGTCTTCCAAGTTTTGCCTTTGTATGTTACAGGAACATATCCTTCAAGTACATATGCAACTGCATCACGAGCCATAGGAAGAATTGTACCTTCAAGTGTTGCGCTGATTGTACCGTCATTGGCTACATTTACAAGTGATGAATAATCCTTATTAGGAAGTACGTATGATAAGTATTCTTTAAGGCATACATAAGCAACTGCTTCTGCATCCTTACAACCATCCCATTCTGCTGGGTGGATAATATCTTGAAGTTTGCCTGCACCAAGGTTAACCTGGCCGATACAAGCAACAAGCATAGGAACCATTGCTGATTCAAGATTTGCTTCTGAAAGAACAGCATCAGTACCGTTAGCATCATAGAATGCCTTGAGAATGTTAGCGTCAGTAGCATCTGCTGTGTACTGAACCATCTTAAGTGCATTGCCAACGAGTGTTGAAGTGATTTTCCTGATTGTTGCATCATTGATTGATTCAACACCGTCTGCCTTTGTTGTTTTAGATTTTGCCATTTCCGGACGATTGCCGATAATGTTATCTCTTTGTGGGAACAAATCATTAACTGCTGCAACAAGTGCATCGTTAAAGCCTGCTACCATTGAACCGTAATTTGAATATTCATTTTTAAAGAAATCGTCAATATTCTTTGTTCCGGTTTGTGCAAAGTAAAGGTTGATAGGACCTGTTTGCATATTGAAACCGTAGTCAGCAAGAGGGCTGTATCTTAACTTAGCAAAGAGCTTTGTTTCATCAATATCTGACCACTTGCCTGTTGATGTTTCAGCAGCTGCACGGTCAAATGAAAGCTGTTCCTTAGCTTTTGCAATAAAGTCATCTGCTGATTTATCGCCATAAGCTTCGTAATTAGCTTCAGCCCATTCGTTAATCTTTGCCTGGGTATAGTTAGAAGCAATATCGCTTGAATTCCATTCACCCTTTTTGTCGAAATAATAATAGTATGCATTATCAAGATTTCTGTCACCCTGGGTGTTTACATGGAGAAGCTTGACTGTACCCTTGAGAACTGTATCCCAAGCAAGATCAAGTGCTGTATAACCTAATTTGAAAAGAGAATCGGTTGGCTTAAATGTAATCTTTGTTGTTTGCTCTGTTGCATAACCGTTTGCATCCGGATGTCCATAAGCAAAAAGAAGAACATTAAGCGGATTGCCGTCATCATCTTTAAATTCGCTTGAATATACAAGGTTAGGGTCATAACCGAGTTTAGCAGCAGCTGCTGCATAATCCGAGCCTGACTTATTCATTTCAGCCTTGATTTCAAGATAACGAGTAGCTGATGTATCCTGGATAGGTTTGAGTGAGCCATCTTCGTTCTTTTCATTATATTCTTGGTTATATGTAACGAGAACGCTTATCTTCTGAAGAAGCTCAGTAGAGAGCTTATCGAAAAGCTGGTCATCATATACCCATTGAGTTTTGCCACTCTTGAAATCATTGATTTCATCCTGTGTATACCATTTAGTATAGTTGAAAATAAGCTGCTGAACAATGTTATAAACAAGGTTTTTAGCATAACTTTCATCACTGAAGCCTAATGGACCTGCAAGAAGCTTGTAGATATTAACCGCACTCTTAAGAACACCGAGGTTGAAATCACCTCTTAATACCTGACCGAGTACATCCTTACCGGCATAGTCAGCTGAGTTGATTTGAAGAAGAGCAAGAGCTCTCTTAACAATCTCAGTTGATGAATAGTTTTCTCTTGTAACATGCCAGAAATTCTTGCTGGCATCACTTGAAGCTAATGATTTAAGCTGAATGTTACCTGCATCACCAACATAACTACCATACTTAGAAAGAAGACCTGCAACACTCTCAAGTGTAAGCATTACATCATCAACGCTGTCAAGCTTAACTGTTAAGGTATATTTAATAATACCAAACGCGTTGATATTAAGATGCT
>OLPI01003247.1_pt1 | contig 11774 bp, 6 predicted proteins | sample 1672361 | NCBI WGS metagenome assembly OLPI01 (sample SAMEA3136675, study PRJEB25190) | human gut metagenome
TCTCCAGCTGGATGCCCTTGCTGCGGATCAGCTCGCCGCCCTGCTGGAAGCCCTTCTCGACGGCGATGCCGATGCCCTCCACGGCGGCACCGGCCTTCTCGGTCAGCTCCAGCAGACCCATCAGGGCGCAGCCGTTGGCAAGGAAGTCGTCGATGATGAGGACGTGGTCCTCCGGGGTGAGGAACTTCTTGGAGACGATGACGTTGTAAATTTTCTTGTGGGTGAAGGACTGGATCTTCGTCTCGTAGTTGTCGTAGTCGAGGTTGATGCTCATAGACTTCTTGGCAAACACCACCGGCACGTTGAACTCGCTGGCCACCACAGCCGCGATGCCAATGCCGCTGGCCTCGATGGTGAGCACCTTGTTGATGGGCTTGCCCGCGAACAGGCGCTTCCACTCCTTGGCCATCTCCCGGAACAGCGGGATGTCCATCTGGTGGTTGATGAAGCTGTCCACCTTCAGCACGTTGCCTTCGCGGACGATGCCGTCTTTGCGGATGCGGTCTTCCAGCATTTTCATGTTCTGTCTCTTCCTCCCTGATCTCCTGTCACAAAACGGTCGATATTTCATATCAGTATACCGGAAGCCGCCCCTGTTGGCAAGGCCCTTTCTGCCCAAATTTCGCCTCTTCTCCCCGGTTTTTTCAGCGCTTTGCGTTAAAAGTACGACTTTGCCCTTTCCCGTGCTCTGGGGCGCGTCCATCCGGGGGCAGATTTCTTCCGTTTTCTCTTGTTTTCTGCGCAAAATCGAGTATACTGGTAGCAACCGGAAACGGCTGCTGCGGCCTGTGGGGGCCGCGCCAGAAAAAAGGAGTCACCATATGAAAACAGGGCTAGTATTAGAGGGCGGTGCCATGCGCGGGATGTTCACCGCAGGCGTCCTCGATGTTCTCATGGAGCACGGCCTCACCACCGACGGCACCATCGGGGTATCCGCCGGTGCAGTGTTCGGCTGCAACTTCAAGTCTCATCAGATCGGGCGCGTCATCCGCTACAACACCGAGTATTGCGACGACAAGCGGTATGCCAGCTTCGGCAACCTGCTGCGCACCGGCAATCTCTATAGCGAGGATTTCTGCTACCACATCGTGCCGGAAAAGCTCGACCCCTTCGACGAGGAGGCTTTCCGCGCCTCGCCGATGGACTTTTTTGTCGTCTGCACCGACCTGCGCACCGGCGAACCCATCTACCACAAGTGCCGCACCGGCGATGCCGAGGACGTGCGCTGGATGGAGGCCTCGGCGTCCATGCCGCTGGCCGCCAAGGCCGTCCGGATCGGCCACTATGCCCTTCTGGACGGCGGTGTAGCTGACTCCATCCCCGTCCGCTTCTTCGAGAGTCTGGGCTACAAGCGCAACATCATCATCCTGACCCAGCCCAAAGGCTTCGTAAAAAAGAAAAATCCCTTCCTTCCTGCCATCCGGGCACGGTATCTGCGCTACCCTGCCTTCGTAGCAGCGGTGGCCGACCGCCACGAGCGGTACAACGAGACGCTCTCCTACATCGCCATGCAGGAATCCACCGGCAGAGACTTTGTCATCCGCCCGCCTATTCCGCTGGAGATCGGCGCCATGGAGCGCGACCCCGCCCAGCTGCGCCGGGTCTACGATACCGGCCGCGCCGTGGCGGAGAATCAGCTGGATAAGATCGAGGCTTTCCTGAATGAAGTGAAGGCGATGCCGGAAGCATAAATCCTCTCCCTTTGGGAGAGTCTGCGCAACGGCAAAGCCCACCTTCGTACAACCTCCCCAATCATGCAAAAAAGCAGGCCTCTGCCCTTCCGGGCGGAGGCCTGCTTTGCTTTTATCTCTTACGGGACGTCGGTCTCGGAGATGGGCGTATCCAGCTCATCGGCGGGCGTGGAGGCGTCCACTGCTGCTTTTCCGCCCTTTTTCTCCTTGCGGGGCGCTTTCTCCTTTTCGGGCTTGCCGCCCTTGGGGCCGCGCTTGCTGCGAATGCGCTTTGCCAGCAGCAGGAGCAGCACCAGCAGGGCCGCGCCGCCGGCGCAGAACGCCCAGACGGGAAGTTTGCTGGGCACAAAGGCCACTTCCACTTCGGTGCCGGTGACGGTGAAAGTGGTGTAGCTGCCGAAGCTGCCCGTCTCCACTCGCTGCCAGCTGCCGTCGGCCTGTTTGACGTAGACCTTGCCCTCGGCCTTGCCCGGGGTCAGGTAGCGGATCTGATGGGTCTCGTTGCCGTCGTCGGTGAACTCCAGCAGCCACTGCTCGGTGACGCCATGGACGTCGGCTGTGATGTCCTGCTGGGTGACCTGCACCGCGTTGGAGCCGCCGAAGAAGCCGTCCACATAGAAGACCGGGCGACCGTTCTCACGGGTCACGCTGCTGCCCAGCGCCGGGATGTAGGAGGTGTACTCCACATTCACTACGGTGTCGGTGTGGAGGGCATCCAGCACGGGGGTGCTCCATTCGGCGTAGTAGCCCTCCTTCTGGGGGATCTCCGGGTAGTCGGCCTCCGTGAAGGACGCGCCGTAGTCGAAGCTGATCTTCTTGATGGTGTGGCCGTCAGCCTTGAAGACGAGGTTCAGCTTGCGGAAGGCCGTGGGCAGGCCTTCCTGCGCGAGCAGGGTCTCATAAGTGACCGGCTCGGCCTGCCCGGCCCGGCTCAGGCGGTCGATGCCCTGCAGGTCGTCGGAGACGAAGAGGTTGCCCACGAAGCTGCCGTCCTGACCGCCGGAGATGGCGCCCACATACTGCTGGCCTGCCAGCACCGAGACGAGGGCGCGGTTGTTGATGGCGATAAGACTGCCGTCGGTGAGGTCGCTGTCGCTGCCCTGACCCACGATGCCGCCGACGTACTTCTCACCGCTGAGGGCGCATTTTGCCCAGTTGCTGCGGAGCTTTGCGCTGGCCGCACCAGCGATGCCGCCCACCTGATTGACGCCGGTGACGTCGCCGTAGGACTCGCAGGCCGTCACAAGGCCCAGCTCCTCCTGACCCACGATGCCGCCGACCATGTCCTTCTTGGCGGTGACGCTGCCCTCGTTGGTGTTGCCGATGAGGACGGCGCTGACGGTGTAGGAGGTGCGCAGGAGCGAGGTGCCCTCGTCCTTATTGTCCTCCTCGGGGTCCAGCAGGTTCTCGACGCCCATGGTACCGGCGATGCCGCCCACGTTCATGTCGGCGTCGATGGTGCCCCGGTTGATGCTGTTCTCGATCTTGCCGTCGGACTGGGCGGCGATGAGGTCTTCGGACTCATCCTCGTAGATGGTCTTGCTGCCCGGGTCGCTGATCTCCTGCACGGCGTCCAGCATCAGGTTGGACACGACGCTGACCTGTGCGGTCACGGCCCGCATCTTGGCGGTCAGCTGCTCGCTGGAAGCCCGCATGGTGCTGTTGATGTCCTCCATCTTATCGGTCAGGCCGCTGACCGCATCAAAGAGGGAGTCCTTGGTGTTGGTCAGCTCCGCCGAGGGACGGGGCACCTTGATGGGGTCCTGCTGGTTGAGCCAGTGGAGGATGTCGCGGGTCTGGCTCATCATATCGGTCAGCCCGCCGAGGCCGTCCTGCAGCTGGCCCAGCGCCACAGAGGTATGGACCAGCGTTGCGCTGGTGAGGGCGGCGTCGGTCTTGAGCAGGTCGATGGAGTCGCTCAGGTCGTCCATGCCATCGCTGAGCTTATCGGACGCATCTCTCAGCCTTTCAATGCCGCTCTTGATGTCATCTGCGCCGTCCAGACCGCCGACCCAGTCCTTGATGCTGCCCATGATGTCGTCGGTGATGCTGCCCATCCCGGTCAGGGCGTCAGAGGTTTTGGTCAGGGCCGACGCCAGCTCGGGATGGTCGGCGGCAGAGACGGCCTTAGCCGCACTGCCCACGATGCCGCCCATCTGGGTCGTGATGGTAGAGATGGTTCCGATGGCGCTGGCGATCTGAGAGGTCGCACGGGCGATGTCACTGTCGTTGGACAGGAGGGATGCCGTCCGCAGCAGGCCCATGCCTGCGGTGACGGCCTTCATGGCCGGAGAGAGGCCGCTGCCCAGCGTAAAGACGCTGGCCACAGAGTTGGCCACCTTCAGCAGCTCGATGCCGGTCTTGAGGTTCTGATCGGACTTTGTATCCGGGGAGAGGGAGTCGTAGGCCGAGAAGATGCCGGAGATGGCCTGCGAGGCGGCGGTGTCGTCGCCGGTGTTGATGGATTCCAGCAGCTTCTTGATGCCGTTGGAGATACCATGCAGGCCGTCGCGGTTATCTGCGGCGGCGTCTGACACCTTATCCAGACTGTCGCTGGTCTTGGCAAGGGCGCGGGAGGCCATCAGCATCTCCGCAGCCATCTCGCGGATGGCCCACTTGAGGCTGCCGGTGGCTTCGGCGAGCTTGGTCATGGCGTCCTCGCCGGTGTCCATGACCGGCTCCAGCTTGGTGAGGGTATCGGCCAGCAAAGTGGAGGCGCGGTCGATCTCGTCGGCCACCTCATCGCCGTAGTCGCTGGCCTGATCGTCCAGCTGGCGGGCCGTGGCAATAGCGGTATCCATCTGGCTGGTCATGGCGTTGAAGGAATTGGAGATGCTGGTGGTGGAGTTCTCGATGACGCCGGTGGTGTCGTCCACGAGGCCCCGCAGCACATCCAGCTCGGAGCGGAGGCGGCGGATGGTGTCCTTGGACAGGTCCAGCTCCCGGTAAGGCTCGGCCTGACCGGCGATGCCGCCCACGTCCTTGCGGCCCAGCACACGGCCCTGATTGACGCAGCCGGACACAAGGCCGTCGGTGCGGCCCACGATGCCGCCCACGTTGTAGCCGATGTGCTCGTAGCCGATGGTGCCGGTGTTGACGCTGGTGAGGATCATGCCGGAGGAGCGGCCCGCGATGCCGCCGGTATCGGTGGCGACATTGGTGGTGGAGCTGCCGCTGTTGTCGGAGGAGTCGATGCTGGCCTTCCGACTGTTGATGTAATCCACCATTTTTGCCGTGAAGCCGTCGGTATCCAGTGAGGCCTCCTGATACTCGGTGTTGATGCCGCCGACGTTCGTACAGCCGGTAATCGCGCCGAGGTTGTAGCCGGTGATGCCGCCGGTGGCGGACTTGCCGGTGACGATGGCCCGGGCGGTACAGTGGTCGATGGTGCCCTCGGCCTCGTTGCGGCCCACGATGCCGCCCACCTCGCTGTCGCCGGTGACGACGCCGGTGAACTGGCAGCTGATGAGGGTGCCGTGGTTGATGCCCACGATGCCGCCGGTGGTGGTGTCCTTGGTGTCCGAGACGGACACGACGCCCCGCACGCTCAGGGACTCGATGGAGCCTTTTTCCTCCACGATGCCGAAGAGGCCCGCCGGGGAGTACTCGCCCGACACCGTCAGGTCGGAGATGGTGTGGCCGTTGCCCTTGAACTGTCCGCTGAAGGACGGGATGGGCGCCCAGAACATCCCCTCGAGGGAGAGGTCCTGCTGCAGGACGACGGTCTTGCCCACCGACCACTGATCGTAGGCACAGCTCTTGGCCAGCGAAAGCAGGTCCGAGACGCTGTTGATGTAAATGGTATCGCTGTCGTCAGACGCGAACACCGGCAGAGCGATGCTCAGCGTCAGCACAGCGGCCAGAAGCGCAGCCGTCAGGCGGCGCAGCAGCTTATTCTTCTTCATTCTGCACCTCCTGCGGTCTGTTGTCATCCAGTTCCTGCGCCACATTGCCCGAGATGACGGTCAGCTGGACGTCACCGTCCACGATGGCGTTCATCGTACCGGCCACAGAGCCGTGGATCTCACCCTGCACGATGCCGTTGACCCGCATCCGGCCATTGCCGCTGCTGCGTGCCACCAGCTTGGGCACAGCGAAGCTCGTCTTATCGACGATTTTAGAGCCAACCAGCAGGATCTGGGGCAGGACGAAGAGGACGAGGAAGATGGAGATGATGGTGCCTCGGCCAAGGCACTGGCCGATGCCCACGATGCAGGCGTCGGAGGTCATCTGGCCGATAAGAGTGCCCGACACGGCCATGATCGTGCCGGAGGTCAGGATGGTGGGGAAGGCAAAGTTGATGGTCTCGATCATGGCCTGCTCGTGATCCATCTTGTCCTTCAGCTCGCTGAAGCGGGTACCGATGACGATGGCGTAGTCGATGTTCGCACCCATCTGGATGGAGCTGACGATCAGGTAGCCCATGAAGTAGAGGTTGGTGTGGGAGAAATAAGGGAAGGAGAAGTTGAGCCAGATCGCACCCTGAATGACCACGATGAGCAGCAGGGGCATGCCCACCGACTGGAAGGTGAACAGCAGCACCAGCAGGACGATGAAGATGGACACGACGCTGACGACGACGTTGTCGATGGCGAAGGATTTCTGGAAATCGTACTCGTTGGTGGCGTTGCCGGCCATGTACAGCTCACCGTCCGGGTAATACTTCCGGGCGATGGAGCGGATGGTATCGGTGAACTCATAGGTCGTCTGGCCGGCCTCCAGCGAGGGGCTGAGGTAGATGAGGACGCGGTTGTACTTGTCGCCCTGCAGCTGAGCCAGTGCGCTCTCCATTTTCTCCCGGGCCTCGTGGAGGTCGTCCAGTTCCTCCTGCGAGAGGGAGACGATGCCGGTGTCGGCCTCGTCGCAGACGTAGAGGAACATATCCACAAGGGGCACCCGGTACGAGGCAAAGTTGCCGATGATCTGGCCGTACTCCTCGTTCTCGATGGCGTAGGCGGTGTAGACGAGCTGGGCGGCCTCGTAGTCGAGGTCGGCCATTTCAGAGAACTGGCGGGCGGTGAGCTTGTCTTCCAGCATATAGCCGTCCTGGGCCTCAATGTTGGACAGGCCCTGCGTGTGGTCGATCTCGTCGTAGCTTTCCAGCTCCTCCAGCATCTTTTTCTCGACGCTGTAGTCGTCATTCTTGGGGTAGACGAGGGCCACGAGGTTGGATTTCGTAAAATTCTCCTCGATCATCTGGTCCGCGATGAGGGATTCGTTCATCTTGGGCACCTTGATGACATCGTAGCCGTAGGCGTAGGGACAAAGGTTCGAGAAGTGGTAACCGATGAGGATGACCACCAGGAAGATGACAGGGATGACCTTGCGGGTGTGCCATGCAAAGCGGCCCACGAAGGGGATCTCCGGCACGAAGTTCCTGTGCTTGGTTTTATCCATGTAGGGTCCGAAGAGCATCAGCAGGCCGGGCATGACCACGAACACCGAGAGCATCGCAAAGAGGATGGACTTGATGAGGCAGATGGCCATATCGGAGCCGATGCGGAACTGCATGAACAGCATAGCCACAAGGCCGCCGACGGTGGTCAGGGAGCTGGAGCTGATCTCGGGGATGCTCTTGCTCAGGGACTCGATGACGGCCTCCTTCAGAGGCATGGTCTGGTGTTCTTCCTTGAAGTGGTTGCAGAAGATGATGGCGTAGTCCAGCGACAGCGCCAGCTGCAGGATGTTCGTGACCGAGTTGGACACGAAGGAGATGGTGCCGAGCATGAAGTTTGTACCCATGTTCAGGATCATGCCCACCACGAAGGTGAGGATGAGGACAGGCACCTCAGCGTAGGTCTGGGACGTCAGGAGCAGGACGATGACGATGATGACGGCAACGTACACCATGATGACCCGTACCTCGGCATCAATGGTCTCCTGCTGGGTGTTGCCCAGCGAGGTGGAGACGTAGATGTCGTAGTCGGCCAGATACTCCTTCACCCGGTCGAGGGCCTCGAGGCACTGGTCGTCCTCCTCGGGGTAGTCGAAGGTGATGGAGTAGAGGGCCGATACCGAGTCCTTATTATAGTGGTCTGTGGTGTCGTCGTAGTCCAGCATCTGGACGCCCTTCAGCTCGGTGAGCTGATCGGAAAGCGCGTCAGCCTCGTCGGGGGTGATGTTGGCCACCATGACGTCGGCAGAGCCGTAGGTCGTGAACTGATCCTCCATGATGTCCAGACCCAGACGTGTCTCTGAGGTCTTGGGCAGATAGGTGGTCATGTCCGTCTCGACCTTGACCCATTTCACCGCGAATACCGTGAAAATGGTCGCCAGAACGACGAACAGGAACACAAGGTTGCGGCGCTCTACGATCTGGCGCGCAAGCTTGTGCATAAAGTCTATCTGTGGTTTTTCGTGTTCGTTCAAAGCGTCTGACCTCCTTTACGATGGTTTGTCGGCAGTTTCATCCCCAGGGATGGGCTGCACAGTCGTCTCATAAGCAACCTCCGTCTGATACACAACTTTTGGTGATTTTGTTAAAATCCACACGGCAATATTTGTACAAATGATATAATAAAGCCCGACCTGTCAAAATGCAATCAACAAAGCCGCGCGAATGATAAAATTGGCCCATTCTTTGCCAGAGCAAAGCGTGCCTCAATGCCTGCGCCGCCTGCGCGGGCCTGCATTGACATAGCCGAACACCGTGCCGCACACGCCGCCGACGATATGCATAAAGTTGGCCACGTTGTCCCGCACAAAGATGATGTCATACATCTGCTGGCCCAGATAGAGCGCCGCCACCAGCAGCATGGTCACCGGGATGCCGCCGGAAAAACCGGACAGGGACGCCAGCATGATGAGCATGAAGACGATGCCCGACGCCCCCAGCAGGGCCGTGCGGGGGAACAGAAGGCACTGCAATACGCCCGAGATGAGGGCCGTGAGCAGGATGCCCTTCAGAAGCGGCAGACTGCCGTACTTCTCCTCCATCGGCGGGCCGACCACCAGCAGCAGGAGCATATTGTTGATAAAGTGATCCCAGCTGCCGTGCCCCAGCACATGGCCGAAGAGCCGGAAATAGAACAGCGGGTCTTTCAGCGAGGAGCGGTAGACGCTGAACAGATGGGTGGTAGTCCAACCGCCAGTGTACCGGCCCAGAAACAGTGCCCCCAGCGAGAGGAGGAAAAATGTCAGGATGACCGGCGAATTGTACTGGACTGCCAGCGTGAATTTAGGTCGTTTCGTGTCTGTTTCCTTCTTTCCCAGCGGGCCGTCCGGGCCGCAAGCTGCGTGATGAAGCAATGATACCATAAGTTCCAAGGCTTTTCCAGATTTTTTCCGCCAGAGAAGCCGATTTTCCGCCCCTTCAGCCCCGGGTCTGCACCCAGTAGGCACCCATGCTCTGGCCGGGCTGGTCGGTGACTTCGTCCCGGAGGTAGTCTGCAAGGCCCACGGCCTCCGGCTGCCAGCTGCGGGCGGCCTCCACGGTGGGGTACTCCACCTCGGCGTACCAGAACTCCGTGGGCTGGCCCTCGTCCACATGGTTCACCTCCAGCACCGCGCCGTCGGGCAGCCGGTAGCTGCGGCGGAGCTTCGGGATGAGGGGCTTCGCAATGATCTTCGTCTCAAGGTCGCGGAAGAGTGCTTCGTCGATGTCCCGCTCGATCTCCTCCCGGGCCAGCCCGCCGCCCGACTTGAAGCAGAGGACATAGCTGGTCTTTCCGCCGGTGAGGGCCTCTTCCCGGATGCGGACGGTGGGCTGCACGCTGATGTAGCCCTGCCGCATGGCAAACTCCTCCTCCAGCACCAGCCCCTCCGGCCAGCCTGTCACCATCCATTTGCGCTCGATCTCCATGATGTTTTCCTTCCTTTCGGTGGTTTTTGTATTTATTCTAGCACACTTTTATGGTATTATAAAGAAGCAGCCGACCGCGTGCAAAAGCCTCTCCCTTTGGGAGAGGTGTCACCGAAGGTGACGTAGAGGGCAAGCCGCCTGTGGCACAGTCTCCGCACAGCAATAAGCAGTTCCTTTGTCAAAGCGATGCTGTCACAGCGTCCGTGCGTTTCCTTCAGCATCCTTGCCCTCTCAGGCGCTTCGCGCCAGCTCTCCCAAAGGGAGAGCCTTAAAAAGCATCAAGGAGCAATCATATGAAATCAGACCGCACCTACCCCATTTATAAAGTAAATAAAAAAGCCGAGGCCAGCCTTGTGGGCGGACACCCGTGGGTGTACGAGAACGACATCCTCGCCTTCCCCGAGAGCGAGCCGGAGAACGGCACTCTTGCCGACGTGGTGAGCACCAAGGGTGCCTACCTCGGCACCGGCTTCGTCTCCCTCAAGAGCAAGATCCGCGTTCGTCTCATCTCCCGCAACGCCAACGATACCTTCGACGCCAGCTTCTGGCGGCGTCGGGTGGAGTATGCGTGGGCCTACCGTAAGACCGTCCTTGAGCCGGATGACCTTTCGGCCTGCCGGGTCATCTTTGGTGAGGCTGACCAGTTCCCGGGCCTGACCGTGGACCGCTTCAACAACATCCTCGTTACCCAGACCCTCAGCGTGGGGATGGAGAAGCTCAAGCCCCTCCTCTTCCCCCTCCTCGCCGAGATGCTGCGGGCCGACGGCCAGACCATCGACGGCATCTACGAGCGGAACGACGAGGCTCTGCGCGCCAAGGAGGGCCTCGGGCAGAACAAGGGCTGGTTCGAGCTGCCGGGTGAGACGCACCCCGCCTCCACCCAGACCGAGATCTGCGAGAACGGCGTCTACTACCACGTCGATTTCGAGAACGGCCAGAAGACCGGTTTCTTCCTCGACCAGAAGTACAACCGCCGGGCCGTGGCACGCCTCGCCGCCGGACACACCGTGCTGGACTGCTTCACCCACACCGGCAGCTTTGCCCTCAACGCAGCCAGCGGCGGCGCAGCCCGGGTCACGGCAGCGGACATCAGCGCCGACGCCATCGCCATGGCCCAGCGGAACGCCGCACGCAACGGCCTGACCAACATGGACTTCCTCTGCGAGGACACCTTCGAGCTTCTGCCCCGCCTCGAGAAGGAGGGCCACCCCTACGACTTCATCATCCTCGACCCGCCTGCCTTCACCAAGGCACGCCGCACCGTGGAAAACGCCATGCGCGGCTACAAGGAGATCAACTACCGGGCCATGAAGCTCCTGCCCCGGGGCGGCTACCTCGCCACGGCCAGCTGCTCCCACTTCGCCACCGAGGAGCTGTTCATCAAGATGCTCCGCTCCGCCGCCAAGGACGCCCACCGCCAGCTGCGCCAGATCGAAGTCCGCCAGCAGGCCCCCGACCACCCCATCCTCTGGGGCGTGCCGGAGACGAATTATCTGAAGTTTTTCCTGTTTCAGGTGATCTAAAGAGCACTTTCCCGGTAGGACCTCTCAGGCGCTCCGCGCCAGCTCCCCTTAAAAGGGGAGCCATTGGCAGGCCGGGCAACTCTGAGCGGAACACCGGAAGTGTGATATAACGCAAAAGGGCGGGCCTTGCTTACGAGGGCAGCGGCTTCTGGACAAGCGCTTCTTGTCAGGCTGTCGTGAATCCAGACAGCAGGGCACTACTATTCCCGAAACCGTGAGCTTTCTTCACCCAACGTAAACCTGACCGGCACGCCAGTGGCTCTCCCTCTGGGAGAGCTGGCGCGAAGCGCCTGAGAGGGCAATAGTCATACCCTCCGCGCAAAACTCCAAAATTTCGAGAGTCGGTTTGTGCAGAATCGTCAAATCTGTCTATTGCCTTTTTCGGCCTCTTCGGCTATAATCAACGCATAGACAGCAACGGCGCTGTGAGTCACCTCCTGACTCGCAGCGTCGTTTCGTTTAACCAAATATTTCGCGGGCAGGGGTCTCCCCTCTCCGCGCAAAAATCCACGGCAAGCTGAAGCATTTTGTTCAAGTAAGGAGTAGGAATTTATGGCAGCAAATGTTATGGAGATCTACGGCAGCAAAGTCTTTAACGAGCACGTCATGAAGGAGCGTCTTCCCAGCGCTACCTATAAGAGCCTCGAGAAGACCCTGCACAAGGGCGCGCCTCTGGACATCGAGGTCGCAAACGTCGTGGCCAGCGTCATGAAGCGCTGGGCAATGGAGCTGGGTGCCACCCACTACACCCACTGGTTC
>OLPI01003248.1_pt1 | contig 11767 bp, 12 predicted proteins | sample 1672361 | NCBI WGS metagenome assembly OLPI01 (sample SAMEA3136675, study PRJEB25190) | human gut metagenome
CTGCTTCCGTAGGTCTTATAATCCTTGCTCTTTTTATTGATAGACAGCGAGACATCAAACATAATATAATCCTGCTTTGCTCCCGCCTCACTCTTCAACGGGATCGTCATAGAATCCGCAATATTATATACTTCTGTGTCCGTAAGAGGAACATTCGTCGTCCCCTCTGCTCCCGGAACCGTCAGTTCCAGATTCATGGCAGTCGTGATATTATCCACCAGCTGTGCCGTCTTCTTATTCGTTCCCACAATGCTTACCAGCATAACACCGGTCAACGCAATATTCACGATAAGTAGTGCCAGGATCAGCACTGTCATCAGATTTTTCTTCATACTATTCTGCTTCCTTTCCCTGTCTGCCTTAATTTGCCGCAGAAGAATTATATATTCTGATCTCTACCCGTCGATTCTTACTTCTGCCCTCTTCTGTGGAATTGTCCGCCACGGGGGTGCGGTCTCCCATTCCCGCATGCCGGAGATTTGCAGGATTCAGTGAAGTATTATCCACAAGGTAATAAAATACAGATAGTGCACGTGCACTGCTCAGTTCCTCGTTATCAGCGAACCTCGCACTATGTATCGGAACATTATCCGTATGTCCCTCAATTTCAATTACAGAATCACTGCCATATCGTTCCAGGATCACTCCCACTTTGTCCAATACTGTCTTGGACTGTTCCTTCAGGGAATCGCTTCCGGAATCAAATAAAAGAGCTCCCTTCATAGAAAGCTGTACATATTGCGCTGTGAAAGATACATCCACCTGATCCGCCAGGCTGTCCTCATTTACAGCTTCCTGTACCATTTCGGACAGTTCTTCATTGCTTTGAAGATTTTTCTCATTAAGTGCCTCCTGCAGTGCCTCTGTGCTATCATATTTCTCATAATTGTCGGAATCCGTTTCACTGTCCGCATTTCTTCCAGCATTACTGATATACTCATCCAGATCATTCAACTGGCTGACGCCGTTGCTGATCAGGATACCCTCACCGATTGCCGTGGATCCGGCATTGAAAATGCTAAAAGTGCTGTTCGACATAGCTGCTGCCATTTCGCTGTACTTGGTTGCATCTATCGAAGACATGGAAAACAACATAACAAAGAAGCACAGCAGCAAGTTCATCAGGTCACTGAATGTGGTCATCCATGCCGGGGATCCAGCAGGTGGATCTTCTGGCTTACGTTTTGCCATTATGCTTCACCCCCTGCTTCCTCTTCACCATCTGCACTTGTTCTGTCCTTCGGAGGAAGGAATGACTTCAGTTTTTCTTCGATGACACGGGGATTTTCACCAGCCTGTATGGATAAAAGCCCCTCGATCATAACTTCCTTCTGCTGCATTTCCACAGCATTATCTGCTTTTAATTTATTGGAAACAGGCGTACAGATCCAGTTTGCCAGCAAGGATCCGTACAATGTAGTAATCAACGCCACTGCCATTGCAGGTCCCAGTGTGGACGGATCGTCCATGTGATACAACATATCTACCAGACCGATCAGGGTACCGATCATACCCCAGGCAGGGCCCATGGCCGCCAGTGTATCCCAGAAACCGATCGTCTCTTTATGTCTTCCCTCTACACTTACCAGTTCTGTCTCCATGATGGCACGTACCAGTTCGGGATCGGTACCATCGACGATCAGAAGAATTCCTTTCTTCAGAAAAGGGTCATCCAGGTCGGTTGCTGCTTCTTCCAACGAAAGCAGGCCTTCCTTACGTGCCACATTGGAAAGTTCTATGATCTTGCCGATCATCTCGGAAGTATTCAGTGCCGGTGCCTTGAAGATCAGAGTAAAGGACTTCAGACCCGCTATGTAATTCTGTAAGCTCATGGACATGAGGGTACAGGAGAAAGCTCCACCGAAAGTGATAATTGCAGACGCCGGATCCAGATATTCTCTGAATCCTCCGACGCCCGCGGAGCTTATGATACCGAATACCAACATGAATAATGCCAATAAAATACCAGCTAAAGATGCTATATCCACTTAAATCACCTGACATTCTGCTTTTTTATCTTGCAAAAATATCCTTTCTGTATAATATTACAAGATTTTTTATTTCTTGTCTACTTTCTTTTACAATTATTTTTTTTCCGGTGGTAAGTGTCAACACCGTATCCGGGGTCTCTTCCACCAGTTCAATCAGGTCCGGATTCACCAATACCTTGACTCCATTAATCTTCGTAACTTCTATCACGCTGTCTTCTCCTTCCCTGTTATCCGAACATTTTCTACACTTTATCCGTTTTGTGCATTTTTCTCATTTTTTCTTATAGTACTTTTTTTCCTTGATCTTTTATATATACAAAAGGGACAGGTTTTTTCCTATCCCTTTATGCAGTCAAATTTTTTTTACGATTTCTTAACGCTTCAGATTGGTCAGTTCTTCCAACAAAGTATCGGATACGGTAATGATACGGCTGTTGGCCTGGAAACCTCTCTGAGTGGTGATCATCTCAGTAAACTCGGAAGACAGGTCTACATTACTCATCTCCAGCTGACCGGTGGACATGTATCCACCGCCTGCGGTGATGTCTACGCCGATACCATCGAACTCACCGGAGTTCAGGGTTGCAGAGTAAAGGTTGTCTCCCTCTTTCTCCAGACCGGAGGCATTGGCAAATGCTGCGGTAGCAATCTGGCCTAACAGTTTGGTCATACCGTTGTCATAGCTTGCGTAAATCATACCATCCTTCTGGATGGATACACCGATCATATCTCCCAGACGACGTCCGCATCCGGTTCCCGGACCATCCAGGTCACCACTGGTGGCACCGATGGTGGAAGTACCCTTGTTATCGTAGTTGGTGCATTCGGACAGGTCGATGGTAATATCGGAGAAGTTGCCACCTAACTGTGAAAATGCTGCATTAATGCCCAAGTTTGTAGTAGAACCGCCGACACTTTCCAGTTTAGCGGTGTCTTTATTGAATACCACAGTAGTTCCTTCAAAATAACGACCTTCCATGGTAATAGCACTGCCGTCTGCCGGAAGCAGCCGATCTCCGGTACCAGATCTCATATTGCCAAGCAGCTGCTGCATGGTAAGCTGTTGCGTTGTGTCTGTAGGGCTGGTAATATACAAATTCAAAAATTCATTGGTAGATCCCTCATATCCATAAGCTGCTGCAATGGCATCCAAAGCCTCCTGCTGTTCCTTTGCTGCTGTAGCATTGTTTGAAGTATCAATCAGGCTTCCATCAGCATTAAAAATTTTCGTCAGGTCAGCTATATCTTTGGTTCCATCCTTTGTTTTCAGCATCGTTCCATCCCACTTGTAGGCATCGGTATTCAATGTCACCTTAGTCTCCATCTTCTGCTGGGTACGGTTTCCGAAATCCAGTGCGGAAATATCGATCTCTGCTCCGGTGGAATCCAGCAGAGATCGATATTTCCGCAGATCGGAATTGGTGTTCGGTTCGCCAGACTGTTTAAAGGTAAATTTTGCAGTATAACTGTAACCTCTCGCATCGAAGAAGTTCAGGTTTACGGTCTTACCGTTGGCACTGGTCACATCCTTATCGTTCTCATCCAGAATACCGGAAATATTTGCCTGTGTGGTAGCCTCAGGAGGATATGTCATATTCGCAGCACTCATAATACGCAGTGCGGTTACGGTATCCTGCTTAATGTTACCTGTGGTCTCATCCACGCCCCATCCCATGACGTTGTAACCGGTGCTGGTCATTGCCAGGTTGCCGGCACCATCTACATAGAAAGAGCCGTCTCTGGTGAAGAAATTCTCGGAGCCGTTGCTGACTACGAAGAAGTTGTCTCCGGTGATCATGATATCAAAGGGGTTGCCAGTAGACTGCGCGGAACCCTGCGTGGTAATGGCAGTATTGATAGCTCCTGCCTTAACGCCCAGACCGATCTGCTTGGCATTGGTACCGCCGACACCAGTGGTAGCGTTGGCACCACTGGCCTTCTGTGTGGTCTGGCTCATCAGTTCACTGAAAGTCATGGAACTGGATTTGTAAGCTGTTGTGTTGACGTTGGCAATATTATTACCGATTACGTCCATTCTGGTCTGGTGTGTCTTAAGTCCTGCTACGCCAGAATACAATGATCTCATCATAGTGCTTTGTTCCTCCTGTATTGGAACCGTGCTCCCTCTCTGTCATTCAAGGGAGCATGACCTCCATCCCTGGTCCGGTCTACATAATAACGGCTCCGTTAATATTTGTAAATACGTTTTCTTCGGTTTCTCTGCTGTTCATGGCAGTCACCACGGTCTTATTGGGTACATTCACAATAAAGGCCAAGTCATCCACGATCACCAGAGAATCCCTGATTCCCTTCTGTCCCGCTTTTCTTGCTCCGTCATTCAAGCGTTCCAGCTGTGCGTCTGTCAGCTCAATGCCTCTGTTTTCCAGCCGTACGGCGGCATGCTTGGAGAATTTCAGATCCTGCGTTCCGGAAACATTCTGTTCCTGGCTTTTGTTCTGTAGGATCTCCTGGAAAGATACCAGATTTTCCTGTGCTGCTTTTACGGTCTTGCGGCTGCTGTTTAAGTACTGATTTGCCAACTGGTCAATGGACAGAAAACTGTTGTTCTGAATATCCATATCCATCTGCCCCTCTGCGTCAGCTGCTTACTGCATTATACGCTCTCTGTGCTGTCAGTTTCTTCTGACTCATCCTTGCTCTCGGTATCCTTCTTTTCTTCTGCTTCTTCGGCAGCTTTGCGGATCTCCTTGAGACGTTCAATGTACTTATTCAAGCTGTTCACGGTATCTTTTGCCAGGAAGGATTTCTCGTAATCAGTCATATCGTTGTATTCCTTCTCCAGATCATCAATGGTCTTGCCATCACTGGAATCAATGCCGTTTACATTAGGAAGCTTGTTCAGCTTTACGGTAAAGTTGTAAGCCTTGTTGTACGCATTCAGATAATCCGTATCCACTACGGAATCCAGATCATCAATGGAGTACTTCTTTTCGTTGATATAAAGGTAAGCTTTGTTGTTCTCGTAGGACACATAATCCACTTTTCCCTGCACCAGTTTGGTATCGCCGGAGGATGTGGTGGTCTTGATATAGACCTCCTTGCCTACCAGAGAACTTGCTCTCTGCAGATCCATACTGTTGGACATATTCTGCATCTGCTCTACCTGTGAGAACTGTGCATACTGTGCTATGTATTCCGTATTGGACGTAGGCTCCAGAGGATCCTGATATTTCATCTGTGCTACCAGAAGCTGTAAAAATGCTTCCTTGTCCATTCCGCTGCTGGACTTTGCAGCTTTACTCACGGAAGTCTGGGATGCGGTCTCTACGATCTTACCGTTTTCCACGGGTGCAACCAATGCCATTTCCTTTTTCTCCTTTCGTTATTTATTATGCGGTAAAATCCACCGTATTGCCGTTCGCCGACATCATATCTGCTGCGATCCGGTCTTCTTCGGTCTGAGGCTCTTCTTCTGCAAATGCTGCGTTCAGATTGATCCTGCGGGTACGCTTTCTACCTGCACCCGTTTCATTTGCCGTATTACTGTTATTGCCTCTTCCCTGCTCCAGATTCTGTTCGAACTGGTGGGTCTGAACGGTAACTTCAATAGCTTCTACCTTGACACCCTGCTCTGCAAAGTTTTCCTTCAGCTGTACCATCTGACTTTCCAGTGCTGCCTTGACTGTTTCATTCTGTGCAATGAAATTGGCCGTAACCACACCGTTTCTGGATGCCATCTGTATATGCAGAGTTCCCAGGCTCTGGGGATGAAGCTGCATTTCCAGTTCAGAGCTGTCCGCCTTGACGGATACTTTCATATAATCCATGATCTGACGCATAATGTCCTGCGTATCTGCGGTTCTTGCTTCTTCTGTCTGTGCCGTCTGCTGTAACTGTGCCAGGAAATTGTCTTCCTTCAGATTCTGTAATAACAGATTGCCATGCTGTCCACCGTCGTTGTGTTCCTGTCTGCTGCCGGAATCTTCGGTCTTGTTCTCCTGTGCGTTCTGTACGGGAACTTTTTCCCCGCTGTCAGGTACCTGTGTCACGGTTGCTTCTGTGGTATCCACAGTAGATTCTTCCGTAGTAACGGCCACATTCTCTGTTTTATCTGTTTCCACGGTGATCACCGGTTCCGCCACAGTTTCCTGTGTGATCTGTGTTACCGCTTCCTGCCATTTTTCAGGAGATAGCTGTAACTCTTCCTGCGCCTGCCCTGTCAGTTCCTTCTGCAGATCCATAATTCCTTTTACATCATTGTACAGATTCTCATCCGTCAGTAATGCGAACGAATCCTGTGCTCCGCTGACTGCCATCAGCAATTCATTCAGTTTCCCGGGATCTGTCAGATCCACTTCTGTCATTCCCAGATCTTCCATGGTGGCCTGCAGTTCTTCTTCACTGACGGAAAATGTATCCGTGATCTGTTGGATCAGGTTCTGTACCACCGTTCCCACAACTTCCTGAACTTTCTCCAGATCCTTTGCATCCAGGCTGTCATCTTCCATCGTCTTGTTTCCATCAGAGACATCCGCTACATTGTCGCGTTGTCTGCCGCCGGCTCTCAAAGATTCACCACGTCTGACATCGTTCCGTCCCGCCTGGGTGCGGTCCCCGTCGGCTGCATTAGTCGTCTGGGCATTGCTCTGGGTCTTATTCCATACCGCCTGGAAGCTGGTTCCCGCATTCTGCTTCGCTGCTGTGACCATATCCGGTATCTGCACATTGCCGCTGTTACCGACACCTTTAATTGTCGTTCCTGCCATAACTCCTCCTTTCCCAGGCCCCTTTTACCACCTTATGACGGTCTATGACCTGTAATTATACTACAAATCATGTATCGGATCTTTTCTGCTTTTTCTTAAGATTCCGGATCCATAATTTTAGTAATCTTTGCCGCTACTTCTGAATTCATAGCTCCCAGGATGGCACCTCTGGCATCCGCACTCATGACCTTCAGAATTCTGGCTGCCAGATCCAGATTGTTCGTCATCTGTTCAAAAATTGCCGCTGCCTGCTACGCCAACGAGACCTACATGCAGGCCGCGAACACCCTCACCTATACGTTGCCCGCCACGAACCTGCACCAGAACGAGCGGAGCATCAAGTCCACCAACCTCATGCTGGACCCGGAGTATGCCTATCACCGCGACTATGTCCGGGGCATGAAGACCGGCTTTACTACCCTCGCAGGCCGGTGCTTCGTCACCTTTGCCCAGCAGGACGGCCACACCTACGGCCTCGTGGTGCTGGGCAGTGATATGAACAACATCTACCGCGAGTGTGCGGAGATTTTGGATTGGGCCTTCTCGAGCTTTTCTGACCGTCAGCTCGTGGACACGGAGACGGTGCTGACCACCATCCCGCTGACCAAGTGCCGCACGGAGGAAGCCGTGGAGCTCTACGCCGCCGCCGACCTCAGCGGCTACGGCCACGCCGACGATGAAGTGACCTTCGAGTTCTCGGTGCCGGAGAGCACTTCGGCCACCGTCAAGGAGGGTGCTGTGCTTGGTACGGCCACCGTCTACCTCGACGGCTACGAGATGGGAACGGTGGACCTTGTGACCCACAAAGAATATGTGTCGGACTTTCGCACCGACACCAAAACGACTCTTCTTCTCATGGCCGCGCTCATCGGCATCCTCATCGTGCTGGGCTTCCTGACGATGGTGGCCGGCGGCGGTTCGCTGAACCTGCGGCGGAGATCGGAGGCGGAGTCGGTCCCGCAGAAGATAATAGAATCAAATAGCAATAGTAAAAGCTCCCCGGAAGGGGAGCTTTTGCTTTATCCAAGCTTCGCTGCAAGAACGGAAAGCGTGATTTTGGGGTTCACCTGCGCGGCGAGCCGCTGAATGGCCGCATCGGCCAGCGAGAGGGCGCGGCGGGCGGCGTCAGCCGTCAGAGGGGTGCTGGAACATCCCCGGAGTCCGGCGGCGGCCACGGCCCGGAAATCGCCCAGCAGGGCCGCTGCTGCGGCCTTGTCCTTCTCGTACCCGGCCAGCAGGACGGCGGCGGCATAGCTGTCGTGAGCCGCCGCGGCCTTGGCCAGCGTCAGGGCCTTTTCCACCTGTTCCCGGCGGGCGTCGTCCTGGGCGGCGGCAAGCACTGTGCCGATGTGGCCGTCGAACAGCTCACTGTAGAGCCGGGCCTGCTTTTTGTCCACGCCCTGCCCGATGCACCACTGGGCGCATTCCTCGGGGCTGACCGGGGCCACGGCGAAGCTGATGCAGCGGCTGCGGATGGTGGGCAGCACACCGGCCAGCGAATCTGCTGTCAGCAGGAAGAGCACGCCTTCCGGCGGCTCCTCCATCACCTTCAGCAGGGCGTTGGCGGATTCCTCGTTCATCCGCTCCACATGGTACAAAAGCACCGCGCGCCCCTCGGCGGAGAGGCTGGTGTTGAAAATTTCGCTGCGCATGGCGGTGACCTGACCCACCAGATACTTCCCGCCGCTGCCCATACCGGACACCGAGATGGCTTCCCGCACGATGCCGGTCTCCACCGTGCCGCTGTCGCGCTTACCGGCTTTTGCCACGGCGCGGCAGCACTCGCCCCGCAGCAGCGCTTCGGCGGCGGCACCGCCGGCGGGGTAGAGGTAGTCGGCGGCGATGCAGCGGGCGGCAAAGCCGGTGCCAAGACCGGCTTCGCCCACCAGCAAAACGCTATGGGTCAGCCGCCGGGTGGCCAGCATCTGCTGCACGCTGGTTTTCAGTTCTGCGTTGCCTTCCATGCGGTCCAGCATCATGATGGGGGTACTCCTTTTGTGAGACGGTAAGATTTATTTTATATTTCGGAATACCGGAGCGTCTGCGGACGCTCCGGTATTCCATTTTCACAGGAGGGTTTATCTCCTGTTCTTCCGTTTCCACTGCTCCCGGCGCACCCATGCGCGGAGGGAGCGGTAGGCCATGGGGGCAAAGAAGAGCCAGACGTTGAGCATAGACAACAGGTAGTCCAGCTTGCCGGGCAAGGATGCGCCCAGAAAGCTGAACACCCACAGCACTGCCGCGAAAACGCCGAAGTACTTTACCCGGATGGGGATGACGAAGAAGAGCAGCAGCTGCACCTCCGGGTACAGCATGGCAAAAGCCAGCAGCAGCGAGAGAGACAGGCAGTAGGTGCTGGCGGTCACACCGGTGAGCAGACAGCCCAGCACCGTGCCCAGCACGCCGGACAGCAGATACACCGTGTAGCGGAAATCGCCCCACTCCCGTTCCAGCGCCGTACCAATGAACCATGTGAAGTAGATGCCAAGCACCACGCTGAGGATGCTGCCGCCGGAAAAGGGGATGAATATAAAGCTGATTACCCGCCAGACCTGCCCCTGCAGCAGCAGGCTGCGGCTGAGCCCCAGCCAGAAGGAAATGGTGCGGTCAACAAACAGCTCGATGGCCAGCACCAGAATCTGCCCCGCCACCAGAATATTGGTCAGGTTCGGGATGCCGTAGCGGCCATACTTGCGCTCCAGCTTATTCAGCCAGTTGTTCATGTGTTTCGCCTCCGTTGCGGGTTGCCCCGCCAGTTTCATGTTACCCCTATTTTACCATGACAGGCCCCCGCATTCAAGAAAATCCACGCGGAAGGCGTTGAAACTGTGCTTTCTTTCCCGGCAGACAGGCTGCACGCGCAGTTTTTTCACACCGCAGCCGCCGGCGTGTGGAAAAGGCGGGAAAAGCACAGCATTCATGCGGGTTTTAAGTCCCAAAACGACAACCGAAAATTGTATGGACTATCCGTTCTGGAATGAACTTTTCACTTTTTCCACCGGGTTTTCCACCGTTTTTGTGAAAAAGAAGCGCAGTTTCCAACGATGTTTTCCACCTTTTCCACATAGTTTTCCACATCCAGTGGAGGAAAGTCCTATACAAGCCGTAATGGATGTCGCCGCATTCTGGAAATTTGTGGGCAAAAATGTGGGCAATCTGCCTTTTATAAAAAAGAAAGTCGAAGGTTTTTCTTTTGTTTTTACAGTTTACTCCGGCTTACGGGTTTGCTTTTCTCCAATCTGGAATTTTGCCCCGGGCAGTTTTCCACAAACCGCCGGGGAGAAAAGCCCGGTGTGGAAAACGGACACAAACTGTGATTTTCCACACTGTTTTTATCCCGGCTGAACCCTCTCAGTCGCCTGCGGCGACCATCGGGAGCAGACTGAGAGGGTTGGATGCAAAAATAAGCCCTCTCGGGCAGACAAAGTGCCTGAGAGGGCTTATAAAACCATATTTTATGCCTTAGCAGCGGCGCACACTAGGGTATGCAGCGGCGCAGGGGTCAGCTTTTCGCTTCCTCTAAGTGGAGATACACCGCAACGTAGGTCTTGTCATCCATAACACGGGTGACAATATCATACTCATCGATCCGGGACAGCTGCTTTTTATCAACAAAGTAAGCAGGTCCGTACTGCGTCAGATTTTCCGGGGTCAGCACAACTGCATCAACAGTTTTATCGGCCGAAGCATCCCGGTCTGAGAGGATCATCCAATACCAGCTCTCCCCAAATCCGCACCCGTTCGCCTCATGATCCCCGCCGTCTCTGGCTTTGAACTTCCCGTCCTCGCTGATTTTCGCCAGAGCAGTCCTCATCTCCGAGTGTTTGACGTCAACTTTTTGTACCGGTTTGCCCGGCCGCTTGCTGTTGATTTGCTCTACAAACCAATCTTCGTATACCTTGCCAATGGCAGACTGAGGTTGTTCTGCTGCGCCGCAGGCGGTGAACAAAGCCAAGGCCAGCACCGCGGCCAGTAAAAGTGCTACAAAGCGTCTTGTCTTTTTCATGATACATCTCCGGTAACAAAAATACAGGTTCTATCCAACGTACTGGAACTCAAACGACCTCTTTTATTATTTTACACCATCACACCCGTGGTGTGTCAATTGACAGAGCATATAAAATATCGCCGTCCTTTTGGGCAAATGCGCCAAAGGGTCGGATGCAAAAATGCCGGGCGGTCCACAGACCGTCCGGCATTGCCTTTTTCTTTACATCATATTGCGGAACACCAGCTGTGCGATCTGGAAGTAGAGGATCAGGCTGCAGGCGTCCACAATGGTGGTGATGAAGGGGGTAGCCATAATGGCAGGGTCGGCACCCAGCTTTTTGGCGGCAAGCGGCAGCATACCGCCCACCAGCTTTGCCAGAATGACGCTGAAGAACAGCGACACGCTGACCACGATGGCGTAGCCCATCACGTTGGCGTACTGGCCGGGGAAGAGGAAGGTGTACATCAGGTAGATGCGCAGGCCATTCACGATGCCCAGCACTGCGCCCACGATGGCAGACACCCGCAGCTCCTTGGCCAGCACCCGCACGAATGGTTTATGTTTCATGGAGCGCAGTTTGGTTACAAACACGCCAACTACATGGCTTTGGAGAACTGGGTAAACGTGTACGACGGAGATTTGGGCATCGCCCTGTCCGACACCTATACATCCGGTGTGTTCCTGACCAATTTAAGCCGTAAGCAGGCAAAGCTCTTCGACGGTGTGCGCTGTGACTCCGGAGATGAGTTCGAGTTTACCGACAAACTGGTTGCCCGCTATCGCGAACTGGGCATAGACTCCACTACCAAGACAATCGTATTCAGCAATGCCCTGGACTTCGGCAAAGCCCTCGACATACAGGAACACTGCCGCGGCAAAATTCGCTGCGCTTTCGGCATCGGTCCCAATCTGACCAACGACACTGGCTTCAAGCCCTCGAACATCGTGATGAAGCTGACGCAATGCAAAATGAACGTCAACCAGGAATGGCGCGAATGCGTGAAGCTGTCCGACGATAAAGGAAAACATATCGGCAGCAAAGAAGAAGTACGCGCCTG
>OLPI01003254.1_pt1 | contig 11758 bp, 9 predicted proteins | sample 1672361 | NCBI WGS metagenome assembly OLPI01 (sample SAMEA3136675, study PRJEB25190) | human gut metagenome
CGACTAAAACGCCAGCTCTCGCATAACGAGAACTGGCGTTCTTTGACAGGCTGAGGCGGCAGTGGCCGTCTGCAATGTGCGGCGCAGCTCCTCGGAATCGCTCAGCACCGTAAATGTGTTTTGTGTCCCCGCAATGAGACTGTCCGTGTCCACATAGCTGCCGTGCATGAGCCGTGCGGCAAACTGAAAATCTTCTTTCACAAAGACGAGCTGCCTGTCGGCCATGCCAACGGAAAATGTGTCCTTTTCCTCGCAGAGCTGGGCCAGCTTTTCCAGGTTGGCAGCAGGGATAAGAAACGTCTGGTCACCGGTACATTGCTTATCCCCCTTGGCGGAAACGATGCAAACGCCATCGCTGCCAACGGCGCGCAGACCATCAGCGGTCAGGCGGAGGTTTACGCAGCGCAGCAGGGGCATATTGCTGTTGTTCGGGTCTGTGGCAAACGCCGCACGGCGTACCATGGACGGTACACCGCTGAGCTTCACCATGCCTTCGGGAATGGGGATATTCATGCGCGGAAAGCCTTTGCCGCCGGTTACCGGCACCTGATAGTATGCTTGGTCACTGGATAGTGCCAGCGTGTCCTTGTCCCCCTTGCAGCACTCCACCGTATTCCCCGGAAGGTTGGCGAGCATGGCGGAGAGCAGCCTGGCGTCAATGGCGAATGTGGTATTACCGCCCTCATAGGCCAGCAGCGGCACGTCCTGCCGCAGCGTCACCTCCATATTGGTGGCGGTCATGTGCAGGGAGCGCGTCCCTGTGTCGATCTCCAGCAGCGCGCATTTCAGCACCTCCAACGGTGATGCGGACGGCGCCAGCTGTGCGGCACGTTTGGCGGCAGTCAGAAACACCGCCCTGTCAATGGTAAAATTCAAAAATAATCCTCCTTTACGCGGCAGTATCGAACATGCTGAGTTGGTTCTCTAGTTCGGTGTGTTTCGGGTTCCTGACGGTTCTTGATGTTTGCAGCAAGCCATCATAGAGTGCCTGCCGCGCTGCGGTATCTGCGGCACGGACACTTTCGGGCTGCGGTACTTCGACCACCCTTTCTTCCTGAACAGCGACCGACTCCGGAAGCTGCTTTACTGCGCGGTGCGGGTTGATAATGGCCATCTTCTTGAAGGTGGCGGCAATATCCTCCACGTTGTCCTTGATGCCCAGCATCAGCTCCTTTGCCATCTGCGAGGTCATGTCCTGTACGTCGCTCATGGCCACCAGTCCTTCCTCGGAGAAAGTCCCCTCGATCAGCCCGGCCACAGCCAGCTTAGAGGCCATCAGCTTCATCGCCTTCGCCTGCATGGTGTCGGCGTAGTAGAGCATATAGACCTCGACTCTCGGCGCTGTCTGGTTGATGCGCCATGACCGGCGTGACGCCTGCCGCAAGGTGAACAGGTTGTAGCCCATGGAGTAGAAGATCAGCGTCGTAAAGGCGTTCAGGTCAAGGCCGGTCTCCACGCATTTGGGATTGGTGATAACGACCTGTGTGCCTGCGGACAGCCTCCTACTGAGCCAATCCTCCCGCTTTTCCGGAGGATATGGGTGAAATCCAATATCGGTGGTGAAAAAGGGACGCAGCTTATCTACCGGAAGCTCACGAATCGTAGAAGCTGCCACGGGAAGCGGGTCGATAAGGCTCTCGTAAGCCCGGTTGCCGATCTCCATTTCGGAGACCTGCTGGGCAGCGCTCATGCGCTGCTTCAGCAGGTCTTTCATGTTGCTGCTCTTAGCCAAGCGACAACACCTCCCGCGCCAGACTGCGGTAGGACTCCGCAGCGGGGTTCTTCGGTGCGTAGTCCAGAATACTCATACCGGCGGCGGGGCATTCCGCCACCTTGATGGTCTGCTCGATGGGACGTTCAAACACATGAAACGCCTCCCCGTAGACTTCGCCGACTGTTGCCCGGACGCTTTGGCAAAGTTGCGGTCGGGATTGATACATAGTCAGCAGGATACCGGCGATTTTCAGCGAGGGATTGAAGTGGGCCTGCACTGTGCGTACCAGCTCCAGCACATCGGGGATACCCTCGCTGGCGAGGTAGTGAGCCTGCACGGGAATGATGCAGTAATCCGCGGCAGTCAGTGCGTTGACCGTCAGCAGTTCGTGCTTCAGTCCGCAGTCGATGATGATATAGCGATAGGTGTCGCGCAAGGCGTCTGTGATATGCTTGAGCATTGCTTCGCAGCTGCTGCCGCTATCGCCGTAGGGCTGATACTGGGATAGCTGCATGATTTGCAGCCGGGCTGCGGCATCTGCCAGCCTGCGATTGGCGGGAATGATGTCCATGCCGGCATCGTTATGTAGGACAGCCTTTTGCAGATGCTGTGCAATGTCCTCCGGATAGTCAATGGCGGCCAGCAGCAGAGAAGCCAGTGTGTGCTTCATCTCGCCGGCGGTATATCCCAGTGCCGCAGTCAGATTGCCCTGTGGGTCGTTGTCAATGAGCAGGACTTTCTGCCCTTCGGCAGCCAGCGCGGCGCCTAGGTTCAATGCCGTCGTCGTTTTCCCGACGCCACCCTTGGAATTTGTAATGGCAATAATCATCACTTTTCCTCCTGTATTTATTCAGATTTAAGGGGCGTATCACAAGGCGTTTTTTGCGGTAATTTACCATAGTTTAACAAGTGCTCACAGCACGTTTTGCGGAATTTGTTGCAAATTTTTTGGCAGAAAGGACGTTCTATCCCTTATGCCACAACGGATTGTGGTTTTTTGCCGCCGATGCTTCACACGCAGGAGGTCACTGGTTCGAGTCCAGCAGTCTCCACCAAGAGAAAACCTTGGAATCACAACGGTTCATGTTCATAGGTACACAATGTGACCTATGGGGCAGACCAGACGGTACAGGGTAACAGGAAACAGACCGAGAGATGATTCTCTCGGTCTGTTTTTGCTTTGTATTGACGTTTTTTTACGGAAATAGCAATGTTCGTGCTGCCGCCCGGTCAGGCATTAGAGGTTTCATCGCTTGCTTTCTTCCGGGGCTTCATGCCCCAGAAGACTACATTCATCACAATCACGATCAGCGCGACCGCCGCCATGGACACCCAAAAGCCCATGTTCAGCCCGAACAAGTCCGCTGTTCCGAACAGCGTCATCCAAATATCCTTCCAGTTCATTGTGAATACCTCCTTTTACAGCAGCTCGCCGTAGTGACGAACATAGGCTTTTTTCAGACTGGTCGCCAGCACCATATAGAGCAGGATGCAGGGGATCAGGTAAGCAAAATAGGCGGCGGGCAGCGCAACAAATCCCAGTGCCGCGCCAAAGGGCGTGAAGGGGATCACCGTCAGCACCGCAATGCCGGTCATGGTCAGCAGCGTCACGGGAGCGGAGGCGTGGCTCTGAATAAAGGGGATCTTGGGGGTGCGGATCATGTGAATGACCAGCGTTTGGCTCCACATGGACTCCACAAACCAGCCCGCTTGGAACATTCCGATGTACTGCGCCTGCACAACTGCCAGCTCCGCGCCGCTGTAATGGGCAGATAGATCGTTAAACAGGACGCCGCCGGATATGAACAGCGGGCAGAACACAAAGTACATGAAAATATAGGTGGTAAAGTCGAAGATGGAACTGGTGGGCCCGATCCAGAGCATGAAATTGCCCACGCTGGAAGCATCCCATTTCCGGGGCTTTGCAATGAATTCCTCGTCCACATTGTCCCAAGGAATCGCCGTGCAGCTCAAATCGTAGATCAGATTCAGGAAGATGAGATGCACGCTCATCATGGGCAGGAAGGGCAGCAGCGCCGAGGCTGCCAGCACCGAGAACATATTGCCGAAGTTGGAGGATGCCGTCATCTTGATGTACTTGATCATGTTGGCGTAGGTCTTGCGCCCCTCGATGATGCCCTGCTCCAAAACCATCAGGTCTTTTTCAAGGAGAATGATGTCCGCCGACTCCTTCGCCACATCCACGGCGGTATCCACAGAAATGCCGATGTCAGCGGCTTTCATGGCGGCGGCGTCATTGATGCCGTCCCCCATGAAGCCCACCGTATGACCGTTCTCCCGGAGGACGGACACCACGCGGGCTTTCTGATTGGGGGTCAGCTTGGCGAATACATCCGTGGATTCCGCCGCTTTTGCCAGCTCTGTATCGGTCATGCTTTCAAGATCAGAGCCCAGCAGCATATTGCGGACCTTTAAACCCACTTGTTTGCAGATGGTACGGGTCACCTTGTCATTGTCGCCGGTGAGGATCTTGGTGGTAACGCCGTGAGTCTTCAGCGCCTTGATCGCATCGGCGGTGGACTCCTTGGGGGGATCGAGGAAAGCAAGATAGCCAATCAGCACCATGTCGCACTCATCCTTCACACCGAAGGCTCCCACCGGGGAGGGGTTGCTTTTCTGCGCGATGGCAAGCACCCGGAAGCCCTTGTCATTTAGGGCATCCACGGTTTCGAGAATGCGGCTGCGGACAGCATCGCTCAGCGGCTGCACAGCGCCGTCACACTCGGCATAGGTGCAGATGGAGAGCATCTCCTCCACGGCTCCCTTGGTCACCATCTGGGTCTTGCCGGTCTTGTCCTGCACCACCGTGGTCAGTCTGCGGCGAGTGAAGTCGAAGGGGATCTCGTCCACCTTCACATAGTTTTCGGACAGGTCGAGGAGCCGGGGATCTGCCGCCTCTTCCTCCTCGGTTTTGCGGATGATGGCAATATCCATCAGGTTCTTGTAGCCGGTCTGGAAGTAGCTGTTGAGGTAGGCGTGGCGAAGTACCCGTGTATCGTCCTCACCGTTCACATTCAGGTGGTATTCCAGCACCACCTTGTCCTGGGTCAGCGTACCGGTCTTGTCGGTGCAGAGAATGTCGATAGCGCCAAAATTCTGAATGGAGTTAAGATTTTTGACGATGGTCTGCTTTTTGCTCATGGAAACAGCGCCCTTAGCAAGGCAGGTGGTCACGATCATGGGCAGCATCTCCGGAGTCAAGCCCACGGCGATAGAGATGCCGAAGAGGAACGCATCCAGCCAGTCGCCCTTGGTGATGCCGTTGATGAAGAACACCAGCGGAACCATGACCAGCATGAAGCGGATCAGCACCCAGGAAACAGCGTTGACGCCCTTGGTGAAGCTGGTTTCCACCGCTTCCCCCGCAATGGCGGAGGCCATGGAGCCAAACAGCGTCCGGTCTCCGGTGCAGACCACCACGGCGGTGGCACTGCCGGACACCACATTGCTGCCCATAAAGGCAATGTTGGTGTAATCGGTGACGCTCTCCCTCTCCGCGCTCACATTGGGCGTTTTTTCAATCGGCTCGCTCTCACCGGTGAGGCTCGCCTGACTGACGAACAGATCCTTTGCGTCTAAAATGCGGACATCGGCGGGGATCATGTCTCCGGCAGACAGATGTACAATATCGCCCACCACCAAATCGTCCATGGGGATCTCCGCCTTTTCCTGCTCTCTGCGGGTGACGGTGCAGGTAGTGGTGATCATCGCCAGCAGCTTTTCCGCCGCATTGCCGCTGCGGGACTCCTGAACGAAGCGGAGCGTGCCGGAGATCAGCACCATGGTCAGGATAATGACCACCGTCAGCGGGTCAAAATCCTCCGGGACGCTGCCCAAAAGGGAAAAGTGCGGAAACACCATATCTGTCATGGCGGAAACCAGCGCCAAGCAGAACAGAATGGCGGTAAAGGGGTTGATGAAGGCACCGGCAAGCCGCTTGGTAAGGGACTTCTTCTTTTCGTGGGTCACCTTGTTGCTGCCGAATTTGGCGCGGCTGACAGAGATGGCATCTTCGTCAAGACCCCGCAGGGTGGTGTGCAGGTTCTTCAAAACCTCGTTGATGGGATTGGTCGCCGCAAACTGAATGCGGCGGTTCTGTTCGTCACGGATCACGCTCTTTTGAACCTCCTGGCGAACAGCCATACGATTTTCTTTCTTGTTCACGGGTCTTACCTCCTTGATTTTGATAGAGGCAAGGGCAAGCGTCGGAAGGACACAGACTCTTTGTGTTCTCCTGTGCTGCTCGATGCCTTTGCGGACTACTGTCAGAGTCCATGTCATTCACCTCACTCGTTCGCAAAATATCTATGTGAAATCGCCACGCGGCGGGTCAGTTCTGATACCGTTTGCTTTTTCCGATGTACCACACATCAAACCCGGCAACTACGAGCCACGCGATCATTGCACCCACGAACCAGTGGTCGCCGAACGCAGACCAGAAGCCCTTGAGCAGAAAAATGATGCCGTTCAGGGCGATGACCTCTCCGATGTTTCGGCAAAGGGGTCTGATTTTGATTTTGTCTTTTTCGGACTGGGACATATTCTTCCACGCTGAAAGGTGTATGTGTCCTTTTCCGCAGGCAAATACAAAGCCCGCCACGGTGAACAGAACGCCAAAAAAGATGCAGGTGAAGTCCATAGGGGATCACTCCTTTCGGTCGGTTTTTAGAGGAAGGGCTACGGTTACATCAGCAGCAATCGCCTCCCTTCGACCTTGTACAGCATACAAAAATCGCAAGGGAAATCCCATGGCGAAAACCTTGCGATTCCCTTGCGATTTGGCAAGAATTTAGGCGGACGCCCCAGCGCCCGCCTTTCTTTACAGTTGGTCATTCATTTTGTAGCCGATCCCCCAGATGGTCAGGATGTACTTGGGTGCGTCCGGGTCAGGCTCGATCTTTTTCCGCAGCTTACGGATGAACGCCATGATGTTGCTGTCATCCAGCAGATAGTCCTCCGACCATACCGCCCGGTAGATCTGCTCCTTGGTGAATACCTCCCCACGGTTTTGTGCGAGGAAATAGAGAATGTCAAACTCCTTGGGGGTCAAACTGACCTCCCTGCCCGCTGAGATGACCCGTCTACTTTTGGGGTTGATCTCCAACTCACCGATACGCATCCCCTTCGGTGGGGGCTGGGGCGGCAGCTCCGTTTCTCCCGCCGCACTCAGCAGCAGAGAGTTGATCTCGCCACGGAGCATATCTTGGATGCCCGAGCGCAGTTCTTCGGTAGAGTCACTTACCGGCGGTTCCTTCGTCAGCTTTTCCAGCAGCCATGCGGCAAGGGAGGAATCCATGGGGACAAATCCGATGTTCTTTTTCATGTGGGACTCCTCCTTTCAGATCAGCTCCCGGTACTTCTCCTAATAGAACGCCTTGACTACCGTGGTCAGCAGCATATACAAAAGCGCTACGATCAGAAGAAATCCGAAGTACCAGTGGGGCAGCTCTGTCAAGCCGAACAGCGATGCCGCCTTGGTAAAGGTAATACCGGTAAACAGGGCGATTCCTGTAAGGGTGGTACACATCACAGGAGCAGAGGGTCTGCTCTGCAAGAAGGGGATCTTTCGGGTGCGCAGGAAATGCAAAATCAGCACCTGCGTCCACATGGATTCCAAAAACCACCCGGTCTGGAACAGCGCCACATACTGAAGCTGCAAGGCAGGATCGGTGAGGTGCAGATAGGTCATTCCGCCGCACAGCATGGGGCAGAGAACATAATAGAGGAACAGGAAGGTCGCTATGTCGAACAGCGAGCTGATGGGCCCGAAGGACAGCATGAACCGCCCCAGTGTTTTCCCGGACCAGTCTCTGGGCGAGAGGGTCTCCTCCTCGTCCACATTGTCCCAAGGCAGGATGATGCACAGCACATCGTACAGCAGATTCAGCAGCAATAGCTGCAAGGCGGTCATGGGCAGGAAGGGCAAAAACGCACTGGCGCAGACAATGGAGAGGATATTGCCGAAGTTGGAGCTGGCGGTGATCTTGATATACTTGAGCATATTGGTGAAGGTCTTTCGTCCCTCTAAGATACCCTGCTCCAGCACCCCAAGGTCTTTTTGCAGCAGCACCACATCCGCCGCATCCTTGGCGGCATCCACCGCCGTATCCACCGAGATACCCACATTGGCTTCACAGAGGGCGGGAATATCATTGATGCCGTCTCCCAAAAAGCCCACGGTATGCCCGTTCTGCTCCAAGGCAGATACCAGACGCACCTTCTGTCCCGGCGTCAGTTCCGAAAATACATGGGCACGTTCCACCGCTGCGCTCAGTTCGCTGTCAGTCATTTCGTCCAACTCTGCACCGGTCAGCACGGTTTCAGAGGGAATGCCCACCCTGCGGCAGATAGAAACCGCCACATCCGTCTGATCGCCCGTCAGGATCTTCGGCGTGACCTTCAAGCGTTTCAGCGCCTCGATGGACATCTTTGCGGTTTTCTTGGGAGCGTCGAAGAACGCCAAATACCCCACTAAGATCATATCCGCTTCATCGGCGGGGTTGATCTGGTTTTGCTGCCCCACATTTTTCTGCGCCACGGCGATGACCTTCATGCCGTCTTGCAGCATCTCGTCCACCACGGAAGAAACGCTCTCCTTGGCGTCCTCCATGGGCAGCACCTTGCCACGGTACGCAACATAGCCGCAGCGGGAAACAACGTGGGCAATATCGCCCTTCATAATCAGTTGATTCTCCCCATTTGGGGCGGTCACAAGGGTGCTGACGATCTTGCGGGCATAGTCAAAGGGGATCTCGTCCGCCTTTTGATGCCCAGCAAGGAGCTGCGCAAAATGCACCTCCCGTCCCGGCATGGTCTGACAGGCACGGATGGCGTTGTCAATGGGGTTGCGCACTCCGGAGTGGTAGATGCTGTTAAGGAATGCGAGATCCAGCACCTCGCCGCTTTCATTGCCCAGCACGTCCATGTAGTATTCCAGCAGAATGCTCTCGTTGGTCAGCGTGCCGGTCTTGTCCATGCAAAGTACATCCATGCTGCCAAAGCCCTGCATAGCGTTGATGTCCTTGATGATGGTCTGCTTGCGGCTCATAGAGAGACTGCCCCGCGCAAGACAGGCGGTGATGACCATGGGCAGCATCTCCGGCATCAGTCCCACCGCCACCGACAGGGCAAAGGCGAAGGATTGCAGCCACTTTCCCCCGGTGATACCGAGAAGAATGAACACAAAGGGGATCAGCACCGCGATAAAGCGGAGCATGACCCATGCGATGGAGTTTGCGCCCTGCTGGAAGGACGTTTTCTCCTCGGCGTCCGGCTTTGTGAAGCTGCCGTAGAGGGTGTCCTTGCCCACCGCCAACACAATGCCCTCGCCCTTGCCGCTGATGACCGTGGTTGCCATAAACGCAAGGTTTGCAAGCTGCGTCAACGTTTCGGGACTGCCGTAGCCGAGGGTGCGGCTGCTCTTTTCCAAAATGGCGCTTTCGCCGGTAATGGCGGCTTGGGACACAAAAAGGTCGGTAACTTTGGTCAGCCGAATGTCCGCCGGAACACGGTCCCCGGCGGAGAGCAGAACCACATCGCCCACCACCAGCTTTTCCGCCGGTATCTCCAAGAGTTCTCCGCTGCGCCTGACCGTAATGCTCTCGTGGATCAGCCGGTCAAGCTGCTGGGCTGCGTTCTTTGCCCGCAGCTCCTGAATGAGCCGGATGGTACCGCTGATGAGGATCATGGAAAAGATGATGATGGCGGTGGATGCGTTTTTGCTGAAATCCGAAGCCAGAAAAACATCCGTCACCAGCGAGATGATACCGAGGATAAAGAGGATGACATTAAAGGGATTGATAAATGCCCGCCGCAACCGACGAAGCGTGGTGTCATTCTTTCGCCCCGCAAAGCTGTTTGCACCGTACTTCTCCTGCATGGCGTCTACCTGCTCGGTGGATAAGCCGTCAGGGGACGCGCCGATGTCCTTGTAAATCTGCGCCGCCTCACGGTAGGCGTATTTCCTGATGCGGCTGTCGAACAGCGTTGTTTTGGACACGGGTCAGTCCCTCCTTTGGTCAAACGATACTGTTATTTTACCATCATCCCATATCAAAACGCCACCCGGAAATTCTTGTTTTTTCCTTGCGATTTGGGAAAAGAAGTTTTCTGATAGTCACAGTTTATTCAGTTTTTGCGTGACTTCATCCACAATGCGCTGACGTTCCTCTTCGCTCTTCGCTCTGTCATATTCCATCAGCGCATCGTCCCGCAGCGTCTCCATTTTCCGGGACCACACTTCAAACACGCCCTTGCTCATCGTCCCCTTTCGGGTGCGGGCAAAATATTTTTTGTAGGCCCGCTGATGAGCCTTCCAAACATCGTTGTTCTGCACCTTGCTGCGGAAGTTGCTGGTGGCTCCGATCTCCCGGCAGGTCTTGCCGTCCTGTCCCGGTGCCGGTTCGCCGCAATAGGCGTAGGTCATACCCGGCATCTGCAAGAACCAGCGTCCGCAGTTGGCACAGCGTTTCGGTACAAACCCCTTCTGCAGTCCCTTCATAAGCTCCACATAGACGAAATCCAGCAGCCGGTCAAAATACATCTTCTCGACTACCTCGGCGTTTTCTCTTTCGCCCCGGATGCGGTACTGCGCTCTTACCAGCGGCGCGTCTACCTCCGGGTCCTTCCCCAAACTGACACCGCTGACAAAAGCCTCATAACCGCTGGAATAGATCAACTGCGCCAGAGATTCTTTTCTCTGGCCTTTTTTCTTTTCAAACACAGCGTTTGCAAAAACCCGGTCCAGAAACCACGCGTACCGCTCCTGAATGAGCTGAATGTCCTTGATTTGCTGCTGCATGAAGGATGGTATTTCGCGCTCCTCATTGATCACATATTTCGCAAATGCCTCCCGCACTTCCTCACCCACAAATTCCTCGATCTTCATATCTCCGAAATAACGGAAGTCCATCAGATACAATCGGTAGAGCGGCAGAGATCCAAAACCCTTCTGCATGTCCATATAGGCACGCGGAGCGTCATCATAATTCTTTTCGTGGACAGCGGTGTTCAACCTGTCCAACAGCTTCTGAAAAGGTGTGACATCCAGATTTAGGATCTCCGTCAGCACAGTTCCGTAGGGCTGCATCTCCGGGATCATCTCCACCCAGTAGCCGGATGCGCCAAATTCCACTTTTGTGTTCGTATGCGAACGCTGAAAATCAAACAGGTCTTTTCCTAAAACAGACATAAGCCCTCTCCCAGTAGATAATGTATTCGCCTCAATATAGTGTATGTAGTAAAATGATACATTACCTATTTTCAAAAGTCAATCCCCATGTTACGATACAAGCACAGGCCTGAAAGAAATAAACACTCCAACTCAGAAAGGAGAAATTTTTATGAACCGACTGCAAACCATTGACGCGGACACGCTGCAAAGCACCGCTTACGAGCCGGTCTCCTTCGTGGTCGACGATCTGCTGCCCCAGGGACTGCACCTGCTGGCAGGTGCGCCGAAGATCGGCAAATCGTGGCTGGCGCTGTGGCTGTGTCTCTGCGCCGCGCAGGGCAAGCCGCTCTGGACGTTCGCCACACGGCCATGCGAGGTGCTGTACCTCTGTCTGGAGGACAGCTTCCAGCGTATCCAGAGCCGCCTCTTTGATCTCACAGAGGACGCACCGCCCACGCTGCACTTCGCCGTCATGTCCCAGCAGCTCCACAACGGGCTGGTGGAACAGATCGAGCAATTCCTGAAAGAGCATCCGCAGACCAGGCTCATCGTCATCGACACGCTCCAGCGCATCTGCGCTGCGGGCAATGACGCGAATCCCTATGCCAGCGACTACCGGGATATCGGCGTTCTGAAAGCGCTGGCGGACAAGCACCGCATTGCCATTCTGCTGATCCACCATCTGCGGAAGATGAATGACGATGATCCCATGAACATGATCTCCGGCACCACCGGACTCAGCGGCGCCACCGACAGCAACTTCGTCCTCCGCAAGAGTCAGCGCAGAGAGAACACCGCCACGCTCTACTGCACCGGGCGGGACATCCCCTACCGGGAACTGGCATTGGAGT
>OLPI01003260.1_pt1 | contig 11742 bp, 6 predicted proteins | sample 1672361 | NCBI WGS metagenome assembly OLPI01 (sample SAMEA3136675, study PRJEB25190) | human gut metagenome
AATGTATTTTTTACTGCTGTTCTGGAGCGTGTAAAAAAATCATTCCCGTGATCTGCATCACAATTTGTGGGAGATTTCGCTCGGATGAGGGCGCCTTAGCGGGCTACGGTAACCGAATTCGGGTAAAATATACCGCAAATTGTGACGCACATCTTGCAGAAAGCCTTTTTCAAACACGCTCTAGGAAAACTTAACTTTACATTGCATTCACAGCTTCACATTATTATAATAAGAAACAAGAACTTTTCAGCACCTCTACAGTACCTGCTTTTCGAAATACAATCTGCTGAATAGTCGAAAAAAAAATTAACATGAACAGGAGTATACATATGTGTTTCAAAAAAGCAGTGGCTAAATCCAGTAGATTCTCCCGGATTTTTGCATTTGGCCTCATGATTTTTTCCGGAGCAGGACTTATAAATCTGTGCACTGTCTGTGCTGAGACCACTGACGAGCTTCAGGGACCGCCTGTAGCCCAGTCACATATAATCGGTATTGATCCCGGTCATCAGGGTCCAAATGTGGATATGAGTGACCTTGAACCTCTTGGTCCAGGTTCCACAGAAATGAAAGCCAAAGCCTCAACAGGAACCCAGGGAACTTTTTCAGGTCTGCCTGAATATCAGCTGAATCTGGATGTTTCTTTGAAGCTGCAGCAGATTCTGGAAAACCGTGGCTATCAGACTGTTCTCACCAGAACGGATAATGATACTGCCATCAGCAATAAAGAGCGAGCTGAATATGTAGCCGGTCAGGGGGCTGATATTTGCGTGCGCATCCACGCCAATGGTGCTGAGTCTTCCTCTGCTGCCGGTGCACTTACCATTTCCCCCTCCTCTTCCAATCCTTATGTATCCCAGCTCTATGATGATTCCAACATCCTTTCCCAGTTCATTCTGGATGCCTATTGTGACGCAACCGGATTTGAAAACCGCGGCGTAACATATGCCGACAATATGACTGGAATTAATTGGAGCACCATTCCGGTAACTATTGTGGAAATGGGATTTATGACCAATGAATCTGACGATCTGAAAATGAGCGATCCGGATTTTCAGGACACAATGGCATCCGGAATCGCAGATGGGATTGATGCATATTTTGCGGAAAAATAAATCTGGATTTATTGCCATAAAATAATGTCTCTTCCAGATATTTCATTGATTCGAAAGGAGAACTTATGAAAAATAATAGAAAGAAACAAACCTCTTCTTATCTGCTGATTTTTCTTGGCATTGTCGCTGCTTTACTGATTCTTATCATTCTTTACCTTACTTTCTTCAGAAAGGACAGCCAGAGCAGTATTAATCTGGCAAAAAATGATTCAGCAACAGATCAGACTGAAGATTTCACTGACGGTGAAACTTTCGGATTTACCTCTGGTGACGAGACTTCTGATGACGCCGACCAGAGCGGCTTTGTTTCTGATGATGGAAGTTCCGACAGCGAAGCTTCTACTGATGCTTCTTCTGTCCAGGGACCTTCCCGGAAAGAAAGTGCAGGTCCTGTGCAGTCTTCTCCAGCTCCGGAGGAAGTAACTGTTCCTTATCAGACTCCTGCTGCCAATGCAGAACCAGTAGGTCCTTCCCAGTCATCCGGTTCCGACTCCGCGCAAACAACAGATGGCACTTCCCAGGAAAAAGAAGATTCTTCCATGACTGCTATTACCCCCGAACTTTCTGACGATGACGGCACCATCTCTCCCTCTCACGGAAGTTCTGCTTTTGACAACAAATCCGATGAAAAGATGGATACTCTGGTCACTCAGATCCAATCCCAGCTTCCTGGGGCAAACGGTTCCTGGAGTGTTTATATTTGTGACCTTGCAGGCGGCTCAGAGGCTACGATCAATGATTCTCCAATGCAGGCAGCCAGCCTGATCAAGCTTTTCATTATGGGTGCAGTATATGAGAATTATGATTCTTTGTCCCAGCAGTATGGTTCTGCCACCCTGGATTCCTATCTGACACCAATGATCACCGTCAGTGACAATGACGCGGCAAACAGTCTGGTTTCCTGCCTGGGAGGTGGCGACAGCACTGCAGGTATGCAGAAAGTAAACAGTTTCTGTCAGTCTCACGGCTACACAAATACTTCCATGGGACGACTGCTTCTTGCCAGCAACGAATTCGGAGATAATTACACTTCTGCCTATGACTGTGGAAAATTCCTAAAAGAAATTTACCAGATCTGCTCTGGTACTACTCAGACGCCAAGCCTTTTACATGCAGAAGAAATGTATTCCCTTCTGAAACAGCAGCAACGTACCAACAAGATTCCTGCTGCCCTGCCAGAGGGCGTCAGCGTTGCCAACAAAACCGGCGAGCTTTCCGATGTAGAAAATGATGCCGGAATCCTGTACAACGCACAGGGCGGAAATGATCTGGTCATCGTCTTCCTTTCCCAGAACCTCTCCAGCCCGGGAGAAGCCCAGAATACAATTGCACAGCTTAGCCGCAGTATTTATCTCTACTATAATGATTAACCTTAATTGCTATTAAAAATGCGCAGTGCCTCCAAACAACACTGCGCATTTCTATATTAAGAAACTGCTTACTCCTCGTCCCCATTCTCTTCATATGACATTTCCCATATCTCTGAAAAAACAGCCAGCGGACAATCCGTCAAAAGACACATCAGCAGGAAACATTCGTATGGGTTCACAATATAAATCTCGCTCATTCCACACTTCTTCAGAATTCTCTGCGCTTCCTCTATGAAATGATGGTATCTGTCATAGGGATCATCATCCTCCATCTCCTGAGACACAATAAAGAACTCCAGCGTAAGAAGATCAAACCGCTCTACCGGGAACTTGTGATTCAGAATATTGGTAATTCTCTGTCTGCTGAACCTCTTCTGGCTGAAATGTTTCGCCAGGATAGAGGCTGACATTTTTTTCAGATTTCCCATTTTATTGATAGGAATACCATTGCAGATTACCTTCTCCAGATCAGAAGGAGTAATATTCTCCGGTTTCCAGACCTTAGCCCGGCCTTTCTCCTCCTCATCCTTCTGATACATGGCCGCAATGATCTGCTTCGCATGTTCCAGAAGGCGCAGGAACTCCTGAAATGCCTGGCTCTTCTCATTCATTGGATCATCCCAGCCAGCTTTCAGGCATGCCAGATATTTCAGCAATTTTTCCTCTGTATCTATGGTAAAATCGCCGCTGATTACTTCCGCCACTTTGCCTTTATCTGCTGCAGGTTCCGTGGATTTGTAATTCTCTTTATATTCCTCTGCCTTGCTGTAAGGAAGCTGCTTACTATAACAATACCAGTAGATCACTTCCTCTGGATTATGGAAATCAAAATCCTGCTCCTTCAGCACCCTTGTCAGAAAGTCTGAAACATCCTCCGCGCTCATGCGAAGCCCGAAGCCCAGCAGAAATACAGTCTCGCGTTTTACTGAGGCCTGTGTAAGCCAGTTGTTCACCAACGCAGGAAGCTTAGTTGAAGTAGGATTCATAGACTTGGGTGTATAGGTTTCCCGGAAAGAATCAACTGCAATATCTCTGTATACCTCCTGAGGCACTTCCCCAAACGGTTCCTCAATCCCGGCTCTTTCATAGATATATCTCTTCAAATGATCTCCGAACGAAACCAGCTCCATCTCTTTATATAAATAATGAAAAATAACGTCCGCATCTTCATCCTCAAATCCGTCCAGACTGACTACCTGACGAAATCTCTGGGCGGCCCTTCTGGTAAATTCAAAATCCTTTACGGAATCAAATGCCACTGTCTGTTCAAAATCAAGATCCTGCATACGATTTTTCATCATAAATCACCTTCATTTTCCTATAATCAACTACTTAAATTGTGAAAAATTTTGCCCTCTGATTTATCCCTTCTTCTGCAAAAGCCAGGTTTTGAACGGCCGATTCTCTGCTCTTACCTCGCAGAGAATGATCGTAGTATTATCTCTGGCCCCTTTATCCAGTACCCTTGTTAAAAGAGCATGGGCAATATCACGAATTGAGTCCTCCAACTTCATAATTTCTTCAATCTCGCGGTCAGATAACATATCTGTTACCCCGTCTGAGCAAAGCAGATAACGGTCCCTATCCTGATAAGGAACTGCCGCAATGGCAGGTTCCAGCTTCATCTCGGTCTCCTCCACTCCCAGAAACTGAGTCAGTGGTGCTTTCCCAAATCTGCAGCTTTTCAACACATGATCTCTGGAAATCTGTGAAAAATTCCCCTTGGAAAACCGATAAATCCTGCTGTCTCCCAGATTACAGATATACGCTTCTTTTTTTCCAAAAGCAATCATCGCCATAGTAGTTCCCATGGCACTGATCCGTTGTTCCCGACCATAATCACATACAGCCTGATTCATATTCTTACAGGCTTCCGTAAGAAAAAGTTCTGGTGCTTTACGAAGCATCCCCTTATTTTCCCTATAAAAATGCTCCAGGCTGTCAGAAGCAAGCCAGGCAGCCATTTCCCCCTGGCTCTCCCCTCCCATGCCGTCAAAAACAGCCATTACCGGAAGGCTCTCCCGAAGTCTGAGACCAGTACGGATTTCTTCTGTTCCATGATTACTCACTGGAAGGTGCTCTCCACAGCACCAGAAATTGTCCTCGTTATTTGGTCGCACTTTCCCTGCATGGCAGGTATATGCATAATCAATATGATATGTCATTCTATTCCTCTTCGTCTGTCTGTCGATATTCCAAAGAATCACAGCCACTTCTTATATGACCGGTATCATCATTCATCTAACTGCTCCAGCGCATTTTTCCAGTATTTCTCGCCACGCTTGGTGTACTCAGTACTGTCATTCTCCTTATTGTGGACAGTTCCGTCTGTATCGATCCAGCGGATCAGTTTGCCACGCTTGTCATAATAATATAATTCCTTCTTATTACCAGTCCATACATATGCAAAAAACAGACGTTCATCCCAGTAATAATACTCCTCATAAACTCCATCTTCGGATGTCTCCGGATAAATCAGCGCTTTCACCAGTTTCCCATTGCTGTCATAGTAGCGAAGCCGATCGCCTTCCTTGCCAACTTCCTTGCAGTCCGGAAGTTCGCTTACAATTGTATTCGCCTGCTCCTTAATTGTCTGAATTGAAGTAGAAAATTCATCAATTTGAGCAGTACTGTTATCATTAGCTTCCAGAACTTCCATAACGTTCTCCGTATTTTGAGCCTTGCGATTCTCATCATGGATTAATTTCATATAAACACCAATAATAATGCATGCCGCAAGCGCCACTACAATAAGGGAAACTGTCCATGGTGAAATCTGTCTTTCCTGGTCCCACCCGCTTCTCTGCTGCTTCTTTTGCTTAGTGGAAGAGACATTTACTGACTGTTTCTCATAATTTTTCACTGCATTTTTCGCAGGCTTTCTGAGCTGTGCCTCTTCTTCCCGGACAGCTTTCTCAATCTGAGGGTCTTCTGCCACATGGGTCCGCTCCATACGGTCTTCCGGCTCCTGAGGGGCATATCTTCTCTGGTCCCGCTCAAGTTCTGCCGAATTTGTCAGCTCCCACTGGGACTTCTCCCACTCTTTCTCTGCATTTACCGGTGCCAGACGAAGCTTCTCCAAATCCCGCAGCATATCTTCTGGTTTCCTGTAACGTTTCCCCGGCTCATATGCACATGCTTTTAGTATAATGTGGGAAAAAGCAGCACTGGCATTAACTGGTACCGGCATTTTCTCCCCTGCCATTCTCCGTGCAAGGGCAGTCTCTTTATCTCTGTATGTAATCAACTGCTTATCCAGCGAAAGAAAAGGCAGCCTGTTCTGATTCATCAGTTTATATAATACAATTCCAAGGGAATAGATATCAATACTGCTGTCGTACTTCTCTCCCTTGTAAATCTCCGGTGCCATGTAGGAATAGGTACCTTTCTTGGACATATTGCTCATAGTATGTGCCTGTTCCCTGGCAATTCCAAAGTCACCCAGCTTAAAATCACCAAATCTGGACACAAAAATATTCTCCGGTTTCACATCACGGTGAATAATATTCAATTTCCTGCAATAAATCAATGCCATAGCCAGGTCACAGCCAAGTTTGATCACTTCCTTCTCAGTAAGCTCCTTGCCTGTGCAGTAATCCATAAAGCTGGTAAGATATTCCATTCTTATGGAAATGTCCCAGCCGATCTCATCCAAATATTCCACCACTTTGAAATCTTCAAATGAAACCACATGGGAATTTCCGCAAAAATGCTCCATAGTATATATTTCCTGAATACAGTCTTCTACCAGATTTCGAAAATATTCCCTGGTAGACTGCTCATTATTCATCTCTGAGCGTACGCTATCAAGTTCTCCCTTACTTGCCGGTATGGATATGATCTTGATTGCGGAGTAAAAAGAACGGCCTCGTTCTGTCCGCTTCGCTTTATACACTTTCCCAAAGGATCCTTCGCCTATTTTCTCTATAAGTTCCCATTCTGGCCAGACGGAAACCGGAACATCTTTATCCATGTATGTTCTCCCTCCTCGAACGGGTAATGACTTTTTAAATGGACTGGCAAGTCTTCCCCGTAACGATGCACAGAAATCATGGTTTACGTGATTTCGCACCGCTATTCTCGGGTTTTCTGTGAACTACTTTTCCCCCAGAACACCTCGCGGAATACTGCCTTCTGAATAGTTACATAAAACATTATACAGGAATCTTACCACAAATGATAGACCAGGTTGTATTTTCCTCTATCCATATTTTTCCTTACCCTCGCCTACGGCAGATTGTCTCGAGCAGCATTTCCCTTGCTGCTGCAGTGTGTTCCTGCCGGGCTGCACTTTTTTGTGTAACAGTAAGTTCCATAGAATTCTCTGTTACGCAAAAATCCCCCAAAGCAACATTTCTGTCACCCTGGGGGATTTCATATTTTATCGTTTATTCTTCACTGTCTTCAGAAGAATCCTCATCCTCAAATGTATCCTCATCCTCATCCACTGCAAGATCTGCCTCATCAGCAGTTTCCAGCTCTTCTGAGTCTTCCGCTACATCCAGCACATCCTGATCCTCGTCGTCCATTTCATCGAATTCGATTTCTTCTGGCTCTTCCGGCATTCCTGTATCAAGCTCTACATCGCTGTAGCACTTCATACCTGTACCAGCTGGAATCAGTTTACCGATGATTACATTCTCTTTCAGACCGATCAGATGGTCAACCTTACCCTTGATAGCAGCTTCGGTCAGAACCTTGGTAGTCTCCTGGAAGGAAGCAGCTGACAAGAAGGAATCAGTTGCCAAAGATGCCTTGGTAATACCAAGCATTCCCTGTTTTCCAATTGCAGGACGTAATCCCTCAGCTTCCAGTTTCTCATTTACTTCCTCATACTCAAGGAAGTCAACAAGTGTACCTGGCAGGAACTCAGAATCTCCGTTATCCTCGATACGGATTTTTTTCAGCATCTGATGAACGATAACCTCGATATGTTTATCGTTGATCTCAACACCCTGAAGACGGTATACACGCTGAACCTCACGGATCATGTAATCCTGAACTGCACGAACACCCTTGATTCGAAGGATATCATGTGGGTTTACACTACCTTCTGTAAGCTCATCACCAGCCTCCATAACCTGTCCGTCCATGATCTTGATACGGGAACCGTATGGGATCAGGTAAGTCTTGGAATCACCAGTCTCCGGATCTGTTACGATGATCTCTCTCTTCTTCTTGGTGTCATTGATTGTAGCAACACCCTTGATTTCAGTGATAACAGCAAGTCCTTTCGGCTTTCTTGCCTCAAAAAGCTCCTCGACACGAGGAAGACCCTGTGTGATATCTCCACCGGCAACACCACCTGTATGGAAAGTACGCATAGTCAGCTGTGTACCTGGCTCACCGATAGACTGTGCAGCGATGATACCGATGGACTCACCAACCTGTACCGGCTCACCGGTAGCCATGTTTGCGCCATAGCACTTCGCACACACACCAACCTTACACTTACAGCTCAGGATGGTACGGATCTTAACCTGCTCAACAGCACCTCCGGTAATGTTGTCTACACCCTCTTTCATGATACGTGCAGCACGCTTCGGAGTAATCATGTGGTTTGCTTTTACAAGGACTTCGCCCTCTTTATTCTTAATGGTCTCGCAGGAGAAACGACCTGTGATACGATCCTGAAGGCTCTCGATCTCCTCCTTGCCATCCATGAAACCTTTTACATACATACCGGAAATCTCTGCTCTGTTCTCACAGCAGTCCATCTCACGTACGATCAGATCCTGAGATACGTCAACAAGACGTCTTGTCAGGTAACCGGAATCGGCTGTACGAAGAGCGGTATCAGAAAGTCCTTTACGCGCTCCATGAGCGGACATGAAGTATTCCAGTACGTCCAGACCTTCACGGAAGTTTGACTTGATAGGAAGCTCGATTGTATGTCCGGTTGTATCGGCCATCAATCCACGCATACCTGCAAGCTGTTTGATCTGTTTATCAGATCCACGGGCACCAGAGTCAGCCATCATGAAGATGTTGTTGTACTTATCAAGTCCGGAAAGAAGTGCATGAGTAAGCTCATCGTCAGTCTTCTTCCAGGTATCCACAACCTCTTTATAACGCTCTTCCTCAGTAATAAGACCACGTTTATAGTTCTTTGTGATCTTATCTACAGTATCCTGTGCAGCCTTGATCATCTCAGGCTTCTGCGGCGGCACGGTCATATCAGAAATAGATACAGTCATGGCAGCTCTTGTAGAATACTTGTAACCCATAGCTTTGATAGAGTCCAGAACCTCAGCAGTCTTGGTTGCTCCGTGAGTATTAATAACTTTTTCAAGGATCTGTTTCAGCTGTTTCTTACCAACCAGGAAGTCAACCTCAAGAAGAAGTTCATTTCCCGGAATGCTTCTGTCAACAAATCCAAGATCCTGCGGCAGGATCTCATTGAACAGGAAACGTCCCAGTGTAGACTGTACATTGCCTGTGAAAGTGCTTCCATCCGGCATTACCTTGCTGCAGCGGACAAGAATCTTGGACTGCAGAGTAATTACCTGATTCTCATATGCCAGAATTGCCTCATTTACGCTCTTGAAGAACTTTCCTTCTCCCTTATTTCCAGGTCTTTCCTGTGTCAGATAGTAAATACCAAGGACCATATCCTGTGAAGGAACGGCTACCGGTCCACCATCAGAAGGTTTCAGAAGGTTGTTCGGAGACAGAAGCAGGAAACGGCACTCTGCCTGTGCTTCCTGGGACAGTGGAAGATGGACAGCCATCTGGTCACCATCGAAGTCAGCGTTGAAAGCGGTACAAACAAGCGGATGAAGCTTAATAGCCTTACCTTCTACAAGGATCGGCTCAAACGCCTGGATACCCAGACGATGCAGTGTAGGTGCACGGTTCAGCATAACCGGATGCTCTTTGATAACATCTTCGAGAACATCCCATACAGCTGGCTCAAGCTTCTCTACCATCTTCTTGGCATTCTTAATATTGTGAGAGGTACCGTTTGCTACCAGTTCTTTCATAACGAAAGGCTTAAACAGCTCGATTGCCATCTCTTTTGGCAGACCGCACTGATAAATCTTCAGCTCTGGTCCAACAACAATAACGGAACGTCCGGAGTAGTCAACACGCTTACCAAGAAGGTTCTGACGGAAACGTCCGGATTTACCTTTCAGCATATCGGAAAGGGATTTCAGAGCTCTGTTTCCAGGGCCTGTTACAGGACGTCCACGGCGTCCGTTATCGATCAGGGCATCTACAGCCTCCTGCAGCATACGCTTCTCGTTGCGGACAATGATATCCGGAGCACCAAGCTCCAGAAGTCTTTTCAGACGGTTGTTTCTGTTGATGATTCTTCTGTAAAGATCATTCAGGTCAGATGTTGCAAAACGTCCTCCGTCCAGCTGTACCATAGGACGAAGATCTGGCGGGATAACCGGGATAACGGTCATGATCATCCACTCAGGACGGTTGCCGGACTCACGGAAGGACTCCACAACCTCAAGACGTTTGATGATTCTTGCACGTTTCTGGCCTGTTGCATCCTGAAGCTCTGCTTTCAGCTCTACAGAATCTTTCTCAAGATCGATCGCTTTCAGAAGCTCCATGATGGACTCGGCACCCATACCTACACGGAATCCCTCTCCATAAGACTCACGTGCTTCCTGGTACTCACGCTCGGTGAGTACCTGTTTGTACATAAGTCCGGAATCAGCAGGATCCAGAACGATATAGTTTGCAAAGTAAAGCACTTTCTCCAGTGTTCTCGGAGAAATGTCAAGGATCAGACCCATACGGGACGGAATTCCTTTGAAGTACCAGATATGAGACACCGGAGCTGCAAGCTCGATGTGTCCCATACGCTCTCTACGAACGGCAGATTTGGTTACTTCAACACCACATCTGTCGCAGACAACGCCTTTATAGCGAATTTTTTTGTACTTTCCACAGTGGCACTCCCAGTCCTTGCTCGGTCCAAAGATTCTCTCACAGAACAGGCCGTCTTTCTCCGGCTTTAATGTTCTGTAGTTGAGGGTCTCCGGCTTTTTAACCTCGCCGTGAGACCACTCCAGAATCTTTTCAGGGGATGCCAAACCGATCTTGATTGCGTCAAATGTCAATGGTTGATATGTTTCATTTGTCTCTGGCATGAGCGGTACTCCCTCCTATCGATTATTCTTCGTCGTCAGATCCATTATCATCGGAAACGTCTGCATAGTCATCGTCCGTATAGCCGTCTGCCTCTGCTGTATACTCATCGTGCTCTACATCGGTCAGCTCACCATCTTTAAATTCCTGCTCCTGGTAACCGTAGTTGCCGAAGGACTCATTCTGAGAGTAACGCTTGCTGTCACCCTCGATGACGGAACGAAGATCGGTATCGCCTTCGTCGATGTTCTCCTTGAGCTCGATCTCGGAACCGTCTTCTGCCAGAACTCTGACATCCAGACCCAGGGACTGAAGCTCTTTTAAGAGTACCTTGAAGGACTCCGGAATACCCGGCTCCGGAATATTCTCGCCCTTGATGATTGCCTCGTATGTCTTCACACGACCTACCACATCATCGGACTTCACAGTCAGGATCTCCTGCAGCGTGTAGGATGCGCCATACGCCTCCAGAGCCCAAACCTCCATCTCTCCAAAACGCTGTCCACCGAACTGAGCTTTACCACCCAGAGGCTGCTGTGTTACGAGGGAGTATGGACCAGTTGAACGTGCATGGATCTTATCATCTACCAGATGATGCAGTTTCAGGTAATGCATGTGTCCGATCGTTACAGGGCCATCAAAGTATTCACCGGTTCTACCGTCACGAAGACGTACCTTACCGTCTCTGGAAATGGGAACACCCTTCCATACTCCTCTGTGATCTCTGTTCTCAGACAGATACTGCATAACCTCAGGAAGAAGCTCTTCACCATGCTTGCTGGTAAAGGTCTCTCCTGCCCAGGGCTTACCGTCTGCGGTAGTTTCCTGTCCCTTTTCTTTCCACTCTGCACTTTCTGCATCGTCGAAAGGAAGGTTTACATAATCGTTGGCAAGATCCAACGTATCCATAATATCTTTCTCGTTCGCACCATCGAAGACAGGTGTTGCCACATTGAATCCCAGAGCCTTGGCAGCCAGGGAAAGGTGGATCTCCAGGACCTGTCCGATATTCATACGGGAAGGCACGCCCAGGGGGTTCAGCACGATGTCCAAAGGACGTCCGTTGGGCAGATAAGGCATATCTTCTACAGGAAGCACGCGGGAAACGACACCCTTGTTACCATGACGACCAGCCATCTTATCGCCTA
>OLPI01003261.1_pt1 | contig 11737 bp, 11 predicted proteins | sample 1672361 | NCBI WGS metagenome assembly OLPI01 (sample SAMEA3136675, study PRJEB25190) | human gut metagenome
CTAGTTTGCAAAAGTAGTAGCAGGGGAAAACTAGCAGTTTAAATTGCAATTAAATTCGAAAAAATAGCGGAAGCGAGTCCTGAAAAAGGGACAGTGAATGTGAGAAAATGGAGTCATAAAAGGAAAAAGAAAAAAATTGCAACTATAAAGGAGGCAAATTATGGGATTTTGGAACGGAAAAGCGGATGGACCTTTAGATAAGATGTTTGACTTTAACAGAGACGGAAAATTAAATGCTTGGGAAAGAGCAATGGAACTGGGGTTATTAATGGATGATGAAGATGACTACCAGGATGAGGATGATGAATTTGATGAGGATATGGATAGTGAATTTGATGATGACGACGATGAAGAAGATGATGAAAGTGAAGAGCTGATGGAAGAAGATTGGGATTCGGATTACGATGAAAGTGATGAGTGGTAGAAGTAATTATAAAAATAAATTGATATAACGTTATATATATATCTTTAATTGAAAAACTTAACGCAACAAAATCATTGTGATTTCTGAAAAGTTGTTGCAATGAGTTTTTCAATCAAGTAACAGTATTTAATTATGACCAGGCGAGAAGCCATATTGGAACAGGAAAGAAATCGGCATTCTATCGTACAATTCCAATAGAAATGGATGACGAAAATGAAGGTGGTGATATTGCATTTAATAGAGTTGAAGTACAGGAGGAGCCGGATATGGAAAATCAGTATGAAAATATTTCGGCTGTAAAAGAGCTTACTTATGAAGAAATGATGATTGCGGAAAGAAAAGTACTCCTTTTGATGGAAAGAAAAATGATATATCTGAACAAAGTGAAGATGTAGTTAGTCAGGTTATGGCGGGGAGGAGTGATGAAAAACAAATGGAAAATGTTGAGGGAATGGTTAGCTAGAAGGTTATAAGAAGATTTATAGAAGGAGATACGGCTATGTCAAAAATAAGTGAAGAAACAATTAAATGTCCAAAGTGTGGAAAAGAGAGTAAGTTTGTTATGTGGAGCAGTATAAATACTGTTCTTAATCCGGAAATGAAGAAGAAGGTATTAACAGGAGAGATTTTTAAATTCAAATGTAATAAGTGCGGTTGTGAGGCAAGGATAAATTATAGCAGTCTCTATCATCAGATGGAAGATAGAATAATGATATATTATGTTCAGGATAAGGAAGACTATGAAAGTGCACGCAATATGTTTAGTGGCGAAGATATGCCTGAAATATTCGAGGATTTAATGGCAGAAAAATATCTGTATAGAATCGTAACATCTCCGGGAGAATTAAGAGAAAAAATAATTATTTTCGATAATGGATTGGACGATAGAGTAATAGAGATTGCAAAGATTTTTTACATTGGTCAGGCAAAAGAACAAGGCATTAAAGTAAAACATATATTCTTTGATGTAAGCGGTGAGGGCAAGTATATGTTTATTATATTTGACGAAAATGGAGAGACGAAAATGGCAAGCATTGAGAAAGAATTATTGGAAAAAATTAGAGAAGAAGTGTTGAAGGATAGTCCGGATATTAGAGAGGATAGGTTTGATATAGACGAAAACTGGGCGTTGGAAAAGATAATGGAGGGAGGAAAATAGAGATTGGTGGTTAGAGTAAAAAATGTTATACTAGATATAAGTTTTTAGACAATAAAAAAAGACTTATGAAAAGCCTTTTTAATTCACACGATGTGAGCCTTGCGGCGATGTCGGATAAATCCTTATTTGAACTCACCTTGTAATTTCAAGTTGAGTATATCATAAAGAAATAATTTGTCAATAGGAGGGATAAGAAAATGGAACAAAATTATTATTTAGGGTTGGATATGGGAACATCATCTTTAGGATGGGCAGTAACCAATGAAAAGTATCAGTTACTTAGAAAAAAAGGAAAAGATCTCTGGGGAGTGCGTTTATTTAGCGAAGCTGAGACTGCAGCAGCTCGAAGAAGTCATAGAGTTTCAAGAAGAAGACGTGAAAGAGAAAAAGCAAGAATTGCATATTTAAAAGAAGTTTTTGCAGAAGAAATTAATAAAAAAGATCACGGATTCTTCCAAAGATTAGAAGATAGCAAATATTACGAGGAAGATAAAAGAGAACACCAACCTTTTGCTTTATTTGCAGATTCAGGATATACAGACAAGGAATACCATAAGGAGTTTCCAACAATATTTCACTTAAGAAAAGCATTATTAGAGGCTGATATAGACGGAAAAGAATATGATGTAAGATTAGTTTATTTAGCAATATTAAATATGTTCAAACATAGAGGACACTTCTTAAATGCAACGTTAGATGAAAAAAGTGGTGGAAATTTAGATGAATATATTGACAAATTATACAATGATTTATATGAGAATTTTGATATTGCAATAAAAAAGGTTGATATTTCAGAAATAAAAAATATTCTTTCATCTAAGGATTTGTCTAATACAGGAAGATTGGAAAAGTTATTAGATATATTTGAATTATCAAAGAGCAAAAATAAAAGAGAAACAGAAATTTTAAAAATGGTATGTGGTTTGAAAGGAAAATTGTCAAAAATTTTTGGTGAGGATAGTTTTTCAGAAGAACTTGTTAATTTCTCAATGTCTTTTAGGGATGCTAATTATGATGAAGAAATAATAACTTTAGAGGATAATTTAAGTGAAGAATATTTTGAAATGGTTATGAATTTAAAACAAATTCATGACTGGTCAGTTCTTGAAAATATAATGAACGGACAAGCGTATATTTCACAGGCAAGAGTTTTAGCATATGAAAAACACGAAAAAGATTTAAAAATATTAAAGAGCTTTTTTAAGAAAAATTCTATGACTGAATATAATAAAATGTTTCGCCAAATGAATGATAATAACTACAGTTCTTATGTTGGCTCAGTTAACTATAAAAATAAAAGCATTAGACGTGGAAGTAAATGTAACAGCGAAGAATTTTTCAAGAGCATTCTTAAAGCAATAAAGGAATGGGATGATTGTGAAGAAAAAATCTATATTGAAGATGAAATTGAGAAAGGTACTTTTTTGCCTAAACAGATTACAACATCCAACGGGGTTATACCTAATCAGGTACATAAGAAGGAATTAAAGAAAATTTTGACAAATGCAGAGATTTATTTACCATTTTTGTCAAGTAAAGATGAGAGCGGGTTAACAGTAAGTGAAAGAATAGTTGAGATGTTTAGTTTTCAAATACCTTATTATGTTGGACCAATTAGTTACAGCTTAGATGAAAAGGCTACTACACATAGAAATAATGTATGGTCAGTAAGAAAAGAGTCAGGTAGAGTATACCCATGGAATTTTGAGAAGAAAATAGATATAAAGAAATCATCAGAAAACTTTATTAGCAACCTGATAAATCATTGCACGTATTTGAATGGTGAAAGTGTGTTACCTAAAAACTCATTATTGTATGAGAAGTTTATGGTTCTCAATGAACTAAATAATCTTAAAGTAAATGAACAGAAAATAAGTGTTGAGACTAAGCAGGATATTTATAATAAATTATTCAAAAAAGGTAAAAAAGTGACAGCAAAAGCAATAGTAAAATACCTTAAAGAAAATGGTTTAGTTGATAATAGCGATGAACCGGCACTAACAGGAATAGATGGAGATTTTACTAACAGACTTGCAAATTATAAAAAGTTTTTGGAAATTTTTGAAACTGACACATTAACATATGAACAGGAGCAGATTGCAGAAAATATAATTTACTATTCAACTATATATGGCGACTCAAAGAAGTTCTTGGAAGAAAGAATAAGAGAATTATATGGCGAAGTTTTAAATGAAAAACAAATTAAACGAATATTAGGCTTGAAGTTTAAAGATTGGGGCAGATTCTCTAGAGAACTATTAGAATTAGTTGGAGTAGAAATAAGTACAGGAGAACAGTGTTCTATAATTTCAAAAATGTGGAATGATAACTACAACTTTATGGAATTAATGACAAAAGACAAATTCTCATATGCATTTGAAATAGAGGAGAGAGTCAATAAAATCGAAAAAACTCTATCAACCATAGAATATGAGGATTTAGATGAACTTTATATTTCAGCTCCAGTTAAGAGAATGGTTTGGCAGACAATTCTGGTTTTAAAAGAGTTAGTAGAAACAATAGGGTATCCGCCTGAAAGAATTTTTGTCGAAATGGCAAGAGATGTTGATGCAAAAAAAGAGAGAAAAGAAAGTAGAAAGAATAAGCTGTTAGCTTTGTATGCTAATTGTAAAAAAGAAGAACGAAACTGGAAAAAAGAAATAGAAGGTAGAGATGAGGCTGAATATAGAAGTAAGAAATTATATCTTTATTATGTTCAAAAGGGAAGATGTATGTATTCAGGTAAACCAATAGAATTAAAAGACTTATTCAATGATAATTTATATGATATTGATCATATTTATCCTAGACATTTTGTGAAAGATGATAGCATTGAGAACAATTTAGTTTTGGTTGAAAAGAATTTTAATGCACATAAAAGTGATACTTTCCCGATAGAATCCGGTATAAGAAAAAATATGGAATTTATGTGGCGAAGTCTAAGAGAAGGAGGTTTTATTACACAGGAAAAATATAATAGATTAACTAGAAGAGATGAGTTTACAGATGATGAACGTGCTAACTTTATTAGTAGACAAATTGTGGAAACAAGACAGGGAACAAAAGCAATAACAAATTTGTTTGAACAGACATTTCCATCTACAGAAATAATTTATGTAAAAGCTGGAAATGTAAGTGATTTTAGACATAAATTTAATTTTGTTAAGTGTAGAAATGTTAACGATTTTCATCATGCACAGGATGCTTATCTAAATGTTGTTGTGGGAAACGTTTATTATACTAAATTTACACGTAATCCGTTGAATTTCATAAAGGATTATAAAAGAGATCCTGAAAAACACCAATATCATATGGATCATATGTTCCAGTATCCTGTTGCAAGAAATGGTAAAACAGCTTGGGCAACAAAAGGTGGAGAAAGCATTAAAAACGTAAGAAGTGTTATGGCTAAGAATACACCGCTAGTTACTAAGATGAATTACGAACAACATGGTGGAATAGCAGATCAAACAATTTATAGTGCAAAGGAGGCTACGAAAGCAAAAGGCATTGGTTATATTCCAGTAAAGGTAGAGGACGAAAAATTAGGAAACGTATGCAGATACGGAGGAATGAAAAAGTTTACAGGAACATATTTTATGCTTATAGAATATGAAAAGAAAGGTAAAAAGGTAAGATCCTTAGAAGCTATGCCTTTGTATTTAAAGGAACAATTAAACACAGATGAAAAAATAGAAGAATATATTAAAAAAATGTATGGATATGAAAATCCAAAGGTGAGAATGAGAAAGATAAAAATGTATTCGCTTATAAAGGTAAATGGTTTTTATCTTTATCTTACAGGAAGATCAGGAGTAAAACTTTTTGTTTGCAATGCTGTACAAATGTCACTGCCTATTAAATGTTTGACATATATTAAAAAAATAACTAAGGAAATAGAAAGAGGCTCTGATGATAATGAGTTAGAATTGAATGAGTATATTAATAAAGAGGATAACTTAAAGTTGTACGATGTTCTTACAGACAAACATTTAAATCAAATATATAGAAAAAGACCAAATCCAGTAGGAGAGAAGTTGATACAATGGAGAGATAAGTTTATTAAGTTATCGTTATCGGAACAGCTATCTGTGTTAATGCAAATATTGCAATTATCACAATTGAGTAATCAAGGAGCTGATTTGACGGCTATTGGCGGAGTTAAGAAAACTGGAGTTGCAACTTTAAATAAGGTTATTTCTGACAAACAAGAATTTAAATTAATCAATCAGTCGATTACAGGTCTATATGAGAATGAAATTGATCTGTTAACAGTATGAGTTGGAGAACAGTCGTAGTATCAAGTAATGCTAAACTGGACTATCAAATAGGGTATATGGTAGTTAGAGGAGAAAAAACTACTAAGATTCACTTAAACGAGATAGGTATGTTAATAGTGGAAAGTACAGCAGTGTCTATGACATCCTATCTCTTGAGTGAACTAATGAAAAATAAGATTAAAGTCGTTTTTTGTGATGAAAAAAGAAATCCTTGTAGTGAGTTGGTTTCATATTATGGAAGTCATGATACAAGCTCAAAGATAAGAAAGCAGATTGAATGGACAAAAGATGACAAGGACCATATATGGACAGAAATTGTTTCCGAGAAAATTAAACAACAGGCATTAATGTTACAACGTTATCAAAAAGAAGAAGCAAATATGTTATTTGAATATATGGAAGAAGTAGAGTTTGGTGATATTACGAACAGAGAAGGTCATGCAGCAAAAGTTTATTTTAATACATTGTTTGGAAAGAAGTTTACAAGAACAGATGAGAATCATATAAATGCGGCATTAAATTATGGATACGGTATTATATTGTCTATTTTTAATCGTGAAATTGTGTCATCAGGATATTTGACACAGATAGGATTGTTTCACGATAATATGTTTAATCAATTTAATTTAAGTTCAGATTTAATGGAGCCATTTAGACCATTAGTAGACCAACTTGTTGTCGAGTTAAAACCGGAAAAATTTGAAACAGAAGAAAAAAGAAAAATGCTTGAATTATTAAACAAAGAGGTTGAAATATGTGGAAAGATGGAAGTGGTGACCAATGCAATAAAAATTTACTGTCGAAGTGTTTTTGATGCATTAAATGACAGAGATATTTCGTTAATAAGGTTCTATTATAATGAGTTATAGATATATGAGAGTTATTGTAATGTTTGACTTGCCTGTAGCTACAGCAAGTGATAGAAGAGAGTACACACATTTTAGAAAATATTTAATAAAGAATGGTTTTCTTATGATGCAAGAAAGTATTTATTGTAAGTTGGCTCAAAATTCTACAGCAGCAGATTTGATTATACAGAATATTAGAAAAAATAAGCCACCATCAGGATTAGTTCAGACTTTAAAAATTACTGAAAAACAATTTTCAAGAATAGAGTATATTGTTGGGAAAAAAGAAAGTGAAGTACTTGATTCTGACGAAAGGATAGTTATTTTATGAAGTTAGTAAACAGCAAATATAATCTTGATATAGAGTTTGAAGAAAATATTTCTAACACATTGGTATTGGAAAACAAACAACATATGATAGATGTTATTCAAAATCTAATATTTCAGTTGAAGGGCGATGAAGGAGACTTTGTTTTATCGGCTGAGAAAAATGCAAAATTTGATAAAGTAGTTGAATTTATCGCAAATCCTTTCGAAATAGATTTTAACAATAAAAAGATAGTAACAAAGTTGTTTGAACAGTTAATAGCAGTAGCATCTGAATGTGTTGAAGAGTATAACTTTATTAATGGAAAAATAGTAGGTACATTAGATGATATATGTAGTAAGATAGAGTATTCTAATGTGGAATACAATTTAGAATACGAATGGAAATCTATATTCAAATTGTACAATGTAAGAATTGGAGAAAACTATAATTCTTTATGTGAAAAAATAGAAGAATATGTAAAAGTATTAGCAGATATTTTACATATAAAGTTACTTATTTTTTTGAATATTAAAGAATATTTAACAGAAAAGGAAATAGATAATCTTCAAAAGATTTGTTTTTATAAGAAAATTTTTCTGTTGTTAATTGAATCAGAAGAACGTTTTGTACTAGATAATGAAAAAACATTTATTATAGACAAAGACAGGTGTTTAATTGTAAAATAAAGATATCGGAAGTTACAATACCACCAGGTATATAGGTTCTGTGATAACCATTTGAGGTTTGAGAACCTTGTAATTTCTTATAAGTGTAAAACAGCTCAGTAGGTTGGAGCGGTTGTCTCATAGTTTGAGAACCTTGTAATTTCTTATAAGTGTAAAACTTTTGCTTCGTAGTCTATTACTGAAAGCTGGTTTGAGAACCTTGTAATTTCTTATAAGTGTAAAACGATTGACGATTCACGAAAAGATGATGACGGTTTGAGAACCTTGTAATTTCTTATAAGTGTAAAACTGACGGTATTAAAACTATCGAGATTACAGAGTTTGAGAACCTTGTAATTTCTTATAAGTGTAAAACTCATAATCGAAAATTCCTGTCAAAATGTTGGTTTGAGAACCTTGTAATTTCTTATAAGTGTAAAACATTACATTAGTAGTTAATTCAAGAAATTTAGTTTGAGAACCTTGTAATTTCTTATAAGTGTAAAACAACTGTAAAAAATGAATTTGCTAAAGGACTGTTTGAGAACCTTGTAATTTCTTATAAGTGTAAAACAGTTGAATACTGTAAAATCGGATTTGATAAGTTTGAGAACCTTGTAATTTCTTATAAGTGTAAAACTTTACAACTAAAACTATAATTACATTGGATGTTTGAGAACCTTGTAATTTCTTATAAGTGTAAAACGAGTTATAATTATGGATTTATTTGATTTATGTTTGAGAACCTTGTAATTTCTTATAAGTGTAAAACAACAATTGAGATTACAGAGGTTACAGACCAGTTTGAGAACCTTGTAATTTCTTATAAGTGTAAAACTTCAACTACAAGAGAATGCATAGCACGTAGGTTTGAGAACCTTGTAATTTCTTATAAGTGTAAAACCAAGAAGAAAGATGAAAAGGTTAGTAAATCGTTTGAGAACCTTGTAATTTCTTATAAGTGTAAAACCCTTATGATTTGAGAAAAGCTATAAATTTAGTTTGAGAACCTTGTAATTTCTTATAAGTGTAAAACACAATATTCATATATAATAAGAATGGCAATGTTTGAGAACCTTGTAATTTCTTATAAGTGTAAAACTGTAAGATAGTAGTTAGTTCCACAGGAACAGTTTGAGAACCTTGTAATTTCTTATAAGTGTAAAACATCTGTTGATAACGCTCTATCAACTCAACAGTTTGAGAACCTTGTAATTTCTTATAAGTGTAAAACTGGATTTTGTCAAGTGCTTTTTTCAATGGCGTTTGAGAACCTTGTAATTTCTTATAAGTGTAAAACAGATTGATGAACAGGAAAGAAAAGCACATAGTTTGAGAACCTTGTAATTTCTTATAAGTGTAAAACGCTGGAACTGTTAGAGAATCATTATATGTAGTTTGAGAACCTTGTAATTTCTTATAAGTGTAAAACTCTGTTATTTGATTATTTGCTAATTTTACAGTTTGAGAACCTTGTAATTTCTTATAAGTGTAAAACACTATAGATATTAGCTTTGTTTGTAAAGTTGTTTGAGAACCTTGTAATTTCTTATAAGTGTAAAACTTTTTCTATTACTTCTGCTGTTTTCCCAAAGTTTGAGAACCTTGTAATTTCTTATAAGTGTAAAACATTTTTTACATTGTGCTTCCCCGATATTCGGTTTGAGAACCTTGTAATTTCTTATAAGTGTAAAACGAAATTCATAGCATTACATAATCCAGCTTCGTTTGAGAACCTTGTAATTTCAGATAAGTGTAAAACACGAGTTAATCGTCAGAGCAGACGGAACAGGTTTGAGAACCTTGTAATTTCAGATAAGTGTAAAACTACACATGGTAATGATAGCGGTACAAGTATGTTTGAGAACTTTGTAATTTTGAATAAATATAAAATGTTTAATTCTAGAGTAATATTTCAAATAAGTGCAATACACCTAAAAAATTAAAGGAGGGCATTGAATATGTCTAAAATTGTATGTAAAGTCCTGACGAAACTAAAAGACAAAGTATAGAAAGTCTAAAGGTTCGAGAGGAAGCATTGGAGTATTTACGTCAAAATGGATTTAAAACTATTAATGATGTAGTCAAAAGACAAATGGAAATTCCAGAGGAATATAGAGGAAATATATACGCATATTTGTTTTTTGGAAGGGAAGATTAAAAAGAAAAATCTAGTGACTAGACTTAAATTTATATGTTTAATATATATAGTCACTAATGTGAGTACCTATTTTTTGAATTATTATGATATAGATTATGTCCTATAAATACCACGCATTGCGTGGTAAACCCCCTTGCACAACCTTAATTTTTGCACTATACTATATTAGTTAGAGATGTAATCTCAAATAGTATTTCATAGTAGGAGAAAAGTGAAAATGACAAAAGTTAGAACAAGATTCGCACCTAGTCCAACAGGAAGAATGCATGTAGGAAATTTAAGAACTGCACTTTATGAATTTTTGATTGCTAAGCATGCAGGTGGAGATTTTATTTTAAGAATAGAAGATACAGATAGAGAGCGTTTGGTTGAAGGCGCAGTTGATATTATTTATAGAACTATGGCTGAAACAGGTCTTGTACATGATGAAGGCCCTGATAAGGATAAGGGATTTGGTCCTTATGTTCAGAGTGAGCGTCAGGCATCAGGTTTATACCTTGAATATGCTAAGAAGTTAATTGAATCAGGAGATGCATATTACTGTTTTTGTGATAAGGAGAGATTGGAATCTTTGAAGACTTCTGTAGGTGAAGATGGAAAAGAGATTACAGTTTATGACAAGCATTGTCTTCATTTATCAAAAGAAGAAATCCAGGCAAATCTTGATGCAGGCAAGCCTTATGTAATTAGAATTAACATGCCAACAGAAGGAACTACAACTTTTGTTGATGAATTATATGGTGAGATTACTGTTGAAAACAAAGAACTTGACGATATGATTTTGATTAAGTCAGACGGATATCCAACATACAATTTTGCTAACGTTGTTGACGATCATCTTCAGCAGATTACTCACGTTGTAAGAGGTAATGAATATATTTCTTCATCACCTAAATATCAGAGATTATATGAAGCTTTTGGTTGGGAACCACCTAAATACGTTCATTTACCTTTGATTACAGATGAAAATCACAAGAAGTTAAGCAAGCGTTCAGGTCACGCTTCATATGAAGATTTAATTGAACAGGGATTTTTACCTGAAGCAGTTGTTAACTATTTGGCACTTTTAGGATGGAGCCCTGAAGACAATAGAGAAATCTTTTCACTTGATGAGTTGATTAAGGAATTTGATTATCACAAGGTAAACAAGAGCCCATCAGTATTTGACATTCAGAAGCTTAAATGGATGAATGGGGAATACATTAAGGCTATGGACAATGAAAAATTCTATGAAAAAGCTATGCCATACATCAAGAAAGTTATTACTAAGGATTTGGATTTAGAGAAGATTCTTGATATGGTTAAGACTAGAATTGAAACATTCCCAGAGCTTATGGATATGGTTGATTTCTTTGAAGAATTACCTGAATATGATGTGGCTATGTACACTCATAAGAAGATGAAAACTAATTCAGAAAATTCATTAGAAGTGTTAACAGAATTACTTCCAATTCTTGAAGCAACAGATGATTATTCAGTTGACGGACTTCACGATACAGTATTTGAATATATTGGAAAGAAGGGCTGCAAGAATGGTCAGGCTTTATGGCCACTTAGAACTGCAGTTTCAGGAAAGCAGATGACACCTGCCGGGGCCTTTGAAATTATGGAAGTTATCGGAAAAGAAGAATCAATTAGCAGAATTAAGAAAGGTATTGAATTATTATCAAAATAATTTTAATACGAAATATAGTTATTAGGCGAGTAACTGTCAGGTTAATAACTATAAGAAATGTTAATAGATTGATTTTAAAATAATATAAATGTTAAAAACATTAAAAAGACTTTTGATTAAAGCTGTAAATAGCATATCAAAGGTCTTTTTTAATAATAAAATCCTCTGGATAATAGAAAAGCTTTTGTTTGTAATCTGAGTATTCTTTGAAAAAA
>OLPI01003264.1_pt1 | contig 11735 bp, 10 predicted proteins | sample 1672361 | NCBI WGS metagenome assembly OLPI01 (sample SAMEA3136675, study PRJEB25190) | human gut metagenome
CGCGAGGTGTTTTTTGTGAGCGAAGGTCACAGAAAACCCGAGACATACTGCGCGACTTTATGCGATTAGCATAAAGTCTGTGCATCGCGAAGCGTGTTACTGAGAACGGAGTAAACAGCGACAAAATGTTACATAATTATTACATAAATTAATAAAAAGTGTTGATTTTTTTACGAAATATGATATACTGGGTTTCAGATTAACGAGAAAGGTGATTAATTTATGAAGAAAAAAGTTTTTTCATTACTGTTGGCCGGAATGCTTACTTTTTCCATGGGAACAACTGCATATGCAACAGAAGATGCGATTGCTGATATGCAGGCTCAGAAACAGCAGGCAGAAGCCGGACTTGCCCAGACACAGGCGAATATTGACAGCCTTCAGAGCAAGAAGCAGGAGCTGGAGAACTATCTGTCTGATTTGAATACACAGTATGAAGACCTGACTAATGCAATTTCTGAACTCAGCATACAGGCCGGAGAGAAAGAGAATGAGCTGAAACAGCTTCACACAGAATTAAAGAAAGCCAAGAAGGCATTAAATAAACAATATGATGATATGAAGCTCCGCATCCAGTATATGTATGAGAATGGCGGTACATCTGCATTAGAGACTTTGCTGTCATCTAAGGATCTTTCTGAGTTCCTCAACAATGCAGAGAGTGTTGCGAAGATTTCCCAGTATGACAGGACTATGCTGGAGAAATGCGAGAACCTTCAGAACACTATCAAAGATCAGGAAACAACTGCTGAGGAAGAGAAGGCTGCTATTGATCAGCTTCTTGAAGAGAGGGCGGCCAAACAGCAGGAGGTTCAGAATCTTGCAGCAAGCACAAGTGATAACATATCTTCCTATGTAAGCCAGATCAGCGCAAGCCAGGAAGAAGCAGCAGCACTGACTGCAGAAATCAACAATGCAGATAACAGCATTGCTCAGCTTGTACAGCAGGCAGAAGAGGAAAAAGCAGCCAGAGAGGCAGCGCAGGCACAGGCCGAAGCAGAGGCGGCAGCGGCACAGGAACAGGATGCAGAAGAGAGTTCTGATGATTATGAAGAAGATACAGATTCCTATGAGGAAGACTCTTCGGACAGTCAGGATTCTTCGGAGACTGAAGAATCTGAGGATACTTCTGAAGATTCAGGGGATTCTGATGATGAAGATACATACGAAGAGAACGATGCAGATTTCTATGAGGGAGACTCTGACAGCAATGAATCAGAAGATACATCTGACAGCCAGGCATCCTCAGACAGTTCTTCCGGTCAGGGAAAATACCTTGGCAACTTTACACTGACTGCATATTGCAACTGTGCACAGTGCTGCGGTACAGCAGGTAACCTGACAGCCAGCGGAACAGTTCCGACAGCAGGACGTACTGTAGCTATGGCGGGAGTACCCTTTGGAACACAGCTTCTGATCAACAGAAATGTATACACAGTAGAGGATCTGGGAACACCTTATGGACATGTTGATATTTATTGTGACAGCCATTCAGAAGCATTAAGCTTCGGACTTCAGTCTGCTGAGGTTTATCAGTTGAACTGATAACAAAACAATAATGTGATTAAGAACTCTGGTAAAACAGGGTTCTTTTTTTCGGATTTTTGCCCGGATTGCTATAACATAGGTGGTTTAACTTGAGGATTCAGATGCCTGATGATAAAATGATATATCAGATTTATATACGGTAAAATATAATTGGAATGGAGATAAACAATGAGAATCTGTGGCTTTAATAAAACGACATTGCTGGACTATCCGGGAAAGGTAGCCAGTACTATATTTCTGGGTGGATGCAATTTCCGCTGTCCGTTCTGTCAGAATGGTATATTGGTTGTGGCTCCCGGAGAACAGCCGGATTACAGTCAGGAGGAACTTTTGACTTTTTTGAAAAAAAGAAAGGGGATTCTGGACGGTGTCTGCATTTCAGGAGGGGAACCTACACTGTCAGATGGTCTGGAGGAATTTCTGGGAAAAATCAAAGAGCTGGGCTATGCTGTTAAACTGGACACCAATGGCTCACGTCCGAAGATTGTAAAACATCTGGCAGAAGCCGGACTGATCGATAAAGTAGCTATGGATATCAAAGCCTGTCCGGATAACTATGGAAATCTGACCGGAATAGAAAAGCCTGATATGGACAGTATTTTTGAGACAGCAGATTTTCTGCTGCATGGGAATCTGGACTATGAATTCAGAACAACAGTAGTACGGGAACTGCATACGCAGAAGGATTTTGAAGAAATCGCTGTGTGGCTGGCAGGAGCGAAAGAATATTATCTGCAGGCTTATAAGGACTCAGATGGAGTCCTCAGGCCTGGATATGGAAGCTATACTTTTGAAGAACTTCAGAATTTTCAGAAGATTCTTCAAAAGACGATTTTATCTGTGGGAATCCGGGGCATCGATTAAACGATACCAGTAACCGCCGCGCATTTTTGGAATCTCTATATAGCTGCTTTCTTTGAAGTAAGGAAAGCCAAACATATTTGCCATAAAGCGTTCCTGCTGATTATAAACGCCGGGAACGCCGAGGATATACTGTCCGTTATTTCTTTGTCCTAAAAGCAAATATCCGAAATTATAATGCCCATACTGGAGAAAACGGTTATTGCGCAGTGCACAGTAATGCCGCGGAAAATGCTTCAGGTCATCAAGGTGTATCTTCCATGCAGAAATCAGTTCGCCATCGGAGAAGGGGGAAAATTCGGCAGAGGTTTTTCTGTTTTCTGCATTTCTTTCCGGGACAGGATTGCCGGCATTTTCAGAACTATTGGAATCTTCAACAGTATTATCTGAGATATAGGATGACTCTGTTCCTGGCTTGTTATCAGATGTTCCCTGAGCCGGAATGTTGGCAGACGGTTCAATTGATAAAGAATCGTCAGGAACTTTTGTAAGCGAGGTATCTTCGGGTTTTTCTGAAATATCTTCAAGTTCTTCGGGCATTTCCTGTAATACCATATCTGCCGGAACTTCGGGTTTCTGTGAAGTGATTTTCGCAGATTCAGGAATATCTGCGTCAGGCATAGTTTTTATTTCATGGAAATTCTCCGGACGTATAGGCTGATCGTCCCATTCAGTACCAAAGAATCCGCCGGTATCTGAAGTAATGATCATTCCGCCCAACTTACCCATTGCAACACCGGAGTCATTCATATCTATTGCATCTGTTATGATCAGGCATTCTACAGTTTCTTTTTCGGTCTCGCAGGTATCCAGAAGAATTCCGTTGATCAGGCCATCCTTTCGTGTAAATCCATAAATATTGCATTTTACATTTTCAGGCAGCCCCGGACAATGCAGATGAATCTCAACAGAACATTGCTGATCTTTTACTTCAACTTTAATAAATCCGCAATTGCTGCCTTTCTTTCCGCTTTCATAGTCATATACATATGCGATAAAACGCCGATATCCAGCCAAAATCCTTCCTCCGTAAAACCAGATTCAATAATGTATATGACCATCAGAAGAAAATATTCGAAAAAATTAAAAAAATTTGAAAAAATCTATTGACAAACTGCGATTTTATGAATATAATAGCACTTGCATTGACGAAGCGTGGCTCAGTTTGGTAGAGCGCTGCGTTCGGGACGCAGAGGTCGTGGGTTCGAATCCCGTCGCTTCGACTACGCATAGGAAGTCTGAAACCAATTGGTTTTCAGGCTTTCTTTTTGCTATTCTGGTAGTGATGCAACAGCAGAAAGGAAAAGAAAAGTTGACAGATCAGGAACGTTTTATGAAAGAAGCTATCCGTCAGGCGAAGAAGGCAGAAGCTCTGGAAGAAGTGCCAATCGGCTGTGTGATCGTGCATGAGGGTAAGATCATCGCACGTGGATATAACAGAAGAAACACAGATAAAAATACACTCTCCCATGCAGAACTGAATGCAATCCGCAAAGCCAGTAAAAAACTTGGAGACTGGCGGCTGGAGGGATGCACTATGTATGTGACGCTGGAACCATGCCAGATGTGCTCCGGGGCACTTGTCCAGTCCAGAATAGATGAAGTAGTGATCGGCTGTATGAATGCCAAAGCGGGCTGCGCAGGTTCTGTGATGAATCTTTTGCAGGTGGATGGATTTAATCATCAGGTAAAGATTACACAGGGAGTTCTGGAAGAGGAATGTTCTTCTATGTTATCTGAGTTTTTCAGAAAGCTTCGTGAGAAAAAGAAGCAGGAAAAGGCAGCCCTTAAAGCTGCACAGGAAAATCCGGAGGGAGAACCGGAATAATAAAAGTAAAAGACAGACAAAAACAGGAAGAATCTTAAAGGCAATAGGAGTAATAAAAGTAATAGAAGTAACAGGATTAATGTTACAGGCAGAAATAAAAAGAGGCGAATAAAAAGAATGAAAAAAGATACAACAAACGACATGACCGTCGGCAGTCCGGTGAGTCTGATAATAAAATTTATGATCCCAATGTGCCTGGGAAATCTTTTTCAGCAGTTTTATAATATTGCAGATTCCATTGTTGCCGGAAAATTTATCGGAGTAAATGCCCTTGCAGCTATCGGAAGCACCGGTTCACTGATGTTTTTTGTGACCGGCTGGCTGAATGGACTCAGCAGTGGATTTGCGATTATCGTAGCCCAGATGTTCGGAGCGAAAAAGTTTGACAGGATGCGCCATTATGTTGCCATGTCCATTTACCTTATGGCTGCATTTTCCATTGTCATGACCATAGGATTCAGTCTTGCGAACAAACCAATCCTGCATCTGATGAATTCGCCGGAAGAGGTATTTGGTGATGTAACTGCATATATGGGAATTATTTATGCAGGTCTTATTATCACAGGTGCATATAATGCACTTGCGGCTTTCCTGCGTGCGCTGGGTGACTCCAAGTCGCCATTGTATTTCCTGATCATTTCGGCTGTGATCAATGTTATTCTGGATGTAGTTTTTATTGTAGCCTTTGGAATGGGTGTAGAAGGATGCGGATATGCCACAGTGATCGCACAGGGAATTTCGGCAGTGTGCTGCCTGATTTATATTGTAAAAAGATTTCCGATCCTTCATCTGGAACGGAAGGATTTTGAGATATGCTGGGACAGTTTCGGCAGACTTCTGAAGCTTGGAATTCCTATGGGACTGCAGTTTTCGATTACAGCAATCGGAACCATTATTGTACAGAGCGCGGTCAATATTTACGGACCTGTACATATGGCCGGATTCTCTGCTGCCGGTAAGATTCAGAATATTTTTGCCACAGTATTTACAGCCTTCGGTGCAACTATAGCAACCTATGTAGGTCAGAACAGGGGCGCAGGAAAAATGGATCGTGTGAAACAGGGAGTCCGTTACACGCAGATGATGGTCCTGGGATGGAGCGTTTTTGTTATGTTCCTGATGTTTTTCTTCGGAAAATATCTGACATATCTTTTCGTAGATCCATCGGAACAGGATGTAGTAAATGTGTCTGTTACTTATTTCCGGACAGTATTCTGGGCATATCCGTTTCTCGGAAGTATTTTCCTCTATCGAAATACTCTGCAGGGAATGGGATATGGACTTGTACCAATGCTTGGCGGGGTATTTGAACTGGTGGCGAGAACCGGAATTGTCGTATTGATTGCGGGACATACTTCCTTTGCCGGTGTCTGTATGGCTGACCCGACCGCATGGATCGCCGCACTGATCCCACTGATTCCTTATTATTTTCATGTAATGAAGAAATATAAGAACAAAAGTCAGGTACAGGCAGTAGAGGATTAATTATTCTTTATCTGATGGAAATTGTATAAGGCTCTTTCCCGCTTCTGTTAATATATGGACTTTTGTAAACCACAAAAATAAGAAAAGCATTCAGAAAATTATCAACAGATAAAATTCTGAATGCTTTTTTATATGATGACCTGCATCATGAATATTCTTTTTTGCGCGCCGCACTTCGGAATGGTCCCACAGACGTTACCTCTACAGTTAACTCAGCCCAGGCACCCTTACGGCACACAAGAGCTTCTGCTTAGTGCTGCTACATTCCTGTCCTGACACGGTTCACAGATTCCTGTTGCGTAAGACCCAAACGTCAACGCCACTTATAAAGGGCAGCTCCACAAGATACAAGCCTCAGATTGGCATCACCCCTGCTGTAGCGGATTGCAGGTACAGGGCACCGCTATCTCCCCGGCTGCGCATTTCTGATTATATAGGCAGGAGGCTGTTTTGTCAATAGTGAATCATTATAGTAAAACTTATTACTGGGAACGGAGTGAACAGTAACAAACGGAGTGAACAGTAACTAAAACTTTTCTAACACTATTGTATGAAAACGATAAATATTATATAATAAACAGAAATAAACTATCTTTATTCTGGAAATGGATATGCCAGAGTACACAACATGTCTTGTATGTATGGATATGGATAATTCTTAAAACACAGAAATGGAGGATACTATCATGATTAAAAGAATAGGTATGCTTACCAGTGGCGGTGACTGTCAGGCACTTAACGCTACCATGCGAGGAGTAGTAAAGGGACTGAGCAACAATTTGGATGAACTGGAAGTTTATGGATTTGATGATGGATATAAAGGACTGATCTATGGTAAATACCGTATGCTCACATCCAAAGATTTTTCCGGAATCCTTACACAGGGCGGCACAATCCTCGGAACATCCAGACAGCCATTCAAACTGATGCGTGTCCCGGATGAGAATGGCCTGGACAAGGTTGAAGCAATGAAGCAGACTTATTATAAACTCTGCCTGGACTGCCTTGTGATCCTTGGCGGAAATGGTACACAGAAGACAGCAAACCTTCTGAGAGAAGAAGGACTGAACATTATCCATCTTCCAAAGACTATTGATAATGACATCTATGGCACAGACATGACCTTTGGTTTCCAGAGTGCGGTAAACATTGCCACAAATGCCATTGACTGTATCCATACGACAGCATCTTCACATGGACGTGTATTTATCGTGGAGATCATGGGACACAAGGTAGGAAGTCTGACACTTCATGCAGGTGTTGCAGGCGGTGCGGATATCATCCTGATTCCTGAGATCCCATATGATATCAAAAAAGTTACCGCAGCGATCCAGAAACGTGCCAAAGCAGGCAAGCGTTTCACAATCCTTGCAGTTGCAGAAGGTGCGATTTCCAAAGAAGACGCAGAACTTCCTAAAAAGAAATACAAAGAGAAACTGGAAGCCCGAGCAAAGAAATATCCGTCCGTTTCCTATGAGATTGCTGACCAGATCTACAAAGAGATCGGAAGCGAAGTCCGCGTTACAGTTCCGGGACATACACAGAGAGGTGGAGAACCATGTCCGTATGACCGCGTTCTTTCCACAAGAATCGGTGCAGGTGCAGCGCAGGCGATCATGGATGGTGAATATGGCATCATGATCGGCGTGGTAAACGGCAAAATTAAACGTGTACCTCTTGAAGAGTGTGCAGGTAAGCTTAAGATGGTATCACCGAAAGATCAGCTTGTAGTTGCTGCCAAACAGATCGGTATCAGCTTTGGTGACTGATTAAGTGAAACAGTACTTGACTGACAGATACTTTTTCATATAAGATATGGATGTAAAAAAGACCGCCGCGGGAATTTTTTCCGCGGCGGCTGTGATAATAAGATAGAGATAACTATTTGGCGCGCTGCTGACAGTGGGGGTGCTGAATAGTTACGATAGGAGTTTACTCATGAGTTACACTGCTCTTTACAGAAAGTTCAGACCGGATAATTTCGCGGATGTCAAAGGTCAGGATCACATAGTGACTACTCTGACAAATCAGATTAAGCATAACCGTATCGGCCATGCGTATCTGTTCTGCGGCACCAGAGGAACCGGTAAAACAACAGTAGCCAAAATTCTGGCGAAGGCAGTCAACTGTGAGCATCCCGTAAATGGCAGCCCCTGTAATGAATGTGCCATGTGCAAGGCAATCCAGGCAGGAACTGCAATGAATGTGATCGAGATCGATGCTGCATCCAACAATGGTGTGGATAATATACGTGAGATCAGAGAAGAGGTTTCTTACCGCCCTACAGAAGGTAAATATAAAGTATATATTATTGATGAGGTTCATATGCTTTCCACAGGTGCCTTCAATGCCCTGCTGAAAACACTGGAGGAACCACCGTCTTATGTTATGTTTATCCTGGCAACTACAGAGGCGCACAAGATTCCGATTACGATTTTATCCAGATGCCAGAGATATGATTTCCACAGAATCACCATAGACACTATCGCGGCCAGACTGGATGAACTGCTCAAAGTTGAAGGTGTAGAAGCTGAGGAAAAAGCAGTCCGATATGTAGCGAAAGCGGGAGATGGTTCCATGCGAGATGCGCTCAGCCTTCTCGACCAGTGTATTGCTTTTTATCTTGGACAGGAACTTACCTATGATAAAGTTCTGGAGGTTCTGGGAGCCGTTGACACCGAAGTGTTTAGCAAGCTTTTGCGAAAAGTGATCCGGGGAGATGTGACAGGTTCCATTCATATCCTGGAGGAACTGATCGTAGGAGGCAGGGAACTGAGCCAGTTTGTGGGAGATTTTACCTGGTATATGAGAAATCTTCTTCTCGTTAAGACTTCTGAGAATCCGGAGGAAGCAATCGATGTCTCATCCGACAACATGAAGCTTCTGAAAGAAGAGAGCACCATGCTGGATGTGGAGACGCTGATGCGGTATATCCGTATTTTTTCGGATTTGTCCAACCAGATCCGATATGCAACCCAGAAAAGGGTTCTCGTGGAGATTGCACTGATCAAGTTGTGCCGTCCTGCAATGGAGACTAATCTGGATTCTGTTCTGGACAGACTGCGTGTGCTGGAACAGCGGATGGATGAACGTCCGGTACAGCAGGTGATCGTGCAGCAGGGTTCAGGGAAAATGCCGGCAGAAACCGGAGCAGTTCAGGAACCGGCGGGAAACAAAGCACCGGCGAAAGCTGCACCGGAAGATTTGCAGAAGATCGTGGCAGGCTGGAGAGTGATCACAGGACAGACAACAGGGATGTTTAAACAGATGCTTCAGAAATCTGTTCCGAAGTATAACAGTGAGACAGGAGAACCTGTTCTTTATGTGGAATTTCAGGATTTTCTGGGGCAGTCCTATGTGGACAATCCGGAAGCGAAGAAAGAGCTTCAGGACATTATCACTGCCCAGACAGGAAAAACAGTAGAGATCCAGATGCTGGTGGCAGATAAGCATCAGCATACAAATCTGGCAAATATCACAGTGGACCAGGCGATAAAGAATAATATCCACATGGATGTTGTGATAGAGGAAGATCCTGATGAGGAAAAAGGAGAATAAATATTGTTACTGTTCACACACCACTATCCCGCGAGGTGTTTTGGCATGAATATGCCAAAATCCCGAGACATACAAGCCAAAATTCCATTGCCGCAGGCAATCTGGAATGAATTTTGGTTACGTTACTGTGAACGGAGTGAACAGTAACTAAATATTCTCCGGACAGGAAAAGGCAGTAAATAATAAGGCAATAAATAGCAAGGAGGACATCACAAATGGCAAAACGTGGAGGATTCCCGGGAATGGGTATGCCGGGAAATATGAATAATCTTATGAAACAGGCGCAGAAAATGCAGCGCCAGATGGAAGAGAACCAGAAAGCACTGGAAGAAAAAGAATTCACTGCTACCGCAGGCGGCGGAGCTGTTGAAGTAACAATCTCCGGTAAAAGAGAAGTAACCAAAGTAAAACTTCAGGAAGAAGTTGTAGATGCGGATGACATCGAAATGCTGGAAGACCTGATTGTTGCAGCAACAAACGAAGCACTTCGTAAAGTAGAAGAAGAATCTGCGGCAGTTATGTCCAAACTGACAGGCGGTCTTGGCAACCTTGGCGGAGGACTTCCATTCTGATGGAATACTACAGCAGTCATATTAACAGGCTTATTGAACAGCTTTCCCATCTCCCGGGAATCGGGGCAAAGTCAGCCCAGCGTCTGGCATTTCACATCATGAATATGCCGAAAGACCAGGTGGAACAACTGACTTCCGCAATCACCAGTGCAAGGGAAAAAGTGCAGTACTGCAAGTGCTGTTATACACTGACCGATCAGGAAATCTGCCCGATCTGCAGCAATGACCGGCGTGACCATTCTACGATCATGGTGGTGGAGAATACCAGAGATCTGGCGGCATATGAGAAAACCGGCAAATTTGACGGCGTTTATCATGTGCTTCACGGAGCGATTTCTCCGATGCTGGGAATCGGTCCGGATGATATCAAACTGAAGGAGCTGATGCAGCGTCTCACAAAAGAAGACGTAAAAGAAGTGATCGTGGCGACGAACTCCAGTCTGGAGGGAGAAACCACAGCGATGTACATCAGCAAACTGATCAAACCGACCGGGATCAAAGTCACCAGGATTGCCAGCGGCGTGCCGGTAGGCGGAGATCTGGAATACATTGACGAAGTGACCCTGCTCCGCGCACTGGAAGGCAGAGTCCAGCTTTGACAGAATTTCAGACAAAAAGCAGAAAGAGGGGATAGACTTTGGCAAGAAAGAAGGCAACTTCTTCCCAGGTGGCAGAAAGGGCAGGGGTTTCCCAGGCCACTGTATCGATGATCCTCAATCGCAGAAATAATGTTTCTTTTTCGGAAGAAACGATAGAGAAGGTAGAGCGTGCTGCCAGAGAACTGGGGTACGAACTGCCTCACCGCAAGCACAAAAACAACGGCAGGAAAGAAAAACTGATCGTTGTTTTTTGTCCTACTCTTACCAGTCCTTACTATGTCCTTCTGCTTCAGGGGATCGAATCTGTAGCGAACGAGAAGGGCTACGGCGTTTTTATCTGCAATACACAGAGAGATGCCAGGCTGGAAGAGCGGTATCTGAGGATGATCGGAAATATAGAACCGCAGGGGATCATCTATGCCTGTAACCCGCACCCGGATTTTCAGAAGAAGGTGGAGGAGCTGGCGCGCAGGATCCCGCTGGTTATCATCAGCAACAAAGAAAAGACGATCACCGTAGACGCGATCAATCAGGACAACACCATGGTAGGCAGGCTGATGGCGCGCCACCTTCTGGATCTTGGACACAGAGATGTGGCGTTTATCACACCGCCCCTGACAAGGAGACAGTGGCAGCGTTCCAGGAGGATTGACGGTTTTGTCAAGGAATACGAGAAGGAAGGGCTCGGAGGACATGTCCTCATCAAAGCAGCCGATGAGTCGATCGACCGCAGGATGCCCCGTATGGATTCCGAATATTCCATGGGCTATCAGCTTACGATGGAACTTCTCAAAGAACAGCGCAAGTTTACCGCAATCGCCGGCCAGAATGACATGATGGCGATCGGCGCGATCGATGCGCTGGAGGAATCCAGGATCCGTGTTCCGAAGGATGTGTCAGTGATCGGCTGCGATGATATTTTTTATTCAGGGATCCGCAGGCTTTCGCTGACAACGATCGACCACTTTGTTGCCCTCAAAGGCAGGGATGCCTGCGATATCATCATAAGAAAGATCACTACAAATGATCAGTTTTATACAGGGCTTCAGCCGACGAGTGTTTATAACATCGAATACACACCGAAGCTGATCGTCCGCAAGACAACTGCATACGCGAGAACGACAGATGAGAAAGATAAAAAAATAAAATAAATATATTAGGCTGAAATTATTATTAATAATTAAAAAACCTCTTTGGGAAACGGTCAAAAAAACCATAAAATATACTTGGATTTATACAAAATCCATTTGATTTTCATTCAAAGTTATTAATAAAATGCGAAAT
>OLPI01003267.1_pt1 | contig 11702 bp, 9 predicted proteins | sample 1672361 | NCBI WGS metagenome assembly OLPI01 (sample SAMEA3136675, study PRJEB25190) | human gut metagenome
CGATCTCGTCCTTCGGGGTCTTGCGCAGCTCCAGACCGAAAGCGATGTTCTTGTAGACGGTCATGTGGGGGTACAGAGCGTAGCTCTGGAAGACCATGGCGATGTCGCGGTCTTTCGGGGGGACGTCGTTGATGAGGCGGCCGCCGATGTACATCTCGCCCTTGGAGATCTCCTCCAGACCGGCGATCATGCGCAGGGTGGTGGACTTACCGCAGCCAGAGGGGCCGACGAAGATGATGAACTCCTTGTCCTGGATCTCGAGGTTGAAATCGGTGACAGAAGGAGCAGTAGCACCGGGGTAGATCTTGTAGATATGCTGGCAGCTGATCGAAGCCATAACGCATTTTCCTCCATTGATGTTGTTTCACTCAAAGGCCCACGCTTGACGATGAGCCGTTTCATTGCTATTATAATAGCAGATTATTTTGTGATATGAAATAGCATTTTATTGATTCGAGGTGTCAGATATTGATTTACTCCCCCAGCACCACCGCCGCCCTCGGCGTCGTGGAGGATGTCCAGCCGGAAACGCCCCTGACCCTGCGGGGCGAAGGGCTTTGGGTCTGTCTCATTTCCAGCGGAAAATGCGTCGTCTCCCTGTCGGAAACGGGGGCAGCACCCGGCGGCTCTGCCCTCCTGCTGCCGCCCCAGAGCGCGGCGGCGGGCCATCTCGTGCTGAGCCGGGGGCCTCTGACCCTCGCGCCGGAAAACGAGTGCCATCTGCTCTGCGTCCAGCTTACGGGGCAGGCGGCAGAGCAGTTCCTCGGGGGGCTGTCTGAGATGCCCTTCCTCGCCCGGGGCGAGACCTGCCCGGCGGCGGCAGAGCTGATGGGACGCCTCTCCGAGGAGCAGGACGCTTCCGAGCGGGTGCGGAGCCAGCTGGCCTTTGCCCTGCTGTGTGAGCTTTCAGACGCCGACAGCGCCGCCCCGGCCCTGCCCCCGCTGGTGGCTGCGGCCATCGAGGACATCCGCAGGAACTACGCCGGGCTTTACGGCGTAGAGGAGCTGAGCGAGCGTCTGGGCGTCTCCAAGAGCCACCTCGTCCGGGCTTTCACGGCGGCGCTGGGCGTCTCGCCGGGGCGGTATCTCACCAGTGTCCGCATCGAGGCCGCCATGCGGCTCCTGCTCCACCGGGAGTACACGCTGGACGTCATCGCCAGCCTCTGCGGCTTTTCGGGGGCAAACTATCTCTGCCGCGTCTTTAAAAAAACGACCGGCCAATCCCCCACGCAGTGGCGGGCGATGGCCGGTCGGAGCGCCCTGCCCGGGCTTTCGCCCGAGCAGCAGCGGCTGGAACAGGAATTGTTTATTTAACAGGCTTCCGCTTCAGCAGAAAGAGGGTCAGGCAGGCCGTGATGGCCTCCGAGGCCGGGAATGCAGCCCAGACGCCGTTCATCCCGAAGAGGGCGCTCAGCACCAGCGAGCAGGCCACGATGGCCGCGACGCCCCGGGACAGCGAGGTGGCAGAGGCCTCTGCGGGGCGGTCTACCGCGCCCAGATAGCCTGCGGCCACGATGTTGAAGCCCGCGAAGAAGTAGCCGAGGAAGTAGATGCGCATTCCTCGGAAGGCATACTCTGCCATGAGGGCCGAGTTCTCGCTGTTGAAGACGGCGACGATGGGGCCGGTGAACCCGAAGAGAACAACATACAATGCCGCCGCCAGTGCAAGAGCGGTCCCGCTGCCCAGCAGCAGGAGCTTATGCGCTCCGGCGGCATCGTTTTTGCCGTAGCACCGGCTCACCAGCGGCTGTGCGCCCTGTGCCACGCCGTTGAAGATGGCCGTCGCCACCAGCGCGTAATTCGCCACGACGCCGTAGGCCGCCACGGCCACATTGCCCGCCAGACGGAGGAGCAGCAGGTTGAAGACGGTGGTGGTCACGCCCGAGGACATCTCCCCCACGAAGCCTGACACGCCCAGCTGGCAGCTCTGGGCCAGAAGCCTCGGCGAGGGCAGCTGCCGCACGAAGCGGATGGTGTTTTCCTTCTTGAGAAAGTGGCGGCTGCAAATGAGGATGCTCAGCACCGGCGACACCGCCGTTGCCAGCGCCGCGCCGGGCAGGCCGAGGCCCATGGGGAACATGAAGATATAGTCGAACACCACATTGAAGAGGCTGCCGCACAGCGTCGCTACCATCGCCAGCGAGGGGTCGCCGTCGTTGCGGACGAAGGATGCGACGATGTAGTTGCACATAAAGAAAGGGGTGAACAGCAGGAAGATGCGGGCGTACCCCACACCGAGCGCGATGATCTCACAGTCGCCGCCCATGAGCCGCAGCAGTACCTCGGGGCAGAAGACTCCCGCCAGCATGAAGGGCAGGGCGAACACCAACGCCCAGAGCAGGGCGTTGGAGAAATAGCGCACCGCGCGCTCGTCCCCCTGCGCCCGGAGGATGGCGTAGCGGGTGGCCGCGCCGAGACCCAGCATCGAGCCGATGGCAAAGATGAAGTTGTAGATGGGCAGGCAGAGGTTGAGCAGGGCGACGCCGTCGGTGCCCGCCGCCTGCGAGATGAAATAGGTATCCGCCAGAATGTAGCAGGACGTACCCAGAAGGCCGAAAATGTTCTGGCTGACGTATTTGAAATACTGTCTGGTAAGGCTCATGTTCTCCTCGTCAAATATCACATTTTTGTCGTTGCAGCTTTGGATATACTGCCATATTGGGTCAGTCTATCACAATCCGGCCAAAGGTGTCAAGCACTCCATTTGCACAAATGCCCGGATGGGTGTATACTGTAGCTTGTTTTTGAAACTGCACCGAAAGGAGGGCGCATCGTGTCGGGCAGAACCTTATATTGTCTCGGCGAAGCGTGGCTCGAGCTGGAAAGCCCTGCCTCGCTCTCGTCGGCGGAGGCGTTCCGGCCCCGGGTGGGCGGCAGTGCCGCCGCGCTGGCGCTGGCCTATGCGGCGCTGGGCGGCAGAGCTGCCCTTCTGGGCCAGCTGGGGGAGGATGCCTTCGGGCACCGCATTGCAGACGCTCTGGCCGACGCCGGCGTGGATGTCTGCCGCCTCTGCTTCACCTCCCGCGCCCCCACGCCTCTCCTCTTCCGGGGCAGCGGTGGGGCGCTGCCCTGCCGCACTCGCTCGGCCGACCTGCTCTACTCTGCCGGGCAGCTGGGAGAGGGCTGGGCCGCAGACGCCGGGGCGCTGGCCCTTTCCAGCGCCTGCCTCGTAGACAGCCCCTGCCGCTTCACCCACCTCTCTGCGCTGGACACGGCCCACGCCTCCGGTGTGCCGGTCTGCTTCGTCCCCGCCCTCCGTCCGACCCTCTGGCCCAGCGAAAAGACCCTGCGGGACACGGTGCTGCAGTTCCTCCCTTTTGCAGACCTTCTGGTCCTCACCGAGGACGAGATGGAGCTTCTGCTGGACACCCGGGCCTATCAGGTGGGGCTGTTCTTCCTGCTGCGGGGGCACGTCCAGCTGGTCCTGCTCCAGACCGCCGAGGGCGTCCACGCCTTCACCCGGACGGCACACGCCTTCTGGCCCGGCCTTTCGGCCCCGCCCGAGGAGCTGGCTGCGCGGCTGCTGTTCCGGCTCGACGCGCAGGACGCCGCCCTGAAAAAGCTCATGAAATACAGTGCAGCCGCCCTTCAGGCCCTGCTGTGACGCAGGAAAGCCCCCGCCTTGTGACAGGCGGGGGCTTTCCTTTTACCATCCGGAGGAGGATGAGCAGATCAGCTTATCAGTGGATGAACACCGGGCCAAGGGGATTGGCGATGGGGCTGACGTAGCCGCCCAGCAGCTTGGGGATCGCAAGGCTGATGTCGGGCACATAGGTCAGGAGCAGCAGGGCGATGAACATGCACAGATAGAACGGCAGGGTAGCCTTGACGACCTTCTCCATGGGGCGCTTTGCCACGGCAGAGCCGATGAACAGGACAGCGCCGACAGGGGGGGTCAGCAGACCGATGCCGCAGTTCAGGACCATGATGATACCGAACTGGATGGGGTCGATGCCGATGGAGGTGGCGATGGGCAGCAGGATGGGGGTAGCGATCAGGATGATGGGAGCCATATCCATGATCATGCCCAGCACCAGGATGATGAGGTCGATGAGCAGTGCGATGATGTAGGGGTTGCTGGTGACGCTGGTGATGGCGTTTGCAGCCAGATCGGGCACGTGCAGCATGGTCAGGCAGTTGCCGAACACTGCAGAGGTAGCGATCAGGATCAGCACGATGGACAGGGTGTTGACGCACTCGTCCAGAGCGTGCCACACGCCCTTCCAGTCCAGACCCTTATAGACGAACACGGAAACGAGCAGAGAGTAGATAACGGCGATAGCAGCGGACTCGGTAGCGGTAAACACACCGCCGACAACGCCGAACACCACGATGATGACAGCGGCCAGTGCCCAGATGGAAGTGCCCAGCTGCTTGACAAAAGCCTTGATGCTGAAGGGATCACCCTTGGGGTAGTTGCGCTTGACCGAGATGATGTAGGAGCCGATCATCAGCACGATAGCCAGCAGAGCGCCGGGCAGGTAACCGGCTAGGAACAGGCTGCCCACGGAGATACCACCGGCGGTGGTAGCGTAGATGACCATGTTATGGCTGGGAGGAACCAGCAGACCCTCGCAGGAAGAGGTAATAGTAACAGCGGTGGAGAAGTCTGCGCCGTAGCCCTGATCCACCATCATGGGGATCATGATAGAACCGATGGAAGCGGTATCGGCGGAAGCAGAACCGGAAATGCCGCCGAAGAAGTAGGAAGCCACGATGTTGACCATGGCCATGCCGCCGCGCATCCAGCCCACGCAGGCGTCAGCCAGTGCGATCAGCTTTTCAGAGATGCCGCCGGAGCCCATGAGCACGCCCATGGTGATAAAGAACGGCACAGCCATCAGGCTAAAGGAGGAGATGCCCTTGACCATCAGGCGGCAGACGTCGGTCAGTGCCTGACCCTGCACCAGCATGCACAGCACGCTGGACAGACCAACGGCGTATGCAATGGGGAAGCGCAGGAAGATCATAACAAAGAAGCTGACAAGAAGGACAATGATTGCCAGTGTCTGAACTGTCATATTACATTTCCTCCTTTACAAAAAAGCTCTTGATATGGTTATACAGCGACTCGATCTCGAAGATGACCATGGCAACACCGGCCAGCGGCACCGGAAAGTACATCCAGAAGCGGCTCAGCCAAGGCATGGAAACATAGAAGCCACGGCCGCCCAGCGTGGTGGCGTAGTTCCAGCCGACCGCCATCATCACCACACCAAGGATCATCACGGCCACGTCAGACAGGATGTCCAGCGCCTTGACCACTTTCTTGGGCAGGTACATATCAAAGGCAGTCATGCGGATGTGTGCGCCGCGGCGGATGGCCAGCGCAGCGCTCAGCACAGCCATGTAGCTCATGCAGGTCAAAACGACCTCCTCAGACCAGGAGGGGTCCGGAATAAAGGGGACGTAACGGCCAATGACCGACATCGTGGTAATGAGGATATCTGCGATCAGCAGGATCTTGCAGATGAACAGAACCACCTTGTAGGTAAAGTCGTACGCCGGTCTGATCTTATCCAGAGTGGTAAAGATTTTCGGCATAGAAATTCCTCCATATAAAAACCCGGCGAAGCCTGCGGGCGTATTCCCGTGGGCTCCCGCCGGGCAATGTACTACTTAGATTGGATGGAAAGCCAGCTTATGCCTTCATGTCCAGCAGCTTCTGGTACAGCTCAGCCTGATCAGAGGTGTTGTCCTTGATGACCTTAGCGCAAGCTTCCTGCCAGGGAGTCTTGTCGTCCACATCCACAACGTTGCAGCCGGAGGAGCGCAGCTCTTCCAGAACCTTGTTCTCAGCGGTCTCAGACAGATCAGCGTTGAACTTCTGGGTGTCGGCAGCAGCAGCCATAACGGCAGCCTGCTGGTTAGCGGTCAGCTTGCCCCATGCGTTGTCGGTGATAACAGCCTGCACAGCGCCCAGAGTGTGGCCGTCCAGGATCAGGTTGTTAGCAACCTCGGGGAAGGCATTGGACTTGTAGTTTGCGATGGGCTGCTCAGCGCCATCCACAACGCCGGTCTGCAGTGCGCTGTACAGCTCGCCGAATGCAACGACGGTGGGGTTAGCGCCCAGACCCTCGACCATGCCGTTCATAACGGGGTCGTTGGACACACGCAGCTTCATGCCCTTCAGATCATCGATGGTTGCAACGGGCTTGACGGTGAAGAAGTGACGGAAGCCCTCCTCGCCGTAGAACAGGCCGCGAACGGGCAGGCCCAGCTCCTGAGGCTCGTTCAGGAACTCAGGAGCCAGATCGCTGTTGGCGAAGTTCCAGAAGTGAGCGCGGTTATTGAAGGTGAAGGGGATGGACAGCAGCTTGGACTTATTGCAGCCGTAGCTGGTCAGAGCGAAAGCAGAGATACGGCTGATATCAATGGAGGTAGAGCCGCCCAGAATAGCGTCCAGAACGTCGTTCTCAGAGCCCAGAACACCGGAAGCCTGCACATCGACGACCACAGAACCGCCGCTCAGCTCCTCGACCTTCTCCTTGAAGTGAGAACCGGTCTGGCCAACGATGGTATCCAGCGGGTTGACCTCGGCGTAGACCAGAGTCACCTTGGGATCGTTTGCAGCAGCAGTAGCATCACCAGCAGCAGAAGCTGCGGTGGAAGAAGCTGCGGTAGAGGTGGAAGCAGCAGCAGAATTGCTGGAGCCACCACATGCGGTCAGAGCCAGAGCAGCGGCGGAAACACCGGCTGCTGCCAGAAAGCTGCGACGAGTGATCTTTTTCATAATAAATCGTCCTCCTTAAATCTCCCGAACAGCACGGTCTGCACAGGACCCGCATGCCGTTCATTTACTGTACACACTTTAGCAAATTTTTTTAAACGAAACAAGGGCTTTCAAAAAATGTCCTGTTTTTTGAAAAAATGTCAGAATTTCTTTTGTGAAAAATGCCAAGTGCTTTGCTTTTTGTTTGTGCACCTTCGCCTAACAGATGGATACATTTCTGTATTCCAGATAGAAGCAAAGCGCTGGATGCCCTCCCCTTTGGGGTTCAGAGCACACAGCGCTTTGCCGGTTCTTTATTCTGTTTTCCTGATTTCTTTGCCCATCTTTTCCGGGCTTTGCTGTGGGGCTTATGCCTGCCGGATGCGGGCGATCAATTCGCCCTGCTGGGCAAACCGATCATACATCGGCTGCACAGCAGCACGGAACCTTGCCTTTTCTTCTTCGTCCAGCTCTGTCACCTCAATGCCTGCTGCACGCAGATCACTTTCCGATTCCGCCTCCTGCTGCGCCCAGAGCCTGCGCTCCACCTTGGCGCTCTCCCGGGCACACAGGCGGATGATCTCCGGGTAGCGCTCGTCCAGTGCGGCCAGTTTTTCCATCACAGCAGGGCTTGCAAGCTGCACCTCCGGCACGCGGGTATGCTCATCCTTTAAAAAGTAAGGTGCTACCTCGTAGTGACCCATGGCTTCGTAGCTGGGCCAGTTGTTCTCTGCGCCATCGATCTCACCGTTGTGCAGGGCGGCATACACCTTGCTGTACACTACCTTTACCGGCTTTGCGCCAAGGTCGGTGATCATTTCGCTCATCATGTCCGATTCCTGCACGCGGATGGTCATGCCCTGCAGATCTGCAAGGCATGTCACCTTCTGCCGGGTGTAGATGCTGCGCACACCGGCATCAAACCAGGAAAGGCCGGTCAGCTCCAGCGACTCCAGCGTGGAGAGGAACTCGTCGCCGATGGTCCCATCCAGCACGCGCCACATCTGGTCGGCGTCGGTGTAAAGGTACGGCAGCTGCAATACGCTCAGCGCCGGTTCATACTCAGCCAACTGGCTGAGGGACACACGGGAGAAATCAATGCCGCCGAACTGCATCTGCTGGATCACGCTCTGCTCCGCGCCCAGCTCTCCCCCGCTGTACACCAGCACTTTCACGCGGCCATCGGTGCGCTGGGCTACAAGGTCTGCAAAGGCCAGCGCCGCCTGCGTAGTAGGATAATCCTCCGGCTGGTTCTCCGCATAGCGCAGGATCAGCTCTGCCCCCGGCTCGTCCTGCACCGGCTGATGGCCGCAGCCCGCCACCGGCAGTGCCAGCACGGCTGCGCCAAACAGGGCGGTCAGCATCTGGCGGCGGGTCACAGGCGGGCCTCCCGTGCAGCCTTGGCTGCTTCCCTGCGGTACTGGGTGGGGGTCATGCCGGTGCGTTTTTTAAAGGTGCGGGCAAAATAGCTGGAATCCTCGTAGCCCACCATGGAAGCCACCTCTGCTGCCGAACGGAACGGGTCGGTGAGCAGCTCCTTGGCAGCGTTGATACGCAGTTCGGTCAGGCAGTCCAGAAAGTTCATCTTCTGGTACTTCTTGAACTGTGCCGAGAGATACGCCGGGCTGATATGCAGGATCTCGCTCACACTGTCCAGCGAGAGGTCGAACATATAGTTATCCTCCATATACTTGCGCACATGGGCCATGACCAGTGCATTGCGGTCGTTCTCCCCTGCTTCGGCGGCATCGCTCTCCGGGTCAGCTTCCGGCTCCGGTTCCACCGGAGCCAGCTCTGCAAGGCGGCGGCCCGCCTCGATCTGACGGATGGCCTTGCGGATGGAAGCTTCCACTTCGTCCGGGTTCACCGGCTTGAGCAGATAATCGCAGGCACCCAGATGCATGGCCTCGTGGGCGTACTGGAACAGACTGTAGGCCGTAACAAAGATCACCTTGCACTCCGGGCGCTGCTCCAGCACGGCGCGGGCTGCATCCAGACCGTTCATACCGGGCATCTCAATGTCCATCAGGATCAGGTCTGCGCCCCACAGCACCGCCGTATCCGCTGCCTTGCGGCCGTTCTCGGCAGTCTCGATGGTCACTTCGTGCTCAAAGCGGCGGGCCACGATGTCCGCCAGCGTTTCCCGTTCCAGTGCTTCATCATCCGCGATCAACAGACGAATCATTCCTCAAACTCCTCCTCATTCTCCACCAATGGCAGATACAGCACCACCGCCGTACCGCGTCCCGGATGGGACCGTATCACAAAGCGGCTGTTCCGATCCAGCAGACGCAGGCGGGCCGCAACATTATAAATGCCGATATGCTCCCAGCGCTCACCGGGCTGGCTGAGCGCCCCGCGCAGCTGTCGTAATTGATCCAGCTGGATGCCCACGCCGTTATCCACCACGCGGATGCACAGCAGTCCCTTCTCCCGCAGAGGGTTCACGCGGATGCGCACCACACCGCCCTCCTCTTTGGGGCAGATGCCGTGCTTGAAGGCATTTTCCACAATGGGCTGTAAAATAAAGGACGGCACCATGGTCTCGGTAAGATCCAGCGAATCGGAAATGCGCCACTCCATACGCACCCGCTCACCAAAGCGGACATGGTAGATGGAGTAATATTCATCCACGATGCGCACCTCACGGGAGAGCGGCACCTGTTCATCGTTGCTCATCAGGCTGTAGCGCAGCAGGTGCGAAAGCGCCATGATGAGCGCCTGCGTACGGTAGGCCGTCTCGGTGCCGGCGGTCTGCTGGATCACATTCAGGGTGTTGAACAGAAAGTGCGGGTCGATCTGGCTGCGCAGCTGCTGCAGCCGGCTGCGCTCCATGCGGTTCTGCAGCTCCAGTGCTTCGGTCTTCTGGCGGTGCAGCTCCCGCTCGATCTCGTTTTTCTCCTGCAGGGTGGTCACCTGCTGGGCCATGGAGTGCTTCATGATGTTGAAGGACTCGGCCAGCTGAGCGATCTCCGGCTGCTTGGGCAGCGGGATGTCCGGGGTGTCGAACTCACTTTTGCCAATGGCGCGGGAGGCTGCGATCATCTGCTGCACCGGCGTGAGCAGACGCATGACCATCAAACCGGTAACGCAGCCCAGCGCCACGCACAGCGCCACCACCACCGTCTGCAGCATGGTGATGCGCTCGTTCAGGGCCGAGATGGTGGTGTAGGTGGTCTGGGAATCCTGAATGGCGGTTTCCAGCAATTGCAGGGTGTACTGGCTCAGGTAATCGCCGCAGGGCACCACCTTTGCATAATACAGCTGGGAAGCTGCGGCATCGTTGCCGCTGAGCAGGTCGTTTTCCAGCTCATCCAGCAGGCCGGTGTAGGTCTGATAGACCGTATCCACTGCGCTGTAGAGCACCCGCTGCTCATCGCTGACGCTTTCCAGACTGTTCAGGCTGGTACCGATGCGCCAGAGCCATGCGTTGCAGGTGGAAGATGCCGACTGCAGCCGGTCAATGATCACCTCCGGCTCGCTGTTCTCCCAGCGGTAGTTCTCCAGCACGGAAATAGAGCTTTCCACACCGCCCTGAAAGCGGCTGATGGCGTTGAAGCAGCCCATCTGCGCGTCCTGTACTGCCTGCACTGCTCTGGACTGGTAGCCATTGAGCGTGAGCTGCATGGCAAAGGCCGCAAAAAATGCTGCCAGACACAAGCCCATGCGCTGCTTGAGGGTGATCTGCCGCTTGCGGTGCTGCAAAGCCTGCCGCCTCCTTTCGTTTGGTAACGATTTATTGTACCACGCTTTGGGCCGGATTGGCAAGGTTTGCATGTTTTTCTCTTGCCTAAACCGCGCAATTGTGGTACGATGCCTGTAAATACAAAGGAGGCGACTTTATGTCCCAGACCATCTCCGTTTCCACCACCATGGGTGAGCAGGGCTTCCGCGATTTTGCCGTGTTCGATGCATTCCATCACCGCAAAGCATGGCTGCGTCCCGCTGTTTTTGCCGCCATCATGCTGGCTTTTGCCGCCGTCTGCCTTTCGCAGCTGGGCAAGCGCCCGGGTGCCGGGCTGCTGGCTGCTGTGCTTGCCATTGTGGGCATCGGCCTGCCGGTGAGCTACTTTTACTCGTTCTTCCGCAGCGTTTCCCGGCAGATCAAACAGATGCACCTGCCGCGGGCCTTCTACCGTGTGGAGCTGGCCGACACCGGCATTGCTGTGTGGATGTACGGCCAGCAGGACAAGCCCGAACCCACCAGCCGCCACGCATGGGACAGCTTTTACTGCGCCTACCGCACGGACAATGCGGTATACCTCTACGTAGAAAAAGAGAAAGCTTACTTACTGAACGACCGCATGGAAGTGGTGTGGAAGTTTTTGGCCGGCATCCTGCCCAAAGAAAAGCTGCACGACTGCAGAAAAGGTTAAACCCAAAAAATATGCACACGCAAAAAAAGAACTGCTGACATTTCGTTCAGCAGTTCTTTTCTTTTATAAAGACCCACGCTGCGGCAAAGCAAAGCGCAGCGTGGGTGCGAAGATAGCTTATGTTCTTGCGTCAGCCGATCAGCGGGCAAGCGTATACTTGTGCAGGGTCTTGCGCACAGCGCCGGGGCCTGCAAACAGCTCCTTGGCCATTGCCTCGATCTTCTCGCCCAGACCAACGGCATACAGATCCACGCCGAACACGTCAACACGGCTGTACAGCTTCTTCAGGCAGCTGAAGTCCTGCTCGCCTTCCTTGACCTCCAGCGGAGCCACAATGGCCTGCAGCTCAGCCAGCAGCGGATCGGTGGAAGGCTCAAAGGCCTGACCATTGTCATCGATGCCCTTCAGGTAGCGGGCGTAGCCTGCCAGCACCAGCGGGATCAGGATCAGGTTGCTCTTGTCCAGACCGCGTGCCTCGTAGGCCTTGATGGTCTCACCAAAGCGGATGGCCAGCTTCTGGGAGGTATCGGTTGCGATACGCTGGGGAGCATCCGGCATGAAGGGGTTGGGCAGACGGCGGTTGATGACAGCGCCGATGAACTCGTAGGGGTTCA
>OLPI01003269.1_pt1 | contig 11700 bp, 15 predicted proteins | sample 1672361 | NCBI WGS metagenome assembly OLPI01 (sample SAMEA3136675, study PRJEB25190) | human gut metagenome
ATCTTTCTATACATAAGCAGTCCTCCTTAAAGGTACTGACCATAGTATAGCAGATATTCGTGCAAAAATCAATGAAATTTCCTTGAATTTTCACACTAATCAACATGATTATTTTTGCTAACCTCTCACGATACGACACGAACACCGCAATTTCAGCATTTTACACCTCTCCGAACTTGGTCGTCATCAGCTTGTAAAGCTCGGTATTGCGTGGGAACTTGTTGACAAACGGCACAAGGGAGCTGCCAACCTTGAGAAGCCCCTGTCCTGCGCCGACATTCGTGATATAGCTGAGCTGAAGGTCGGAGATATTAAGGAGCTTGGCAAGCTCGATACGGTCTGTGGACGCTTGGTTGAGCATAATGATAAACTCGCTGTTGGCAAGCATTGTTCTTGCCGTGTGGCTCTGCAAAAGGTCGTCCACATTCTGCGTAATGCCCGTGCAGTACGCACCGTATTTTCTTACTCTTTTCCAGAGCGTAAAGAGGAAGTTGGCGGAGTATTCGTGCTGAAAGAGCAGATAAATCTCATCAATAAAAATGAAAGTGTTTCTGCCTTTGGCTCTGTTCTGGGTAATACGGTTCAAGATGCTGTCAAGAACAACAAGCATACCGATAGGCTGTAACTGCTTGCCGAGGTCAAGAATGTCATAGCAGATAAGGCGGCTGTGGGTATCCACATTCGTATGCTTGGCAAAGGTGTTCAAAGAGCCATCCGTGAAAAGCTCAATGGCAAGGGCGATTTCCTGCGCTTCTGGCTCGTCCTGCTTCAACAGCTCCTCACGGAAGTCCTGCAAGGTCGGCGGCGTTCCCATATAGTTGCCTTGCTGATAGTACCGATACACCGAAGCGGTACAGCGGTCAATGATAGATTTCTGCTTTGCGCCAAGACTGCTGCCGCCGATGAGCTGTTCGCAAAGGGACAAAATAAACTCTGATTTCAAGATAACGGGGTTTGCACCGTCACCGTAATCGGAGTTCATATCCATAGCGTTGATATGGTTTTCGCTCGTTGCTGAGATGTGAATGACCTCGCCCTGCATTGCCTTAACAAGCGGCGAATACTCTCGCTCTGGGTCAATGATGATAATATCGGCGTTGGGGTCGGTCAGAATGATGTTCGTCATTTCTTCCTTTGCCGTAAAGGATTTGCCTGCACCCGATACGCCGAGGATAAAGGAATTACCGTTGAGCAGGTGGCGGCGGTTGGCGATAATCATATTCTTGCTGATTACATTCTGCCCGTAATAAACGCCGTTCTCGTGATAGATTTCCTGCACCCGAAACGGAATAAACACCGCAAGACTTTCCGTTGTAAGGGTGCGCAGGGCGTCAATCTTTCGCACACCGAAAGGCAGCACCGTATTTAAGCCGTCCATCTGCTGATATTTCAGCACGGCAAACTGACACAGGTGCTTTCTGGCAGTCGTAAGCAACGCTTCTGTGTCGCTGTCAAGCTGCTCCTTGCTGTCAGCCGTATGCACCATAGTCAGCACGGCGAACATCATTCTCTGGTCACGGGTCGTAAGGTCATCAAGAAACTCCTTGCTTTCTTTTCGCTGCTGCTCCAAGTCATACGGTACAACGGCAGAAAAATTGTTGTTCTGGTTTTGCTTTCGCTGCCAATTCGTGATATTGGTTTCCACGCCGAGCAGTCGGTTCTCCACCTCTCGCACGGCTTCATCTGTGGGAACGGGGATAATGTCAACGGAGAGCATCATATTTCTGTTCAGCTCACAAAGCTCCGCTACCATACTGTCCTTGATATAGGCGGCGTATTCTCTGAGGAAAATCACACGCCCGTATCTGTCGCCCATTCTGAAACAGTCCTTTTCAAACTCAAAGGTGTCGGGACAGATAAAGTCCTTGAAGTCGTGACCCTTTCGCATCGTCTGGAAAATATCGAAACGGAACGCCGTTTCTTCACCTGTGCGGTAAAAGTCGTGAAAAATACGGAGCTTTTCCTCGGCTTCAAGCTCTACGCAGCGTGACCCCAGACGGGAAAAGTGGGCAATAAGGTCAGTGCCCACACGGGCAAAGTAGTTTCGGGCTTCCTCGATATTTTTCTTACAGACGGATACCGTCACATACTTGTCCTGCACAATGGAGTTTGCTCCCGTTGCTTTTTCAAGGAGCATTTTGTTATATTCCTTGCGGTACTTATCCAGACCGTCATCAGCCATAGGAATGAGTATCGTCTGTTCAAAGTCCGCTTTGTTCAAGCGGCGGTTGTTGATTGTGATTTTCGTGGTAGCTCCGCTGTCAAGCGAATTAAGCAGCTCCGAGTATTCAAGGAACATTGCTTCCTTATCCTCACGGCTTGCTACGGCGTAATTGATGTCCTCAAATTTGAATGTCTTAGCGTACTTGTTCTTGCCGACAAGGAAGATACCGTCCTCCCAGATAGTTTTAATCGGGATAACGCTCTGTACCGATTTCGGCACGACAAACTTCTCCTTATCCTGCTTGAACAGGTTTTTGAGTGTTTTAAGCATTGTTCTTCAACGCCTCCTTTTCGTGATTTTGGATTGCTGCTTTCAGCGTTTCATAGTAGAGATTATCGGGCTGAAACATCAGCTTTTTCGGCATAAGGAACTCCGATTTAATCCACGCCCAAACGAACTGCTCGGCGTTCATACCGTTGTATTTAACAAAGCCCATCAGCGCAAAGGGCGCAGCACCAAGGATACATACCCAACTGAGAGTTTCCGTTCCGAAGTGTGGACGGAGAATAAAATACAGCCCGACCGCCACGCCGCAGGCAAGCACCGAAAAAATGAACTGTCTGAGCGACAGTCCAAAGAACATACTCTCCGTGTAATTGCGGATTTCCTTGTTTATCTTAACTTCCAAATAAAAAGCACCTCCTTATCGTTCCATAGTGTTCTTTCTCTTTGGCGGTTTCTTCTGGGACGGGTATGGGATAAATTCTTCCTCGCCCGCAATAATGCTGTATTCAGAACGCAAAATCGGATGCGTTTCTCGTTTTTGCCGCTGACGGATTAGGTCAATGGCTTCCTCTTTCGTGGACATACTTGCTTGCATTGTCCCGTCCTTAAAAACATAAAACCGTTTCATTGCTTCCTCCTTTATAAGCCCATCATTTCTCTTACAACACGGTCAGACATTTTGACCGCACCTACCAAGACGAGCATATTAAATACAAGCTCTCCGATATAGCTCCATACCATAGACACCGCCGCAGCATTTGGGTCAACCGCAGGGGGCGAAGCCGCAAAGAGCGAAAAGATGATACAGGCAAGCACAATGATTGCACCCTCCAGACACACGGCGGCATAGCTCTTGATAAAGCTCTTGCCGACACTCTGGCTCGGCTCTCCCGCAAAAGTGGAAAGTGGAACAGGGGCAATGGCAGTATAAAGGTACAGCTTAAAAAATCTGCCGTACACTGACATAATCATAATGAACGACAGCACCGTAATGAACAAACCGCCTATCAGCGTGACCGCCCATAACGGGATACTCTCAAAAAAGCCACAATCCTCAACAGCGGTCACAATTTCAGACGGCAATACCGTCTGCTGTGCCGTTCCGAAGCCCGCGGCGTTCATAATGGTTGAGATAAGACCCTGTACGATATTGAAAAGCGCCATCATCAGCTCCAAGCCATAGGTCACAGCACCTTTGGCAAGGGCGAAGCGGATAAACAGCTTTAATGCGTGTTCTGGTTTCTTGACTTCTGCAAAGCTGCCGCAAGTCCGCATTACGCCTACGACGAAAAAGAGAACGAGCAACGCAAGCCCGATTGCCTGCACCGCACCGTGTATATTTACGATAACATTCCATATCGTGCCGCCCTTAAAGCTCTCTGGGGATTGGGTAATGAGTTGCCATATCTCCGACAGCTTCTCATTCCAAGTTTCAAGAGCGTTCTCCAAGTTCTGCACAATCCAATTATCAGACATTCGACCACCTCCTTATTGATTTGGATAACGGGGGCAATTCCGCAAAGCGGATCTGCCCCCGTTACCGTCAGTCTTGTGTCAATCTGTTGTTCTCTCAGCCTGTGATAAGGGTCAAGATTTCTTTCGCAAAGGTAATGACCACACCGCCTGCAAGGGTCAAAAAGCCGTTTGCTCTCTGGGACGGGTCGTGAGATTTGAGAGAAAGACCAATCTGCACAATGCCGAAGCCGAGCATAATCATACCGACAGCTCTCACCAGACCGAAAATAAAGTCGGACAGGTTATTGACTACAGCAATAGGGTCATTCGCCGCAAAAGCGGTCACGGATGTTCCCACAACAAAGGTCAATGCCATTACTGCTGTGCAGTAAAAGCGGAACCCCTTTCTGACCTTGCCAGACATCGGCAGCTTTTCGGTTTTCTTGCCCTCATTGTTCTTAAAAAGTTTCATAGATAAATCCTCCTTTTAGATGTTGAATATTTCTTCCAAGTCCTCATCGGACAGAAGCTCGTAGGAAGTGCTGACAGCGTTTATGCTTACGGCGCTTTGAGGAATATCGCTGTCAAACACAAGGGTTGCAACTGCCTGCGTCGGCTCTCCGTGAATATACGGTGGCTGCCCTCCATCAGCAGTCAGCTTCACATTCGGGTGCTTCATAATGTCATATTTGAAGTCCATTACGGGGCGTTCTCCCCGAATAAAAAGAAGTGCGTAGCGGTTATCAAGCATACGCACTTCATCTGGGGTCATAAGCTCACGCCCCGATATTTGATAGTTAGTTGAATAGTTGCCGCTTCGCCCAGAGCTTTTTCCGTAGGTGTTGGTATCAATGGTTTCCTTGCCGAGCAGTTCGGACACATATTTGTGGGTGCTTTGCTCATTGCCGCCGAGGTAAAGAAATTCATCGCAGTTGCCTACAATGCTTTCCCATTGCTTCTCGAAAAGGGCTTTGAGCTGCGCCAGATTTTGCAGGATAATGGACACCGATACCCCTCTGGAACGCATAACGGACAAAATCTTATCGAAGTCATCGGGCAGCGATACATTCGCAAATTCGTCCATTATAAAGTGGCAATGCACGGGCAGGCTGCCGCCGTATTTATGGTCTGCCAGATAAAAGAGCTGTTGAAAGAGCTGCGTATAAAGGATCCGTGATAACAGACAATCTCGCTTCTGTCGTTCCATTGGGATTTAGCAATCATCATTTCATCTCTTGCGGTAGTCGGGTCGCAGTTTACGCCCGTGACAAAGAAACGCTGTTCGGTCTTATCCTTATTGGTGGCGTACTCCATTACATCGACCATCGCCTGTAAATCAGCTTCGGTGTATTTGGGGTTGGCGGTTTTTTCGGGATTTTCTGCGTAGTCAATCGGGTGGTCGAGCCTGCCACGCACATCCCATATCTCACAGACCGCCATTAAGATACCTTGCAGGGCAGCAGATACCTCTTGCGAATTTCGATTTGAAACTCGTGCCATTTCCTCGCTTCCTCTCGGAGCATCGGCGTGTCGATAAAGCCGAGGGCGTTTGCCTTGACCGCAAGCTGATTGATACGGTTGCCGATAGCCGACAGCTCACGCATCATTTTATAGAACTCTGGGTCGGGCTTCTCGCACAGGCGGTATCCCTTTACCGTTTCTCTGAGGAATGCTTCTTTTGAGCGACCCGATTTTCGCACAAGCTCGTTAAGCTGCTCGGCTTCTTCCTCAGTCAGACGGAAAAGTATCTGCACATTTCGTTTTCGCATTTTTCACTTCCTCTCTCTCGGACAGACGGTTTATCTGCAAACAGCACATAATCGCAACGCCCGTCAGCCCACCGAGCATTATGCCGATGATAAAAAATATAAACTCACTCATTTTCAAACTCCTTTCTGTTTTCACGGGGTATTAGGGGCAGCCCCCTAACAAGCGGAATTTGGTTAGCCAAATTCAGTGCTTGGTAAGACATATCATTCTTCGCACTCGTCCTCATACAGACATTTTCCGCACACGGGGCAGAAGTACGGACAGTCCGAACAATCATCTTCTTCGGACAATTCTTCCTCATCGGTATCGTCAAGACCGTCCTCGCTATGCTCGGTAATATCGGCTTCGCCGCAGACAAAATCCTCATCGAAAAACTCGATAAGGTCGGTATCAAAGAGAATGATTTTGACTTTCTCCGCCGCCTGTTCGGGGCTGTCGGCGCAAACGGAAACGGTCTTTTCGTAGTGGGCGGTAAGGGTCACATCATAGTTTTTCAATCGTCATTTCCTCACTTTCGTTCTTAAATTTGGGGTCTGTTTGGCTGTCTTTTTTTCAAAAAACTGTTACACAATCAACGGATATCACTCCTTTCACGGACGGGCTTTTGCCTTGAAAGCCCCAGATAGGACATTAAAAAATCGTTGACATCCTTGCCGACAGGCGGCGGAGAATCAACAATTTCATAGTTCTTTTTCAATAATTCGGTTAAGGCGGCAGTACACAGCCTGCCCGTTTTGTCATTGTCAAGGTGCAAAACAACGGTCTTGATTTGCGGATTTTCTTTGAGATAAGTGGACAGCGCAATGGGAACTTTGCTCTCGCTCAGCTCCTTTTTTGGCTGATATACGCCCGACAAAGAGAGCAGATTTTGTGTCCGATAGTCCTTGCCCTCGCATTTGAGATAGGTCGCATAGGACAGCAAATCAATGGCTGCTTCAAATAAATGCACCGTGTTTATCGGCTCTTTTGCAAGCAGTCGGAACGAATATCGCTTGTCACTTCCCGAAGCGTCCTGCTTGAAAGTGCTGCCGAGCGTGCTGCGCAAGGCTGCATACTTTGGCGTTCCGTTTTTATCCTTGCCCACAAAAACGGCATTGTGATAATCGGCACTTTCGTAAATCGTACCGTCTGCAATGCACTCCTGTATGAGCTGATAATCTATACCACGCCCGAAAAGATACTGCATTACTCGGTTACAATCCCTGTGCTTCGGCGGTAATAGCAGAACTTTCGGCTCGTCTTTTTTCGGCGTTTGCGGCGGTGTCCATTCAACCGCACCGCCCGTCAGCGCTTCGACGGCTTCTACAAATCCGTAATCCTTGACCTTGATAAGATAGTCAAGGGCGGAAACACCGCCGATACCTCTCGACCACCAATACCATTTGCCATTGGAAATCTTTAAGCTGTCGTGTTCTCTGGTGCAGTAAACGCTGCCGCCGACACGCACCAGATTGTTCGGCTCATAAGCTCTGAGATAGGAGAGCAAGTCCATTTGCCGTGCCTGTTCGATAACCGCAGGGTCAAGCTGCACATAGGGTCTGCTGCTTCTCATTCAATCAAATCACCTCCAGAAATAGAAAAAGCCGAGTGATTTTCGTTAAGTGAAAACCACTCGGCTATGTAAAAGCGGCATCAGCTTTTCGCCAATGCCGCCGTTCTCGGTTATAAAATGCCTGCCTTTTTCAGATAACCCACGCTGTCATAGCAGCCTCAGAAATAAATTGCTTCCTGCTGCATATCGCAGAGCCTTGCCCGAAGCTCCAGAATTTCTATCAGCGCCGTACATTCCTGCTCGGATAAATCGCTTGATTTCTCCGTATCGAACACCGCCATTACTTTCGGATACTGCCTGTAAAGGCTCTCTATCTTTTCCTCTATGGAACGGTATTCGGAATTGGTTTCTCTCAGCTTGGATATAACGGAGCTTAGATACTCCTCGAAAATATTGCTGTGCGCATCGACAAAGGTTTCAAATTTGAAATTATCAAGCACGGTTTTCACCTCCGATTTTAATACTTCTTGTACCTATTATACTGCCCCAAAAAGGTCATTACAAATATACAAACAGCATTATCTCTCTCGATTTGCACATTTTCTTTCGGGTTGTTCCTCGCTCTGGTCTGGCTCTGTATCCATAACGGAACGGTCTTTCTCATTCAGATTAAGCTCGATATTGAGAGCGTTCAGTCGTTCCGTCTTTTCCCGCAGCTCATCTTCAAAGGCAAAAGGCTTTTCAACCTCCGCTTTTGCGGCTCGTATTGCCAAGTCAAATGTGTAGCAAACCACACCATTCAAATTATAAAATGGTGTGGTTACAGGCACTTGCTTGTCCACAAAGGGCGCACACGGTTTAGCATTGATTTAGACCGCAATTTGAAATTTCGTAGTAGCGATGGCGTACAGATTTATCGTCCTCTTTGTTTCGCCAACCTTGATAGAATAAGGCTTTTCGGCATTTTTCTCGTTGTCAGAGTCGTCGTATTTTTTAATTCTGTCGAGTGTCGAAAAGCTATGTATCTTTAAGCCGAAGACCTCACGCTTGTCCTCGTATTTGATACATTGGAACATTTCCGATGCTTCTCTGGGCACCGAAGAACTCGGTCACCTCGAAATGATAGCGGCAATTGTCCACCAGTTGACGCGAAAGATGACTCCGGAGGAAATTAAAAAGGCCGGATTTGATGCATATTTCGTTGATCACACAGCCGGAGTTTATCCGCAATTTGCATCTGGTACACCGTGGACGGCAGCAACGATGCAGGTGAAGGGCGACGTCATAACGGATCTTAGTGAGGATATGGCAGCAGAGCAGAAAGCTCGCACAACCTATGATAACATTTTGAGGCTATCCGATGATCCCGATGTTAATGATGTCATAAAATTTTTGCGTGAGCGGGAGATCGTCCACTATCAGCGCTTCGGTGAAGGGCTGAGAAATGCGATCGAAAAGCTCGATTCGAAAAACTTCTATGCTGTAAATCCGGCTTTTGATTAAAAAAGCTCCCCCGCAGCCACGGGGGAGCATACATTATGCAAGTTTACTTTACTGCTTTTGCGGCCATTTTCCTGCGCTCGACCTTCGATACCCACATTGCCGCGGTAGCGTCACCGGTGATATTGAGCGTTGTACGGCCCATATCGAACAGCTTATCGACACCGGCAATTATCGCGATACCTTCAACAGGCAGGCCGACGGACATGAGAACCATCGACAGCATTATCATGCCTGCACCGGATACGCCGGCAGTACCGACGGATGCAAGTGTTGCCGTAAGAACGATCATTGCCATCTGGCCGAGGGTAAGGTCAACACCGTAGCAGCAGGCGATAAACACAGCGCAAACCGCCTGGTATATCGCTGTACCGTCCATGTTTATGGTCGCGCCAAGAGGCAGAACGAAAGAGCTTATCTCGGGCTCGGCGCCCATCTCGTTGCAGCACTCAATGTTGATAGGCAAAGTTGCATTGGACGAGGTAGTGGTGAATGCGGTCAGCATTGCGGGGGCAAGACCCTTGAAAAAAGCTATCGGACTCATGCCGGACAGGAATTTGATGCTGCATCCGTATACGATGATAACGTGCAGAATATAACCGATATAGGCGACACCGACAACGAGTGCAAGAGATCCGACGATCTTTGCACCGTTTACCGCAACAACGTCAGCCATCAGGCAGAATACGCCGATCGGGGTGAGCTTTATGATCATCATAAGGACTTTCATGGTGACTTCATTCATGCAATTGACAAGCTCGCCGATCTTCTTGCCCTTTTCACCGGCAGCAAGGATACCTGCGCCGAAGAATATTGCAATGCAGATTACGGGAAGCATGTTTGCATCAACCATGGGCTTAAGGATGTTATCCGGGAATATGCCGACTATAACGTCCATGACTTTGGGAGCCTCGGCTGCCGTGTATTCAAGCGAATCGGTAACGCTTGAGTCAAGAACAGGGAAGAAGCCCTTAAAGCAATTAACCACAACAAGGCCGATAACGACCGCAACAGCCGTTGTGCACATGTAGTAGATAAAAGTCCTTACGCCGACACTACCGACACGCTTGAGGTCATTGAGTGAAATTACGCCGTCCATAATTGAGAACAGGACGACCGGAACGACCATAAACTTAAGCAGATTTATGTATATCGTTCCGATGGGCTTAAGATAATCTGTTGTAAAAGTGCTTTTCGGCGCTACGAGCAGAAATACAAAGCCTACAAGGATACCGGCCAGCATGCATATGATTATCCAACCGGCCAAATTGATTTTACGTTTTTGCTGCATGACTATTCCTCCCAAAAATAATACTCGTATATTAGCATACGGGTAACTGCTTGGCTATAGTCCTGCGCAATTCTTAACGCGTTCTTTATGCTAAATTGCACAATTTTGACCTTTAAAGCGAAAAATAATAGCCACTGTTTTGACAGCTTTGTCAAAACAGTGGCATTTTAATTAATTTTTCATTCAGCAGCTGCTTTCTCGCAGGGCTTTGCTTTGACCTTTTTCAGTCTCGCGTAGCGGGGGAGGGAATTGCTTTGAGGAATTCTTGGCTCGCCCTGTATTAGTGGGAGAACGTAGTTAATAAATTCGTTTGTAACATAGTTGCCGTCTCTGGTTATCCATTCAAGGGGAACCTTTTTTTCATAGTTAGCAACGCTGCTGAGTGAAAGAAGCGTAGGCTTGCAGGAGTACAGTCCCTGATTATCCTCACGTTCAAGTGCTACCATTTGTCCGGTAGCGCCATTTATCGCAGCTTCCACGGCATACTTGCCGACAGAGTATGCCTCATCAATGTCAACTGCCGAGGCGATGTGCGCCGCGCTGCGCTGAAGAAGGCTGAGTTCAATGCCACGAACCTTTTTAAGTCCCATGCGCTCTTTCAGGTAATTTGCAAGCTTTACCGCCAGGCCGCCGAGCTGAGCATGGCCAAATCCGTCCGTACCCGATGTCTTTGCCTCGGACACGAACGATCCGTCAGCATAATGCAGTCCTTCCGAGACGGCAACAAGCACGTTTCTTTTCTGCTTCATGATCTTGGTGACATCTTCCGTGAACTGATCAAGATCAAAGTCGCGCTCTGGAAGGTAAATAAGATCTGGACCGCAGCCGTTTCCGTATTCGGTCGCAAGTGCAGCCGATGCCGTGAGCCAGCCTGCATGTCGGCCCATTATTTCAATGACGGTGACCATATCCGTATTATAAACGTCGGTGTCCTTGCCGACCTCCATGCATGATGTTGCAATAAACTTCGCGGCACTGCCATAGCCGGGGCAATGATCGGTTCCGAACAGATCGTTGTCAATGGTCTTGGGAACACCCATGACCCGGCACTCATAGCCGACCTTCTCCATATATCTGCTTATTTTATTGCAGGTATCCATGGAATCGTTTCCGCCGTTATAGAAAAAGTACCTTATATCGTATTTTTTGAATATTTCAAGTATTCTTATATAGTCTGTGTCGTCCACTTCGGGATCTGCGATCTTATATCTGCATGACCCAAGTTCGGAGGAAGGAGTGTTAAGTAGGAGCTTAAGCTCATAATCTTCCTCTTCGGCCATGTCATAAAGCTCATCGTTAAGTACACCTTTGATACCGTATGCAGCACCATATACATTTGTTATAACATCACTGTCGAGTGCTGTTCTGATAACGCCGTAAGCACTCGCGTTGATAACCGCGGTGGGACCGCCCGACTGGCCAAATATGCATGCGCCAATCAGCGGCGGCTCAAAAAAATTATCCAAAACTACGCCTCCAATTCATAATGATTATTGATTATAACATGTTTTAGGTTTATAATAAATATGATTTTGAAAAAAATTGTGCAATATCACCATTTTTCTTACAGGAGGAATATGATTATGCCACTGGTAACAACCAAGGAAATGTTCAGCAAGGCCTACGCAGGCGGATACGCCGTAGGTGCATTCAATGTCAATAACATGGAGATCGTGCAGGGCATCACCGAGGCCGCCGCAGAGCACAAAGCTCCGGTCATCCTCCAGGTGTCCAAGGGCGCGC
>OLPI01003270.1_pt1 | contig 11700 bp, 11 predicted proteins | sample 1672361 | NCBI WGS metagenome assembly OLPI01 (sample SAMEA3136675, study PRJEB25190) | human gut metagenome
GCTTCCGAATAGGAAGTTGTTGTAATGCTAAAAATCAATGTGCCAATACACTAGTAGAGACCAATTCTTGAACCGTTTGAGTTGATGCTACTATATCTGTATCTCCTTGTAAAATAATGTAAGGAATTTCAACTTTTTTCAGCTGCTCAGTAAGATTGAGTCTTAATATCTCTTTCCATAGCGATGTATTCTTCATGTAGCCATTAACCATAATTGCCTTAAAGTCTTTCATCTTGTAATCTGGACTTGTTAATAATCCTTTAATTATTGGTCCCATAGGTGCTTTTGCACCTATCTTATTCTGATAGGCATTTGTATACTTTCGAAGTGAATTTGATATTAACTGTAAATCTTTACCTGTGAAATTCTCTACTGTTACATTGTTAATTCGGTCCAATTTCTTTTTAGGAATACCACTTTTACATAATGTATTCTTCACTTCATCGCAAATAAACACATTTTTTACTATCTGACCACAAGCTATAACCGCATCAACAGCATGGGGATTTCTTTCTAATAATTTAGTGCTCAAAATAGAGCCCCACGATGTTGAGAATATCATCACTTTATTATTTGGAAAATTCTTTTTAATTTGCGCTACCAATTCTTCAGTCATCTGCACAAACGAATCTATGGAAAAAGTATCATCAATCACATAATTATTAATGCCAGAACCAAGTTGATCCCAATAAACCATTATAAAAATGTCGGTAAATGCTGGAAACAAACCTCTACATCCAACAGAAAATGGGATTGGTGTTCCTGGTCCTCCATGCAAAGTGATGATGATTGGAGAATCTTTTCTTTTTCCTTCTATCAACACTTTTTGTTCATATCTATTCAATGTAAATACACACAATTCCGATATTTCGTTACTCAATATTCCGTCTTTTCTTTTCATAATGTCACCTCTATCTTTTAAAAATAGGAATTTTAATCAGCTATAGTCTTTATTTTCCTAAGATATTTATATATAGTCACTGATGCGAACATTGAATATCTGCAATGTATTCTCAATCTCTGCCTTAAACATGTCCTCGTCATACATAGGTGAATTCTTTTCTTCTAAGTGGTGCATATGTGCAAGGAACAATGTTATAAGCTGCATGTTATCGGAATATAGTGCTATATTCATATATCCATTTACAGGAACCGGCGATTCGTGTATTTCAATTCCGATTTCTTTCATATCATACCAGCATTGTCTAAATTCCATATATAGTTTCTTGATTTCATCTGAACAGTTCATAATGTAATCCAATTCAATATAAAATACGGCACTTCGCCTGCTCACAATTTTATCTACGGATATAGTGAATTTGACTCCGGCATCTTCCAACGTAAGCAAGCTGCGATAGAACTCTGAGAAGCGAGTAATCGGTTGCCTGCCAGAAGGTAGCAGAGAAGAGGCATCTTCATTAAATTTCTGAACCAATGCAAAATTGCTGGTAATCTCTTCGGCAAAATTATATGGATATCTTGCCTTCCAACGGATATAATCGTTTTTCTTATCTGCAATGGTACTATTTGAGTCATTGATATCCGGTTGTAATTCGTCTCTTTTTTTTACCCATGCCGCAAGTCCCTCAATAATCCAGTTAGCACTCGAATATTCTCCCTTTGAAAAGGCTAATTGATAATTATTACCGACTTTTTCAAAGTGTAATCCATAGATATCCTCCAATTCAAAAAGTACATGCATTACACTGGTGGGATCATCAAAATCCGGTTCAGCGAGTGTAGAAGGATTAACATCAAGAGCGTCTGCAATCTCAAACAGCTTTCCATCCTTTGGCTTTCTTACATCATTTTCATACTGGCGTATGCGATCTCCGGTCAGTTTGACCATTGAGCCAAGCTGTGCCTGTGTCAGACCTTTTAGTGTACGATATTTTCTAATTTTATCTCCAAGAGTCATATAAAAATCTCCTTTACGATAAGTATTTTCTTGTTTAATAGCATTATTGTACCACAAACAAACAAAAAAGTGAACAGAAAAGTTAATATCAAATAGAATAAAAGTACAAAAAAGTACTTTACGAAACAAAAAAGATATTATATTATAATTACACAAGTACAAAAATGTACGCATTGAATAATCACAAATGTTTTCAAAAGACATTGAAGTGAAGAAAGGGGGAATCAGCCTATGAATAAAGGGAGCTTTTGAAGAAAGACATCCAAAGATTGTTGTATAAAGAACGGATTTGTCAATTCGCAAAAAGCACGAAATACTCGTGGATATCGGTATATATTCCTACACAGTAAAACGTTGATTTTTCTCGAACAGCTGGACTTTCTATGCTATACTGGAATTATCATATAAGAGTTTGGAGATTGCCGGATGGATCCGTTTTTTACAGAGGAACAGCTGAATAACATGAGCCGTGAAAACATGATGGAAGTTATGAGAATCATGCAGAATCAGGTTCAAAAAAAGAGACCGAGGTACAGCTTCTGAAAGACAAGCAGAAAGAACTGGAATTTATGAACGCAATGCTTTCAGACCGTCTTGCGCTTGCACAAAGAAGACGTTTCGGTTCTTCCAGTGAAAAATACGCAGATGGATATGAACAGATGGATCTGTTTAATGAGGCTGAAGTCAATGCAGATACGGATACTGCTGAGATTGAAGAGGAAATCGTGATTCCATCGCACAAACGGAAAAAACGCACCGGCAAAAAAGAAGAAGATATTTCTAATTTCGAAGTAACAGAAACAATCGAATATAAACTGACCGGCGAAGACCGCTATTGTCCGGACTGTGGAACAAAGTATAAAGTCGTCACAAAAGAAGTCGTAAAACGACTGAAATTCATCCCCTCCACCTTTGAAGTGGTTGAAGAAGTAACCTATGTATACAGTTGTCCAAAATGTGGTGCTATGATCCGGCCGGAAAAAGAGTTTCCGCTGATCAAGGGAAGCATTGCTACACCTTCGCTGGTTGCCGGAATCATGAATGCAAAGTATGTCAATGGCATGCCGCTGGCAAGACAGGAACGGGAATTCGCAAGGTATGACTTAAATCTTTCAACCAAAACAATGGCAAACTGGATCATCAGCTGTGCAGACCGGTATCTGGGACTGCTTTATGGGCAGATGAAAGAAGAATTCCTAAAGAGCAGATACATCCATTGCGATGAAACCAGGATCCAGGTGATTGATGAACCGGATCAGAAAGGATCATCTCAAAACTGGATGTGGGTATATCTGACAGATCATTACAGTGAAGCCCCACAGATGGTTCTCTTTGATTATGAGAGAACGCGTGCCGGATATCACCCGGTAAACTTCCTTGGAGATACATTTCATGGATATCTGACGTGTGATGGATACCAGGCGTATCATGGACTGAACGATTCCATCACCGTAACCGGATGCTTTACCCATGCGAGACGCCGTTTTGATGCTGCACTTACGGCATTAAAAAAGGATTTCACAAAGGAGCAGCTGAAAGAAACAGTTGCATATCAGGCAATGACGAGGATCGGAATCCTGTATAAAGTAGAGGAACTGATCAAAGATAAGACACCGGAAGAACGGTATCAGGAACGCCAGAAGCAGTCGCGTCCAGTAGTGGAAGCCCTGTTTGAATGGCTGCATTCGATGGAAGATTCTGTAGACAGATCTTCCCTTATTGGTGATGCCATTTTATATACGCTGAATCAGGAAAACTATCTTCGCAGGTACTTGGATGATGGGCATCTGAGCATTGATAATAATAGTGCGGAGCGTGCAATCAAAAATTTTGCAGTAGGCCGCCGGAATTGGCTGTTTGCCAAGAGTATCCGTGGTGCAGATGCCAGTGCTGTTGTTTACAGTATCGCAGAAACAGCCCTGCTGAATGGTCTGAAGCCGTATGTATATCTTTCCTATGTATTAGACGAGCTTCGTAAAATGGGACCTTGTAAAACGTGCAGTCTACATCGCGCTTGGTATCGACATAAATGGAAAAAAGGATGTTTTTGGCATGTATGTTGGTGAAAACAAAAGTGCAAAGTTTTGGATTTCTATCGTGAATGGATTAAAAAATCGAGGAGTTGGGGATATCCTGATTACATGTGTTGATGGTTTGAATGGATTTCCACAGGCAATCGAGGTTTGTTTATCCCAAAACAGAGATTCAGCAGTTTATCATCCATCAGATCCGTAATTCAATGAAGTTTGTTTCATACAAAGACATCAAAAAACTGATGGCTGATTTGAAATGAAACTCATATATGTGGTTTTGACGGAAGAAAACGCTTTAAATGAACTGGAACTGTTTAAGGGTAAATTGGAATCCTAAGTACCCGAAAATCTATAAATCCTGGCATGATAACTAGGCAACACTGTCCACTTATTTCAAGTATCTAGAAACTGTAAGACGGTTGATTTATACCACTGATGCAATTGAAAAATTTAACCGTCGCTCCGGGAGGAGACCAAAATTAAGACAGTTTTTCCATCAGATGACAGTCTTTTGAAAATGTTGTATCTGGCAACTATGGATATCACGAAAAAATGGAAAGGGCACCGGCAAGACTGGGGACAGATTCATTCCAACTGGAAATCTATTTTGAAGAACGTCTGATCGGACGCAACCTGTAAAGCTAGCCTGTTTAGGATAGGTCTTATTGGCATGTTTTAAAATTTCTGTATAATGCAGATATGGGCAGAACCCACAAAAATGGCTTTGCCCATTCATAACTATTCACCAAGCTTATATCGTTTTTTTTCGTTTACACAAAACTTGACACGGTCTCTGTTTAAAACATAATTTTGGATCTATTCTTTAACAGTCTGGCTCCATTTACGATCAGAAGAATCCCGGCGGTGATTCCACCTGCAAGGACACAGATACCAACTGCCAGTGTGGAAGCTCCGGCAGAACCCATTGTCTTATAAATTTTCTCGTCCATCTTATATGCCCCCTTTGTTTGGATTTCTCATATTCCTAATGTATATTATTCTATCATTATTCTCATGAATATACAAACCCAGATTAAAAAATATCTGCTAAAAATTACAGTTTATCAGGTGCCCAGTCACCGAGAACCAGTTCTTTTGCAAAATATCCGGCTTGTTGTTCATTCAGATTTTGAACAAAATCAGCCCGGTCAGAAAGCGGACGGTAGTCAGAGGTGGCAGGGAAACTTGCGTATTCGGCATAATATACTGTGTCATGTGTATTTTCGCGGTTCCAGTCATGAAAACCGGCGGGATGGATATGCGCACCAAGTTCGCAGGAAATCAGGATCGTTTTTGCATAGTCGCGCCATGGCCTGCCAAGATAGACGGAACCGGCAGGACAGTCTTTGGAGATGAACCGGCAGTCGGAAAAAATGTAGCCGTATTCCTGGCCTTCCGGTGTGGAGGCGGCAGTTACATAACCCTGGATAGGAGGGAGTGTATAATTTTTCTGAACCATATCTGAATTGGAATGACACAGTGCAGATGTATCAGAACCGGAATCATGCAGGGTGGATGTAGTGGAAACTAAATCGGACTGTGCAGATGTTTTTGTGCGCAGCAGGGATTCTAAGGTACAGTGTTCAAAATATGCGGTGGCGCTTCCAAAAATAAAATCAATATCGCCGCAGATATAGCAGTTTTTATAATATTGTCTGCCATTGATACGCGGGGCAAACTGTTTTGGACCGATGAAACCGCCAGGCTGTCGTTCTTTTTCGGGAAGCGGCCCGGTAAAAAGTGTGTCCTGATGGCCGAGAAGGCGGCAGGAATCGATCATAAGACGGTCCCCGTCGGCATAGAGAGCGATCGCCTGTCCGTGTGTTGCGGAATCCCCGGAGGCATTTTCGATGGTGAGATGCTGGAGCGTTACATCATGTGTATCGATAAAGAGGGTATAAGTGCGGAATGTACCGCGCTTACTGCCATCTTCCATCAGATCCAGGGCATAATCATCATAGCTGATGACGGTGTGAGCACTGCTTTCGCCCATTCCGCGAAGTGTGATATATGGTTTATTTATGGTTAGTTTTTCATGGTAAATGCCCGGTGCAATTTCAATGATAACAGGTGTTGTGTTGTTAGCAGGAATTTGTGCAAGGGCAGAGCCGATGGAGGAAAAATGTTCCGGGTTGTCGGAAACATGAAGTATTTTTTGCATGGGAAAAGCCTTTCTTTGTTTCTTAATATTTTCTGAGGATAGTATAACACAGATATTGTCTGGTTGAAATTGGGAAAGAGGATGATTATAATGGAAAGTAAAATAGGGAAAAAGTACGGTGGGAGGAGATTATGGAACTCAGTTATAAAGAAATCAGAGCACAGATCTGTGATGTGTGCCATAAGATGTGGCAGCTTGGATGGGTTGCATCAAATGACGGAAATGTGTCGGTAAAACTTTCCGATGGCACATTTTTAGCAACGCCGACCGGCGTGTCAAAAAGTATGGTAACACCGGAAATGATCGTGCATATAAATAAAGCAGGAGAGGTGATCGAAGCTGCGGACGGATACCGCCCGTCGTCCGAAATGCGGATGCATTTCAGATGTTATGAGGAACGTGAAGATGTCGGCGCGGTATTACATGCACATCCTCCGGTTGCAACGGGATTTGCTGTGGCAGATATTCCGCTTGATGAGTATTCCATGATCGAGACTGTGCTCGCACTTGGTTCAGTGCCGATTGCGCCTTATGCGACACCTTCCACAGATGAGGTGCCGGATGCCATTACCCCGTATCTGCAGGAACATGATGCAATCCTGTTGAAAAATCATGGAGCGGTAACAGTTGGAGCCGATGTTTATACGGCGTATTACCGGATGGAAACGTTAGAGCAGTTTGCGAAAATAACACTGACGGCACATCTGCTCGGCGGTGCAAAAGAAATTGACCGGGAAAATATCGACCGGCTTGTGGATCTTAGAAACAATTATTATAAAATGAGTGGAAAACATCCGGGGTATAAGAAATATAGTGGTGAGTCGCATTTTGCTCCGCAAAAAAAGGAGGATCGCAGATGAGTACAGGCAGACATAAACAGGAACGCGGCGTTGGGCTGCAGCCATTGGATGAGATCAATGGATATCAGGTACGTCCGGGTTTTTATAACAGAGATGGTGCGACAGCAACCACAAGAGGTGTCAGCTTTACGATCCATTCCTTTGGTGCGACGGCATGTTATCTTCTGTTGTTCCGGCCGCAGGAAAAAGAGCCGTATGTGACCCTAAAATATCCGGAGGCTTATCATATTGGAAACACATATTCCATGTTCGTTTTTGGATTGAAAATCGAAGAGTTTGAATATGCATTTCAGTTGGACGGCCCTTATGATGAGAAAAAGGGGTTATTATTTAAGAAAGAAAATGTTTTGCTTGATCCGTATGCGAGGGCAGTAACGGGACAGCGTAACTGGGGAGAACGCCCGGAAGGCGGAGCGGATTTTATTTATCACGCAAGGGTTGTGGAAAACAACTTTGACTGGGGAGATATCCGTCCGACGGAGCATCCGTTTGAGGATCTTGTTATTTATGAGATGCATGTGAGGGGATTTACAAAAGATGCATCATCGGGTGTTACACCGGGGGCAGAAGGCACTTATGAGGGACTGCGCCAGAAGATCCCGTATTTGAAGGATCTGGGAGTGAATGCAGTCGAGCTGATGCCGATTTTTGAGTTTGATGAGATGGAAAGCACCAGAGTGGTAGACGGAGAGCGCCTGTATAATTACTGGGGCTATAATACAGTCTGTTTTTTTGCGCCCAATACCAGTTATACCTCGGTGGTGGAACATAACCACGAGGGCGATGAGTTAAAAGAACTGATCTACGAGCTAAAGGAAAATGGAATCGAAGTTATCCTGGATGTTGTATTTAACCACACGGCAGAGGGAAATGAACATGGTCCATGTTTTTCTTTTAAGGGAATTGATAATGATATTTATTATATCCTGACACCGGATGGATACTATTATAATTTCAGTGGCTGTGGCAATGTCATGAACTGTAATCATCCGGCAGTAAGACGTTTTATCATTGACTGTCTGCGATACTGGGTAACGGAGTATCGTGTCGATGGTTTCCGGTTTGATCTGGCATCCATTTTAACCCGCGATGAAAAAGGGACACCGATGGCAGATCCGCCATTGCTTCAGGCGATTGCATGTGATGCCATTCTTGGAAAGGTCAAACTGATCGCGGAGGCATGGGATGCGGGTGGTCTCTATCAGGTTGGAAGTTTTCCGTCATGGAACCGATGGTCAGAATGGAATGGAAGATACCGTGATGATATCCGTCAGTTTTTAAAAGGTACGGATGGTATGGCAGGAACAGCAATCACGCGTATCACCGGTTCAAAAGATCTTTATCCGGAGCACCGCGGAGACAGTGCATCCGTTAATTTTGTCACCTGTCATGATGGATTTACATTGTATGATCTGTATGCCTATAATACGAAGCACAATGAGAAAAACGGCTGGAATAATTCGGATGGTGATAACAACGGAAACAGCTGGAACTGTGGAGCAGAGGGAGAGACAGATGATCCGCAGATCGAAGGACTGCGTCTTAGAATGGTAAAAAATGCATGTGCAACCTTAATGTGCAGCAGGGGACCTGCCATGTTTTATGCGGGAGATGAATTTTGTAATACACAGTTTGGCAATAATAATGCCTACTGCCAGGATAATATCATTTCCTGGCTTGACTGGACCAGACTGGGGAAATATCAGGAGATCCATGATTTCTTCCGGTATATGATCGCATTTCGCGAAAAATATCCGATTTTGCGCCGCTCCACGAAAAAAGCGCTCTGCGGTCTACCGGAGATCAGTATCCACAATGGTTTCCCGTGGAATGGGGGTACGGATTATACCAGTAAACTGATCGGTATCATGTATGCCGGCAGGGATGACGCGGATACCAGGGATGATATCATTTTCTATGGAATGAATGCATACTGGGAAACACTTGTGATGCAGCTTCCGGAACTGCCGAACAATCTGCAGTGGAAAATCTGTGTCAATACAAACATAGAGTATGAGGATGGAAAAGATGTGGAGGCACAGACCGAGTTTTATTATAAAAAAACATTGAAAGTTCCGCCGAGAAGTGTGGTTATTTTAGTGGCAGAATAGTGTGGGACATAAAAATGCGGCGGGTTACAGCCACCCGCCGTCTAATGTAATGATCTGCCCGGTCAGGTATTCATTTCCTGTGGCAAGCTGTACTGCTAGATGGGCAGTCTCCTCCGGCGTTCCAAATCTTCCTGCCGGGATCTCATCTGCAAGTTCTGCGCGTTCTTCTTCGGAAAAACAGGCATTCATCTGCGTATCAATGACACCACAGGCGATCGCGTTGACCTGGATATTGCTCGGTGCAAGTTCTTTTGCAAGTGCTTTTGTAAAGGAATTGATGCCGCCTTTGCATGCGGAATAAGCAACTTCACAGGAGGCACCGGCAATGCCCCAGACGGAAGAGATATTGATGATTTTTCCTTTCTTTTCGTGCACCATATGTGGGATTGCGAGCCGGCTGGTGGAAAAGACGGATGTGAGGTTTGTGGAGACAATGCGGTTCCAGTCATCGATCGACATATCCGTCAGCAGCCCGATATAGGAAATACCGGCATTGTTGATGAGGACATCCACTCCACCGAAGCGTTCTGTGATCTGTTCAAATAATTGTTCGACATATTCAAAGGAAGAAATATCGCCCACGCTGGCGAGCACTTCCGTGTGAAAAGTTTCTTCCAGTTCTTTTTTGAAATTTAAAAGTTCCTGTTCTGATCTGGAACAGGTAATGATCAGCCGGTCACCCTCTGCGGCAAATGCGGATGCAATCGCGCGTCCGATTCCACGGGAGGCACCGGTAACTAGTACGGTTCTATTCATAAAAATCTCCATTCTTGTCCGTTACTGGAACATTTCCAGTTTGTGTTTACGCTATATTTGTATATTTTTTTATGTTCATTCTAATACATAGTATTTTGACTCATTTATGATGCCATTTGCCGTTCGTCAATCATGCAGGCATGTTGACTCACTTGCGCTCATTATATCATGTGCAAAAACAGCACATGATCCAATTCACCGTTCGTCAATCATACGAGCATGTTGACTCACTTGCGCTCATTATATCATGAAGCAATGCTTCATGATCGTGATCTACACTCGCTTCGCTCGGCAGTCTTATTATATCATGAATAAATCAATGAAACAATTTCAATGAAAATCTAAATAAAATTAAAATTGTAGATTTACAGGGAAACAGCACTGTGTTAGAATTATTGCATAAAAATAATAGTATTGGAGGACTTATTTTGTGCTATATCAATGAATGATGAAGGAAAACAAAAAGTGGAGGATCGGATCAATGACTTACAAAGCCAGATTGACGTGCTTCCATCAGGTACATTTTTCTGTACGAGAAATAATAAGTACTATAAGTGGTATTATACCGATAAGGGTAAAACAAAATACATTCCCAAAAGTGAACGAAAACTTGCGGAACAACTGGTAAAACGAAAATATTTAGAGAGCAGGCTGCGAAAACTTAAGCAGGAGGAGAAAAGGATAGATATTTATCTGAAGCAATATAGCTTAGATGAATTTTCTTCATATCATGTAGAGGAACATCCAGAGTTGCAGAAACTTTTGTCAGGAGTCTATGTACCGTTAAAGCAAGAACTGGATGAGTGGGTAAATGCTTCTTACACAAACAATCCGAAAGAACCACAAAAATTGATACATAAAACCATTCCCGGAATTCTGGTCCGGTCAAAATCTGAAGCTTTAATCATAAATGCGTTATTCGAACACAAAATCCCATTTCGTTATGAATGTTTATTACAGATTCAAAATGTTAGTATATATCCGGATTTCACCATCCGTCATCCTGTTACAGGTGAAGTGCTATGTGGCTTGCGAGCAGATGCGCTTCTTGATTTCACCATCCGTCATCCTGTTACAGGTGAAGTGTATTATTGGGAACATTTTGGAATGATGGATAATGAAAATTATGCTCATAATGTATATTCAAAGTTACAGTTGTAGAATCCTTTAGATTATGAGTATGTAGAACTACTGATTCAATATTATTTTACATGAACAATGTATAGGTATTCAAATGGGCGAAAGGTATATATATCAGAAACCAATAGTCCGAAATTTTATTGAATTATAGTATTTTTCAATCAAAATGGGTGAAAATTAGGTCGAAATACTTAAAATAGTCCATGAAAACGAAAAAACGAGGGCTATTTTGATGTTAAATGAAGAAATTCACCCATTTTGAAAATAAAAGAGGAGGATACATGAAAAAATGGGCAAAATATATGAATGCGGAAAAAAATAACCCAAAACATAAGCAATGAAGTGGGAGAACGGGCGAAATACACGAACGCTGAAAAAAATAGCCCATAACATATAAGACGGCTGCAGATAGTTGGATAAAGAAAACGGGTGGATCTGCTTAATGTAATAAAAGTGTAGCCCATCATGGTATTTAGTATAAACTGATATGAATAGTAATGTGTAAAAAGAAACAGCATGTTTTTACAGGATTAAATTTCATAGAAGGGTAGAATTTAACTCTGCAAGTGAGTTTAAGAGAAAAATTTGAAAAAATATAAAATTAGGTATGGACATTTCCGTAGAGATGTGATAATATAATCAAGCACGATTCAAGACAACTTGATTACGGCGCGTGGCTCAGCTTGGTAGAGCGCTGCGTTCGGGACGCAGAGGTCGCAGG
>OLPI01003277.1_pt1 | contig 11664 bp, 4 predicted proteins | sample 1672361 | NCBI WGS metagenome assembly OLPI01 (sample SAMEA3136675, study PRJEB25190) | human gut metagenome
TTGGTAAATCTTCATATGGAGGAAGTACAATAACTCAACAATTAGTTAAAAATTTGACAGGAGATAATACAGATACAATTACAAGAAAAGTAAAAGAATGGTGGAAAGCAGAACTGTTAGAGACAGAATTGTCAAAAGATGAAATATTAGAAGCTTATTTTAACATTATATATGTGGGTCCACATATGTATGGAGTTGAAGTAGGAAGCCAGTATTATTTTAGCAAATCAGTATCAGAATTATCATTAGAAGAATGTGCTTTTTTGGCTGGAATGAACAACTCGCCTAATTCATATAATCCTTTTGGAGAAAAAGACAATTCAGAAAAAATCAAGAAAAGAACAAAAACGGTCTTAAAAAAGATGTTAGACTTAAACTATATTGATGAAGAAAGTTATAATACAGCAGTAAATAATGTAGATAATGGATTACAATTTAAAAAAGGAAGAAGAGAAACTGGTAGTGCAGTTTATTCTTACCATACAGATGCATTGATTTCACAAGTAGTAAGTGAAATTTCTAAAAAATATAATATATCAGAAACATTTGCTACTAATTATATAAATATGGCAGGATTAAAGATATATAGTACTCAAAATTCTAAAATTCAAAAAACAGCTGAAAGTGAATTTGAGAAATCAAAATATCAAATACAGTCAAAAAATGGAGGGAATCCATCACAAGCAGCAATGGTTATAATAGACCACAAAACAGGCTATGTAATTGGATGTGTTGGAGGACTTGGAAAAAAGACAGAGGTAAGACCACTAAATAGGGCTACACAGAGCATAAGACAAACTGGTTCATGTATCAAACCACTATCAGTACTGATTCCTGCAATTGATAAAAAAATAATAACAGCATCTTCAATATATGATGATATAGAACAAGACTTTCCAAATGGATATCATCCAACAGATTACAATAAACCATTAGGGAAAATAACAGTTAGAAGAGCAGTAGAATCTTCACAAAATATTCCATTTGTAGAAATAATGCAGCAATTGCAACCACAAAATTCAATTAAATATTTAAAAAAGATGGGAATATCAACATTAACAGAAGAAGATGAAACATTAGTACTTGCACTAGGAGGATTGCAAAAAGGAATAAGTACACTAGAGATGGCGGCTGGATATGCAATGATAGCAAATGATGGAGAATATATCCAACCAACGTTTTATACGAATATTAATAATAGTGAAGGAACTACTATTTTAAAAGCACAACAAAAGAAGAAAAGAGTTGTTTCACAAGATGTGGCATATATAGTTAAGGAAATACTGACACAGCCAGTAAATGGAACAAAAGGAACAGCAACATATTGTAAAATTTCTGGAGTAGATGTTGCAGCTAAAACAGGAACAACAGATGAAAACTATGATAGATGGCTTTGTGGTTTTACACCATATTATACAGCAGCAACATGGTATGGATTTGATGAAAATGAAACAATAGAATACAATAAAAGAAATCCAGCTGGATTATTATGGGCTAATGTAATGTCTAAAATACATGCAGGACTAAAAAATGCGAATTTTGAAAAGCCAAGTACTATTTCTACTTGCAACATATGTTCAGAAACCGGAAAAATTGCAACTACTGAATGTACAAATGTATATACTGAATATTATTTACAGAACACAATACCAGACTTATGTGATAAACATTCTGGAACAGAATTAAAGAAAAATACAACAACGAAAACACAAAATGAAAATGGTACGGTTGAAGAAATTACTAAAGATATAGATGCAATTGATCCTCAACAAATAGAAACAAATGTACAATAGAAAAAGTATAAAATATATATTGACAAAAATAAAAAATTAGTAGATAATAACTAATGATTAACAAAAAGAAAAAAATGCTAAAACAGAGCATAGAAAAAACATAGGAGGAAAATTAAATATGTACGTGTTTAACAGAATAACTGTAAATCCGCAATTACCAAAAAGAATTGGAAGAATAACAGAAATAGCAAATAATTTATGGTGGTCTTGGAATACAGAATTTTTAAGATTATTCAAAATGATAGATATAGATTTATGGGAGAGATGCAATAAAAATCCTGTGAAATTTTTAAAATCAGTAGAACAGGAAAAGCTAGAAAATGCTGCAAGAGATATTGCATTTATAAAAGAATATGACAAAGTAGTTAGTAATTTTGATTCATATATGAACAGTAAGAGTACTTGGTTTAACTCAAAATATCCAGATAATAGAAATGATTTAATAGCATATTTTTCAGCTGAATATGGATTAGACCAAACAATAGCAATATATTCAGGTGGTCTTGGAATATTATCTGGTGACCATCTAAAATCTGCAAGTGACTTAGGGATTCCGTTAGTTGCTGTAGGTTTGTTATATAAAAATGGATATTTTAATCAAATAATAGATAGATATGGAATGCAAAGACCAGAATATAGAGATTTAGACATATATGATTTACCAATAACACCAGTAAAAGATTTGGATGGAAATGATTTAATATTATTTATAAAATTTCCAAAAAGAAGAATATATTTAAAAGTATGGGAAATAAATGTAGGAAGAATAAAACTATATTTGATGGATTCAGATATAGACATTAATAATGTAGAAGATAGAGATACAACAGCACGTTTATATGGTGGAGACCAAGAAATGAGAATAAGACAAGAAATTATACTTGGAATGGGAGGAGTTAGTCTATTAAGAAGATTAGGACTAACACCAACTGTATATCATATGAATGAAGGACATTCAGCGTTTTTAAACCTTGAATTAATAAAAAATACAATAAAAGAAAAACAAGTTTCTTTTGATGTAGCAAGAGATATAGCATCATCAAAAACAGTATTTACAACACATACGCCTGTTCCAGCAGGAAATGATATATTCCCACTAGACTTAGTAGAAAAATATTTCAAAGATTTTTGGCCAAGATTAGGATTAACAAGAGAAGAATTTTTAAAATTAGGAATGAAACCTTGTGAAGGACTAGAACCAGGATTCAACATGGGAATATTTGCTTTAAAAATTGCAGGAAAGAAAAATGGTGTAAGCAAATTACATGGCGAAGTGTCAAGAGAACTATTTGCAGATGTATGGCCACATATAGCTCCAAGTGAATCACCAATAACATATGTAACAAATGGAATTCATACATGTACATGGTTAGCTCCAAAAATGAAAGAATTATATAATAAATATTTGATGCCATATTGGCAAGACAATATACATGAAGATTATGTGTGGGAAAAAATAAGAACAATTCCAGATGAAAAAATGTGGAAAGTTCATATGGAAAGAAAAGAAAAATTAATAGCATTAGTTAAAGAAAATGTAACAAGAAGGTTAAGAAGAGAAGGTGTAAGCTACGAAGAAATCACAGAAGCTACGTCAAAATTAAATCCAGAAGCATTAACAATAGGATTTGGAAGAAGATTTGCAACATATAAGAGAGCTACTCTGATTTTTAAAGACTTAGAAAGAATAACACAAATTTTAAATGATGAAAATAGACCAGTTCAGTTAATATTTGCAGGAAAAGCACATCCAGCAGATAGAGAAGGTGCAGACTTAATAAAATATATACATGAAATATCAATGAAGCCACAATTCAAAGGAAAAATATTTATTCTTGAAAATTATAATATAGAAATTTCAAGATATATGGTAAGTGGTGTAGATGTTTGGCTAAATAATCCAAGAAGACCAATGGAAGCATCAGGAACAAGTGGACAAAAAGCTTCTGTAAATGGAGTTGTAAACTTTAGTGTGCTAGATGGATGGTGGGCAGAAGGATATAATCAAAAAAATGGTTGGGCAATAGGAACAAACAAAGAGTACTCATCATATGAAGAACAAGATATAGCAGATAGTAATAGCATATACTATACATTAGAAAACAAGATTATTCCAACATATTATGATAAAGATAGAAATGGAATATCAAAATCTTGGATGGAATATATGAAAAATTCAATAATGACAACAGCTGGAAAGTATAGTACAGCAAGAATGTTGGTAGATTATACAAGAAAATTATATATACCACTATGTAATTTAACGAAAAAATATTATACAGATCTTAACAGAGTAACAGAATATGATGCTTGGAAAGCAAGTATGTATTCAAATTGGAAAGATGTAAAAATTGAACAAATTGAGAGTAATGCAGATAATATAACTGTTGATGCAGGAGAAGAGATTGAAGTAAGATGTGAAGTAACACTTCCAAATATTGATTCGAACTCAATTAGAGCAGAAGTATATTATGGCAAATTCTTAGAAAATGGTACTGTACAAGATATAAAAATAATTCCAATGAAGATGGAAAAAAGAGATGAAGAAAATAGAAAATATTATTATGTAGCAAAAATTAATTTAACAACAGGTGGAAACTATGGATACTCATTTAGAGTTATGCCTCAAAATGAAATGTTATTAGATAGTGAAAATATGGATTTGGTTAAATGGATTGAAAAATAAAAAATAGCGCAAAAATATTGCGCTATTTTTTTGGAATACAGTAAAATTATGGAAAAAGTATTTACAAATAATAAAAAATATAATATAATGATGCCGTAAAAAATAATAAAAAAGGGGTGGAGCATATGATGCACAAAAAAGTCATCAAATTATTAGGTGCTTTGACTATACTATTATTAATAGTAATGACACCTATAATGGTTCTAGCGACAAATGAAGATGTCTCTGTAGTTAATACTCAAACAAATGAGTACATAATATATATTAAGGACTACACAGACAAAAATTTTAAGTATGCATTTACAAATAATGCAAGTCCAAAAGAAATGGATTTATCTTATATTAATTCAATCTCAGATTTGGGAGGAAGCCAAGGAGCATTTTTAGATGCTGAAACTTATGAAAAATTAAAAAATCAACCAATTTATATATGGGCAAAAGATGAAGAAGAAAATTTAATTCTAAATGGAGTTCAAATAGATTTCGAGAACTCATTAACCAAGGAAAACATAAATACAATAGAAAATACAACGAAAAGAATAGCAGTAGAAATTTCTACATCTAAAGACAGCACTGAATTAACAACACCAGTAAGAAGCGAAATTATTGAAGGCGTAAAAGAAGTGGCAAAAGCTGGATATGTAAAAATCACAGACAGTAAAGATGCTGAATATTATTATCAAAGAGTAAAAACATCAGACTCAGAAGAATATGCAAAATTAATGGAATTAGCAGAAGATATTAACAGCAAATATTCTGAAATGGATATGTATGAAAAGGTTCAAGCAAATGAGCAATTTTATAGTTTATATTCAAAATTAACTAATGAGGCTAAATGGCAAAAAGTAGAAAATATGGAAATAAAACAGCCAGAATCAACAGAACAAAGTAATGGAACTGGAGATAAATATATAGTATTTTTGAAAAAAATTGCAAAAAGCGGTGATACAACACTAGATGCACAATTTTTACAAGAATATTATGATTATGAGCCAAATGCAGTAATAGAACGAGTAGAAACACAGGAAACCACAAAATTACCAATAACATATGACAGCATTGCATTAATAGTTATATTAGCATTAGTAGTAATAGCATTAGTAGTGATATTTATAAGAATGAAAAAGTTAAATAAAAAAAATGAAGAAAAATAGTCTAGAATTAAAAATCTACAAGACAATTTTTAATATGTTATTAATAGTAGCAATTGTGGTAATTGGTATGATAGCTCATAAATACATAGGCGAAAACGAAAATGAAAAAGAAAGTCAAGATGCAGTAGAAGCTTTTAGTAACATAGATTTTTCAGAGATTACTGAGGAATCAAAAGAACAATTAGAATATAAAGGCTATAAGGTAATTGGAATAGTAAAAATTCCAAAAATAAATATTGAATATCCAATATTAGAAATTGGAAACATTGATCCAGAAAGTGCAAAAGAACCTATGAAGATATCTGTAATCAAATACTGGGGGGAAAAAGTAAATGATTACGGAAATTTGTCATTGGCAGGGCATAATAACAAAAGTGGTACAATGTTTGGAAAAACTAAAAAGCTCAGTGAAGGAGACATAGTAGAACTATCTGACTTGGAAGGAAAAACAATACAATATTCAATATATAATATTTTTACAACATCACCAAATGATGTGAATATCTTGCTACCAAGAGATGAACATGTAAGGGAAGTAACACTAATTACATGTACAAATGGAAATAAGCAAAGATTAATATTAAAAGCGCAAGAAATATAGTTAATTTAGGGGGGAATTAAAATGGCGGATAAATCAAATACTATAAGCAAAAAGACTATTATAGCAATAGCAATAGTAATAGTTTTATTGTTTATCGCTGGTTTATCAGTAGGAATATTCTTAGCTGATAAAGGTAGAACTGAAGCTGTTGATGGAAACCAATCTATAGGAGAAAGTCAGACAACAGAAGAAAATAAAAATTCGGATGAAAATAAAGCTAATGGTGATCAAAATGCTAATGAAAATAAAACAGGTGAAAATAATGTTGTTGATAATAATGAAAATAATCAAGTAACAGAAAATAATACTGTTGATAATAACAAGAATAATCAAGTAACAGGAAATAATACTGTTGCAAACAACGAAAATAACCAAGTAACAGAAAATAATAGTGATAATGCAAATGGAGTTACAACAAATACAAATATTAATGAAGTTGGAGAAACAACAATAACAAGAGTAGAAGAACAAGAAAAGCTTGTATCAAGAGACTTTTGGGATTGGTGGACTCCATCAACTGTAGTAGCTTCAGGTTCAGCAGTAGCAGAGAGATTAATACCACAAACACCAGATTTTACAGTAGAAAAAACAGCTACAACTGGTGTAGGTGAAGATAAATTAGTATATGCCAATAAAAATATTACATATACAATAAAAGTTACAAATAATGGAGAACAAGAGTTAAAAAATATAGAAATAGCAGATAAAATTCCAGAACAAACAACTTTTGTTTCTATTGATGATGCACAAAATTCAGGAACAACAATATTAGAAAATGATACAGTTATAGGCTTAAAATGGATTGTAACTGTACCAGCAAAAGAATCAATAGAAGTTAAATTTACAGTAAAAGTTAATGAAAATGCAACAGGTACAATATCAAATGCAGCAATAGTTAACGGTAAAGAAAGTAATGAAGAAAAAACATCAATTATAAATGCTAAAAAATCAAGCAAAATAATAGAAAGAAATAATGTTGAAGTAAAAGATGGTCTAGAGGTAGCAAAATTAGGAGACAAAATAAAATATACTATAACAGCTACAAATACAGGAGATGTCTCTGGAAAAACAACAATAGAAGATACAGTACCAGTAGGAACAGAATTAATAGAAAGTTCTGTAACAGATAATGGAAAAATAACAACAACAACTGATAATAGAAAACAAATTTCATGGAATGTTGAATTAGGGGCTAATGAGTCAATTGAAAGAACATTTATTGTAGAAGTAAAAGATATAAGTGGAAAAATTGAAAATGTTGCAACAGTTGGAGGAGTTCCTACAAATCCAGATAAAAAAGATACAGCAGATATAAAAGTAGTTAAAGAAGTTACTGACATAAAGAGAAATCAAGAAAGTCTTGGAAAAGACGTGAAGGTTCAAGCTGGAGACGTAATTGAGTACAAAATAAAAGTAACAAACACTGGTAGTTTAGACTTAACTAATGTAGTACTTGATGAAAAACTTGTAGGAATCAATATTAATGCTAAGGACTTAAAAATAGGAGATTTAAAAGCAGGAGACAGCAAAGAAATATCTGCTACATATACTGTAACTTATGAAAAAGACATAAAAGGAAAAGCTGATGAAAATGGTAATCCATTACCAATAATTAATGAAGTTTTTGTTAAAGGAGAATCAGTTCCTACAAAACCAGATCAAAAATCAGAAGAAGTTAGTGATGATTCAAAAGTTGAAACACCAGTTGAAGAAGCACCTTCTTATGATATAAGTAAAATTGCAGATAAAGAAAAAGTAACAACAGCAGGAGAAGAAATAACATACACAATAACAGTAACAAATACAGGAAATACAACATTAAAAGATATTGCTGTTAAAGATGATATGGCTGGAATAAATACAAAGATTGATACAATCGAAGTAGGAAAATCAGCAAGTGTAACAGGAACATATACAGTAAAACAATCAGATATAGATAAAGGTGGAAAAATCCACAATGTAGCAACAGTTGGAGATAAATCACCAGAAAGAGATGTTGAGGTAGAACAAAATCCATGTATATTAGTAAATAAAGATGCAACTGCAGTAAAAGCAAAAGATGCAGAAGGATTTACAGATATAACAGAAACAACAAAAGTAAGACCAGATGATGTTATAGAATATACAATAGTGGTAACAAATACAGGAAATACAACATTAGAAGACATAAAAATAACAGATTCGTTAAATGTAAAATATGATGATAAAGATGTAAATGCAGGAAATACTGTATATACAATAGAATCATTAGAGCCAGGTAAGTATGTTGAAATAAAAGTTTATTACACAGTAACAGCAGAAGATGTAAAAACTGAAGGAACAATAAACAATGTGGCAACTGCAACAGCTAAAGATGGAACACATGATGATGATAATGATAATAAAGTTGTAAAAAATCCAAATACTCAAGTAACAGCAACAAAAGCATGGGAAAACATGGATAGTGATGCTGCAAAAGCAAATACATTAACATCAATAAAACTACAAGTAAAAAATGGTGATACAGTAGTAGCAGAACAAGAAGTGACAGAAAAAGATAACTGGACATATACATTTAGAAACTTGCCAGTATATGATGCAAATGGAAACAAAATCACATATACAATAGATGAAGCTGTAGTGAGTGCTAAAGACCAAGCAAAATTAGATTTATATGAGAAATCAATTAAAAATGGAGTAATTACAAATACATTTAAACCAGAGAGAGTAACAGAAAAAACAGATGTTACAATGACAAAAGTATGGGAAGACAACAATAATACATTCAATACAAGACCAGATAGCATAATATTAACAGTAAATGGTATAGATTATGAGGTAACAGGAACAAAGAAAGCTGATTCATGGTCAAGAACTGAAAATTTACCTAAATATGATGCAGAAGGAAGAGAAATATCTTATACTGCAACAGAAAAGACAGTACCAACAGGATATGAAAAGGTATCAGAAGAAGGTCTAACTGTAACAAATAGAGCAAATGAATTAATAAATAAAACAGCATATAAAGCAGATGCAAATGGCAACATTGGAAGTCCAGCTACAAATAAAGATACATTTGCAGCAAACGAAACAGTATATTATAAAATTACATTAAAAAATGCTGGAAGTGAGCCGATTTCCAAAACAGTTACAGACGAAATTCCATTAAGATTAACATTAAATACAGTTGATGGAAAAAATGGAGAAAGTGGAACAACTGACAAAGGAGACAATTGGACAGTTACTAAAAATGATAAAGAACAATCAGTAGTAACATGGGAAGTAAAAGACTTAGCAGCAGGGGAAACAAGAGAATTAATAATAAAAGCAACAGTTGTAGCAGAAGCAGAATATAAAGATATATGCAACAAGACAATTGATGGAACAACAGCATATACTGCAAAACTATTTGTAAGAAAAGATGGAAAAGTACCATATGAAGGTAGTGGAACTGGATATGATGCATTACTATATACAGGAGAACTAGGAACAGTTTACTTAAATAGCTCAGATTTACACTATGATACTAATGCAAACTTAAAGAATGATGATCTATATTATTTGATAAAAAATAATAATATAATAACAGACATGGTTGCAAAAGGAATAACAAGAACTCAATTAGTCGATGCATTAAAAACAAATGGAACAACATTAGCTGATGATGAAGTTGTAGTATGGTATGTAATAAAGAATGAATCTGATGGATATCACATAGATGGTGTAATCAGAAAGATTTCATCATTAACAGAAATTACTAATACAGCTTTTACAGATAAAGTAAGCTCAGACTCAACAATAAAATTAGAAGATATTGAAATTGGTCAAAGAGGAAGCATAACAGTAAAAAGTATTACATCTTCAACAGATACAGTATCAACACCAATGGATGTAGTATTTGTACTAGATACTTCTGGAAGTATGACATATGGATTAAAAAATACAAATTCACAAGAAGAAAGTAGAGCTAAAGCTATGGTAAATGCTGTAAATAGTTCTATCAAAACTATAATGAGTAAAAATAAAGACAGTAGAGTAGGTGTAGTTGGATTTAGTGGAGATGCATCAACAATTATTCCATTAGAAAATTATGCTCAAGGTATAGACTATTTAACAAGAGAATATTCAGCAGGTGATAGGAGACATGATAGTAGCCAAACAATAAAATCTAATGTTGGAAATAAAACATCAAGAGAAGTAACAGGGGGAACTAATACACAATCAGGTATAAAATTAGGTGCAGAGATGCTTACAAGTGTTCAGAATACAACAACAGCAACAGTTACATTAAAAGATGGAACAACAAAGACTATAACTCGTACACCATTATTAATCTTAGTTACAGATGGGGAACCAACATATTATTATGCTAGTGAAACTGCAACTGGAAAGGTTAATGGACATGGATATACAAATGAAACAGACGAGAATTACTATTATTGGACATTAAGAACTGCTAAATATTGTAAAAAACAAATAACAAACAAATATTATAAAAACACTGATAAAACAGCTAAAGTATTTACAATAGGAATTGGTTTAAGTGGAAATGAAGCAGTAGCAATGTTAGATCCAACTGCAGACAAAGTAAATGCATGCAACAACAATAATTGGCAACAAAAAGCACTATATGATTTAATTACAAACAATGGAACAGCACCAGGTGCATATAGTTATGCAGATGGAAGTAAAACAGGAGAAATAACAGAAAGCGACTTAACAGATTTCTTAAATACATCTATAGATTCTTCATCAGAAAATGAAGAAAATAGAGCAATAACAGTAGAAGAATCTAAAGCAAGAAGAGTTGAACTTGGAAATATTAATACAAGCAAAGAATTTGAATTAAAAGTTGGTGAAAAGACTTATAGTTCAATAAGTGCTGCACAAAATGCAGGTTACTTAAAGAAAGATTCAAAAGGATACTATATTGACTTAACTAAAGTTGAAAGAAGTACAGATGTTGATGTAACATATTGGGCCAATTAATAATTAAAAGAGAATTTCGAAAGAAATTCTCTTTTTGTAATAACTGCTATTTACAAAAACAAATAATAAATATATAATAAAATTAAAAAGGGGAAGATATGAAAAAACTAAAGAAAATAAGTATTATACTAATGATATTAATTTCTTTTCTAATAGCACCAAAAGTTTTTGCAAAAAGTAATAATGATGAAATTAGGAAAGTAGAATATTCAGAAGATTTTAAAAGATGGTTAAAACTATCTGATGAAGAAAAAAATAAAACAATACAGCCAAGAATGTATGATGTAATTGTTACAGATTTTAATACGAGAAATGTATTTTATAAAGTAAGATTATTAGGAGCTAAAAGTAATTCAAAATATAATTTAAAAAATATAATACCAGAACATTTATTAACAAAAGATCAACAGCAAACGAATTCGTGTTGGACGTTTGCGGCATTAACATCATTAGAAACAAATT
>OLPI01003278.1_pt1 | contig 11663 bp, 11 predicted proteins | sample 1672361 | NCBI WGS metagenome assembly OLPI01 (sample SAMEA3136675, study PRJEB25190) | human gut metagenome
CTTGCATTCAGGCAGATAAGCAGTTTTATATGGCGAAGTAACCACATGAGCAAAAGGAAGCTACGAAGTAGCGGTTTTGCGAATGGGGTTCTGAATAGTTACAATTTCATTATAAAAAAGGATCTCTTTGTTGAAAATTGCTCATTATGTGATTATTTGCTTAAAATTGTTAGATATAATAATGATTTCCAAAAAAAATTTTACTTTCCAGTAGATTTTTGGGAAACACTAAACTATAATAGAACATCATGGGATTTTAGTTGCAAAGATCCATAGAGAAAGGTGTCAGCAATGTACAAGATAGGTTTTGACAATGACAAATACCTCAGTCTGCAGTCTGAGAAGATCAAGGAGCGTATCGCGAAATTCGGCGGCAAGCTGTATCTGGAATTCGGCGGCAAGCTGTTTGATGATTATCACGCTTCCCGCGTTCTGCCCGGTTTCCATCCGGACAGCAAGATCAATATGCTGGCACAGTTAAAGGACGAGGCCGAAATCGTCATCGTCATTAATGCCGCAGATATCGAGAAGAATAAAGTCCGTTCCGACCTTGGCATTACCTATGATCTGGATGTGTTACGTCTGATCGATGCTTTCCGCGGCTATGGTCTGTATGTCGGCAGTGTATGTCTGACCCGCTTTGCCGGACAGCCCAGTGCCATTGCTTATCAGAAAAAACTGGAGTCCCTGGGAATGAAGGTGTATCGTCATTATTCCATTCCCGGATATCCTTCCAATATTCCGTTCATCGTAAGTGATGAAGGTTACGGTAAGAACGATTATATTGAAACCACCCGTTCTCTGGTGGTGGTGACTGCTCCCGGACCCGGAAGCGGCAAGATGGCTACCTGTCTCTCCCAGCTGTATCATGAATACAAGAGAGGCATCAAGGCCGGTTATGCCAAATATGAGACCTTTCCAATCTGGAATATTCCGTTAAAGCATCCGGTAAACCTGGCTTATGAAGCCGCTACCGCAGACTTGAACGATGTTAATATGATCGATCCGTTCCATCTGGAAGCTTACGGTGAGACCACGATCAATTACAATCGTGACGTGGAGATTTTCCCCGTAGTCAGCGCTATGTTTGAGAAGATCATGGGCAGCTGCCCTTACAAGTCTCCTACTGACATGGGTGTCAATATGGCAGGCTTCGGTATTGTTGATGACGAAGCTGTCCGCGACGCCGCCAAACAGGAAATCATCCGCCGCTACTACCACACTCTGTGCCAGAAGCGCCAGGGTACCGCCGGTGACGACCAGATCTTAAAGCTTGAGCTTCTGATGAAGCAGGCAGGTGTCACCATCGACGATCGCGCAGTAGTCAGTGCAGCCAATATCAAAGCAGAGACCACCGGGGAACCGGCAGCTGCGATCCAGCTTCCGGACGGCAGAGTCCTCACCGGGCGGACCAGTACTCTGCTGGGTGCTTCTTCCGCATTATTATTAAATGCGCTGAAAGCTCTGGCAGGCATTCCGGACGAAGTACAGCTGATCTCACCTACCGCCATCGGTCCCATCCAGGATCTGAAGACGAACTATCTGGGGAACCGCAATCCCAGACTGCATACAGATGAGACGCTGATCGCCCTTTCCATCTGTGCAGCTTCAGATGATACCGCGAAGGCTGCTGTGGAGCAGTTGAAGAACCTGAAAGGTTCCGAAGTGCACTCCAGCGTGATCCTGTCCCAGATTGACATGAATACCTTCCGCAAATTAGGTGTGAATCTGACATGCGAACCTCATTACCAGAACCAGAAGCTTTATCACAACTAAACATTTTGTCATTCTACTATAAATTATGGCAGTTATTGAGCGAAGGCGCTCCCCAAGGGGAGTTCTTCGCTCTTTTTATATGCATAACTATTAAAAAAGCGAAGTAACCACCATGAGCAAATAACATGCAAGCATGTTATTCAGGAAAGCTCTGAAAGAGCGATTTTGCGAATGGAGACTGAATAGTTACTATATCAAAAGGAGGAGAAAATTATGGCAGTAAAGTACGTATTTGTGACCGGAGGAGTCGTATCCGGCCTCGGAAAAGGAATTACCGCAGCTTCCCTGGGAAGACTGTTAAAGGCAAGAGGTTATAAGGTAACCATGCAGAAATTCGATCCTTATATCAATATTGATCCCGGCACCATGAACCCGATCCAGCATGGCGAGGTATTCGTCACAGAAGATGGTACAGAGACCGATCTGGATCTGGGACATTATGAGCGTTTTATTGATGAAGATTTAAACCGTTATTCTAATCTGACGACCGGTAAGGTCTACTGGAATGTGTTAAATAAAGAGCGCCGCGGCGAATATCTGGGCGAGACGGTACAGGTAATTCCACATATCACAAATGAGATAAAATCATTTATCTATTCCGTGCAGGAAAAGACCGATGCGGACATCGTTATCACAGAGATCGGCGGAACAACCGGCGATATTGAGTCACAGCCGTTCCTGGAAGCCATCCGCCAGGTGTCCTGCGAGGCGGGACGCAGCAACTGCCTCTTCATCCATGTAACCCTGATTCCGTATCTGGAATCTTCCGGCGAGCATAAATCCAAACCGACCCAGCATTCAGTCAAACAGCTGCAGTCCTTCGGCATCATGCCGGATATCATCGTGGCGCGCTGTGACCGTCCGGTGGACGATCCGTCCATTTTCCGCAAGATCGCACTGTTCTGCAACGTCAAAGAGGACTGCGTCATCGAGAACCTGACCCTTCCGGTTCTCTACGAGGCGCCGATCATGCTGGAGGAAGCAGGACTTGCCAAGATCGTGCTTCGCGAGCTGGGCATCGAGAAAGCGCCGCAGGAGTGCGATCTGACGGAGTGGAAACATATGCTGGACCGCATCAAGAACAGCAGCAAGACGGTCAAGATTTCCCTGGTCGGCAAGTACGTCAAACTGCACGACTCCTATCTGTCGATCGTAGAATCCCTGCACCATGCCGGATGGGAAAATGGCGCGCAGGTGGAGATCAACTGGGTGGATAGTGAGACGATCACCCCGGAGACGGCACCGGAAATCCTGGGCGATTCAACCGGTATCATCGTGCCGGGCGGCTTCGGCATCCGAGGCATCGAGGGCATGATTGCGGCAGCTGATTATGCGAGAAGAAACAATATCCCGTACTTTGGCATCTGCCTTGGTATGCAGATCGCGGCGATCGCATTTGCCAGAGGTGTGTTAGGTTATGAGGATGCGAACTCAACCGAGTTTGCGCCGGACAGCAAGCATCCGGTCATTGCCCTGATGGAAGAGCAGATGGATCTGGCTGACATGGGCGGAACGATGCGTCTGGGTGCATATCCGTGCCGCATCAGTCCGGATACGCTGATGATGAAAGCGTATGGAAAAGGCCTGATCGAAGAGAGACATCGTCATCGTTATGAATTTAACAACAAGTTCCGGGAAGTTTATATGGAGCATGGCGCTATCTTTTCCGGACAGTCTCCGGACGGTACGCTGGTAGAGGCGATGGAGATTCCGGGACATCCGTTCTATCTGGGAGTTCAGTACCATCCGGAGTTCAAGAGCCGCCCGAACCGCGCACATCCGATCTTCCGGGAGTTTGTGAAAGCGGCTCTGGAGGTAAAGGAAAAAAATTCTTAAAATATGGAGAAAATAAAGTATGAAGATCAACGAAAACTATAAAAATCTGGAAGAAAGCTATCTGTTTTCCACCATCGCTAAAAAAGTAGATGAGTACACCAAAGCCCATCCAGAGGCAAAAGTAATCAAAATGGGTATCGGTGACGTAACCCTTCCGATCTGCCAGAAAGCAGCTGACGCATTTGCAAAAGCAGCTATGGAGCAGGGCAAGGCGGCTACGTTCCATGGATATGGTCCGGAGCAGGGATATGATTTTCTGCGCGTAGCAGTTCAGAAGTATTATGCGTCCTTCCAGGTTGAGGTAGCGGCGGAGGATATATTCATCAGCGACGGCGCGAAGAGTGATGTCGGAAATATCCTCGATCTCTTTGATGCGGACAACACGGTCCTGATCCCGGATCCGGTATATCCGGTTTACATGGATACGAACGTGATGGCAGGCAGAAAGATCGTATTTATGGATGCCAATGTGGAAAATGGCTTTCTTCCGATGCCTCCGAAGGGACAGAAAGCGGATATTATTTATCTCTGCTCCCCGAACAACCCGACTGGCGGTGTGTACAACCGTGAGCAGTTAAAAGAGTGGGTTGACTATGCGAACGAGCAGGATGCGATTCTTTTATTTGATGCGGCGTATGAGTCTTTCGTAGCAGATCCGGCGCTTCCGAGAAGTATTTTTGAGATTGAGGGCGCCAAGACCTGCGCGATCGAGTTCTGCTCCCTTTCGAAGCTGGCAAGCTTTACCGGAACCCGTTGTGGCTATACCGTGGTTCCGTCTGAATTAGAGCGCGGTGGTTCTTCCATCCGCAAGATGTGGCTGCGCCGCCAGACAACCAAGTTTAACGGCGTTTCCTACCCAGTACAGCGCGCCGCGGAGGCAGCTCTTTCATCGGAGGGCATGGCACAGTGCCGCGAGCACCTGGACGTATACCGCACCAATGCGAAGATCATGACAGAGACCTTAAAAGAGCTTGGCATCTGGCACATCGGCGGCGAAAATTCACCGTACATCTGGATGCAGTGCCCGAACGGCATGAAATCCTGGGAGTTTTTCGACGATCTGCTTGCCAAGGCAAATGTGGTCGGCACACCGGGCAGCGGATTTGGTAAGAATGGAGAAGGATTCTTCCGTCTGACTGCATTTGGTACGACTGCGAATACAAAAGAGGCAATGGAGCGGATCAAGAAGGTTTACGGAAAATAAATAGCTCTATTTTATAAATGAGGGGGCTGGTGCATCTGGGGCATTGTTATCCTATGCACCGTCCCCTTTTTGCTGCAGCAGGGAGGTGAGGACCATGGTGACCTTAAACGATTATCTGTATTCCGGCGATACGATGTTTAAGATTTTAAAGAATTACAGCCGGGATTTGAAAGCGGAGGCAAAACAGACAAACAATGAGATAGACCTGATACATGCAAATTTCCTGATTCAGATCCGGGAACTTTTGGAACACAATGATTTCCTGACTTCGCAATCGCAGAAGATTCGTGAGTTTTATAAATATATGGCACAGGAATATCCATATTTATCTTTTACTTTCAAGGGACGAATTAAGTCGTTGATTCGCGCAGAGGGAAAGTTTAATGGATATATTTTGGAATACATATACGATTATTATGAAAAGAATGGATCATATCCGTCTGTGTCAGAAATCAAGGAGCGTTTGAACTGTTTTCGCGATTTGATCGCGTACCGTATTGTGATTTCCATGCCACGGTGTCATATGAAACAACAACAGGATCGCAAGAAGGAAGAGATCAGGTATTTATATCGGATTGCCAATGTATTGCCACAATTTTTGGAAGAACGTGGATTTACGGCAGAGCCGACAGGTGGGGTTAAAAGAAGTAATTCTTTACTATTGGATGATGCTGTGCGCCCATATTACAGGGATTATATTGATGGGGAAAGTACAAATTCATATCGTTCGCTTCATATAACGTTTTTTGACAACAGTGCCCGGTGTTATATGGAAATGCAGCTTAGAACAAAAGAGATGGATGATATTGCAGAAATTGGAGTAGCGAATCATTTATTTTATGAAAAAAAACAGGAAACTTCCAGAGGACGGAGAGATGCGATTTTACAAGGCGGCTGTATTTATTTTGACGAGGCTTATGAGCGTTGTAGATTGTTACAGGATCTTGATCTGTCAGGGGTAGATGTAAATATGTTTACGGCAGTGAATAATAGCCTTATGAATGATGGATGTGGTCTTTTTCGGGGGCGGCTGATTTTGCCGTATGAGCATTTATCAAAATTCCAGAATGATATGATTGATTAAAATAGGGGCTGTAAAAAAACTCCCCTGACAGAAAAATCGCCCAGACCGTGAGGTCTGAGCGATTTTTTGGTATAATTAATTATGCTACTAAATAACAATACCAATGGTAATTATACTATGCGTCAGCTGAAATTACCATTAGAAATCGAAAAATTGATCGATATTTCCGATCCGGTATACACTTTTTGTGAGGTTATGGATCACATTGACCTATCCAGATATTTTGTAGAGAAAGGCTATAAAACAGGTCGCCCAAGATGTGATGCTCAAAAACTCCTTAAAGTAATACTTTTTGCCTTTATGGAAAATGGCATCTGCTCCTTACGAGAAATAGAAAAGCTCTGCCGTAATGACATTCGTTACATGTATCTTCTTGATGGCATGAAAACGCCTTCTTTTGCTACATTTGGAAACTTAATCCGAAACGAACTAACCGATTCTATCGAGCAGATATTTGAAGACATTAATTCATATATTTTTGCCAAAGATCACGTGGATCTGCAGCATACATACATTGACGGGACAAAAATTGAGGCAAATGCCAATCGATATACCTGGGTATGGAAAAAATCGTGTGTGAAAAACCGGCAGAAAGTCTTTGACAAGATTTCACTCTTGATTGATGCTATGAATCGGGAAGTACTTGGATATCTCGGAATAAAATTTGAAAAGCGTGAAGCGTACGCGGTTGACTATGTCTCTGAATTACTTACGATGTACAAAGAAACAACCGGACTGGATGAAACTTCTTTCGTTTCCGGACGTGGTCATAGAAAAAGCATTCGACAAAAACAATACGAAGAATTGCATGAATATCTGGAACGTTTGAAATCCTATGCATATCATATCGAGACCTGTGGAGAAGAAAGAAACAGTTATTCCAAAACAGATCATGATGCAACTTTCATGCGTTTAAAGCGTGATTACATGGGAAACGATCAGCTACTTCCGGCATACAACCTACAGGCAGCCATCTGTGATGAATACATAGCTGTAATCGACGTAAAACCATATGCATCCGATATGGAATGCTTTGTTCCTTTGATGGAAAAATTCAATCGCACATATGGTCACTATCCGAAATATCCGGTTGCTGATGCCGGATACGGTTCTTACAATAATTATCTTTATTGTGAAGAACACGGCATGGAAAAATACATGAAATTTACCATGTACAAAAAAGAAACGACGGACAAAAAGTATCATGAGAATCCGTATCGTGCTGTAAACTTTGCAAAAGATGCAGATGGAAATCTCTTATGCCCAAACGGTCGAAAATTCCTCTTCAAGAGAACACAGCATGTGAAATATAATAAATATGGAAGAACGGAAGAATTATACGAATGTGAATCTTGTGAAGGGTGTCAGCATAAACAAGAATGTTGTCCGAGAGCACACAAAAACCGAACGATCCGAATGAATCAGGAATTAACTGCTATCCATCAGGAAGTGCTGCAAAATCTTGAATCCATACATGGTGCTCTCTTGAGAATGAACCGAAGTATTCAATCGGAGGGAACTTTTGGTGTATTAAAGTGGGATAAAGCGTATAAAAGATTATTGCGAAGAGGCGAGAAAAATGTAATTCTCGAGCTTACACTGATTTCATGTGGATTCAATCTTTATAAATATCACAACAAAAAGCAACGACAGACGAAAGTTGCATAAAACTTAAGCGGGCGTGATTAGCCGAGCTTTATTAAATGCACCATTTTTTATACCCAAAGATGCAGACTTGCTTAGAAATAGAAAAGTTAATACAAAGAAACGCCAAAACCGACATTTGCCGGAATTGGCGTTTCTTATATTAGGGACTTATTTTACAGCCCCTTTTTAAATCTTTTATAAAAGGCTCTGTTATCATTGTTCCAGAATCACATGCCACGCCTCACACAGCCGTTCCAGCGACCACGCGGCATTTGCCGGACTTGTGGATGGAAGCACCATCGCTTCGATCCCCGTGACCGGAAACTGGTATCTTTTATAAAGCTGTCCTGCCTTGTTTCCGTTTGCATAAACACGTGTTATGTTCGTTTTTTCCAGAATCATGCCAATATCCGTCGGCTGTACATTTTTAATACTGCTGTCACTTGAGCCTTTGATGTCACAGCTTTGGATCACATCCCACAGGGCAATCCGGTGGGCAAGCAGCATGGCTTTTTTCTCCTCAATTGTATGCGGAACCGGCTCCTTTAAAAGTGTTGCAAGCACTTTCCAGAAACGGTTCTGTTTGTGCCCATAATAAAAATTGTTTTCCCTTGATTTGACGGACGGCAGGGTTCCTAATATGAGAATTTCGGAAGCTTTGTCGTACACCGGTTCAAACGAATGGACAATGTGTTCATATTCCATGGGATTCTCCTTTTAAAGTTACCACCCTATCCGTATCCATCTTACTGCTTATCCTTCTCTAAGATCTGGTCAATCGCAGCTGTCACCTTTTTGTAAACTTCATCACTCGTGATTCCGCCCATGATCGGATCTCCGACAATGTTGCCATTACGGTCAACGAGAACTGTCGTTGGAAATGCCATAATATTTGTTGCGTATTTACCGGCCTCACTGTCCGAATCAAGAGAAAGGTTGGTATAGTCTGCTCCCTGTTTTTTCAGGATGCTTTTTGCTTCCGCGATTCCCTCTTTGTTACCATCGAGTGAATCCGTGTTTACGCCAATGACCTGACCGCCCTTTGCCTTCAGTTCTTCATTTAATTTGTTGAGTGCCGGAAGTTCCTCCACACATGGCGTGCATCCATTAAACCAGAAATTAACAACCGTTACCGCATTCTGTGAAAAAATGCTGCTGTCCACCTTATTTCCATCCAGATCCTTCGCCTGAAAAGACGGAAAGACGGATGTTTCTGCATTCGCGCTTTGGGCGCCGGAATTTTCTGTTCCCGTCTGCGCGGTAAGTTCCGTTACCTGATCCTCGATTTTCTTAATCTCTTCGATATCCTTATCCAGCTTTTTCAGGTCTGCCTCCGAAAACTGGTCCTTCACATGATCCAGCTGTGTCTCCAGAAACGTTCCATAATTTTGTTCTCCTGCGTCTGCAGCTTTGTTTTTGTCAATGTTATTAAAAACCGTATTCCACAATTCCTGATGTTTCGCAATAATGGCATTTTCCTTTTCGTACAGTTTGTTGAGTTCTGCATTACCAGCCCCTGTATCTTCCGCAGACTGTGCCTGCGTTTCCGTCACATTGCTGCCTTTTTCCGAGGCATTGCCACAAGCGGAAAGTCCAAATACCAGAGTCATAACCAGTAACATTACTGTAAGTTTTTTCATTTTAATTATTCTCCTTCTTCTTTTTTGATTTTTCTGCAAATCCATACTTATAACTGATTGCCTCTACCGGACATTCCTTCACACATGCTCCGCAGCGTATACATTCCGTATGATTTGGATGCCGGACCACATCCACATCCATTTTACAGACACCGGCACATTTGCCGCAAGATACACATTTACCGGTATCTATATGCATCTGTAAAAGAGATACTTTATTAAAAAGCGCATAGACTGCGCCAAGCGGACAGATCCATTTGCAGAACGGGCGATAAAACATAAGGCTTAACAACACGACCGCAACCAGTATTCCGGCCTTCCATGTAAACAGCTTTCCCAATGCCGCACGGATACCTGCATTTGCAATCGAAAGTGGAAGTGCCCCCTCTAATACTCCCTGTGGACAGAGGTATTTGCAAAAAAATGGATCCCCCATTCCCAGCTGGTTTGTCACCAATAAAGGAAGCAGAATAACGAAAACCAAAAGAATTCCATATTTGATAAACCGATTACACTTTCCTGCCGGGATAAAGATTTGTGTCTTCTGGCGGATACGCTCAACCAGTCCCTGGAACAGCTCCGTGCCATGCAGCATTGTTTTAAACAGGGAAACACCCAGCTGCAGGCTGCCATCACGAGCATTTCCCACGATCTGCGCACGCCGCTGACTGCCATCTGCGGCTATCTGGAACTTTTAGAAAAAGAACCGTTATCTGCTGCCTCCCTCCAGTATGTTGCCATCATCCGGGAACGCACGGATGTGATGACACAACTGACGGAAGAACTGTTCTGGTATTCGGTTGTCCTGTCTGTGCCTTTGGCACAGCCCCTGCAGGAAGTGTCGGTAAAGCGCATTTTAGAGGGAAGCATTGCCGCAATGTATGCGGTGCTCAAAAGACACCGGATCACGCCGGACATTACCATGACCGACCGGACTTGGGCTTTCATTGCACGGGCGCTGGTGGAGCAAATGCACGGGCAGATGGATGCCGCTTATGAAGCGGGGAGGCTTGTCATCCGGATGCAGATTTAGTTTATTTTTTTATAAAACAGACCAAAAATAAAGCAACTACAACAACTCCTGTGCCTATGATGATACACCTCTTTGCTGTGGTAACTTCTTTTTGATATAAGCGAAATAATTCTCCGGAATGATTCTTTCTATTATGGAGACCAATCATTGCATAGATCAAAAAGAATGCAACTCCGAATATTAAAATTACACTCAGTCGTCCCCAGGCAGAAGGAATGGTGTATTGACCGATTATGATACATAGCAGGATCATAAAATACACGATTTTATTTTGCCCATATCCTAAAGGAAGTTCTTTTTGATAATTTCTATACATCATTTTTCCATAATAAACGATCATGCATATTAAAAATAATAGATAGATTATCATAACCATCATCCTCATTGTATACCTCCTTAATTTTGTCTCATACGAGAAAATATCACATCCGCCTCCGGATCGGTAAGCTCTATATTGATCCGACTGTTGCGCCGCTCATGAAGCAATAATTGTTTTGCTGTCTCTGTGCTGATTCCCTTTTCTTTCTTCTCATTGGTCTGAACATACTGTTTCCCCGATAGTATCACTGTTCTTTTCGAATCGTATCTCATATGGTTACAAAAAATATAATTTTTTCAGTCCGGCATAATAATCCGGATCAGATGTTTATCCAACATGATTGTCCGGTTCCAGGGATTGATAATAATCCCTGCGATCTCCGGCACAGTAAGTGCTGCTTCAAACATCCTGCCGATCTCTGACAAAAATGTCGACTTCACCTGATCTGCACCTTTTAATTCTTCCTCAAAGCTGGTAAATGCCGACCACCAGATTTTACCGTCCGGAGTCCTCACTGTCTGTAACTTCATTTGTGCCTGTGCCGGATCCGGTTCCACAGCAACGATCAGTTGTCCTCCCTCTTTCATCCGCCGCCGGATCACCGTCAACGTATGTGCAAGCTGCTCCTGTGTGGCTTCTTTCTGAAGCGCAAAAATTGCATCTTCTATTCTTTCATTGCCCTTTAATCCCTCATCCTGATATTCATTTTTCTTATTCATATTTCATATCCTCTCTTGTCTGCTTCTTTCTATTATAAAATGAGAGGTTTCTTTTTGAAAGCTATTTCTTTCAGATTCTCCTTTGGGGAGAATTCTTTTAACGGAACCGTCCTTCTCTTTTTCTGAGACTGCGAACCTCCAACTCTCCAACTCATAGATTGTATTCTCTGCACGTTTCTTCTATACTGAAAGCAGACAGACACTGCAGCAACTGTCTCTTACGAAATGGAGGTTCCACTATGTCACAAAATAATATTGGCGAATTTATACAACAATCCAGAAAAGCCAGAGGATTTACACAGAAAGATCTCGGTGACCGGATCGGCGTCAGTGATAAAACCATATCCAAATGGGAAAACGGAGTTTCCCATAGTTAAAGATACCACACCAAATATGATGAACCCA
>OLPI01003279.1_pt1 | contig 11656 bp, 8 predicted proteins | sample 1672361 | NCBI WGS metagenome assembly OLPI01 (sample SAMEA3136675, study PRJEB25190) | human gut metagenome
ATTAAAGAAAAATTTGGAGTTGATGTTGTTAGATTAAAGAGAAATTCGGTTGGAATGTCATTGGTACAGAGCGATATAGATGAAGTGCTAAAAAAAGTCTGTTTACTTTATGAAGATGATGATACACTCATTCAGTATCAAATGGAAATTCAAAGTGAAAATAAATCATATGCCTATGATATCGAGGACAAAAAGGTAAAAAGGACACAAATAACAGTTGATGGAAATAAGATAGATATTATTCAGTATGAATTAGATGATGGCAATGAAGAGAATGTAGCACAGTTTGCATATGAAGACGTATTTTATACAATAAATACGACGATGGAGGAAGCAGATTTTAAAGAACTTTTAAAAAATTTATATTTTTTCTAGAAATGGCGTGAGATTTTCTTCTCTCGATTGTTAATATAGTGTAGAGAGGAGGCGAAAAGTGAAAAAAAGCAAAATTTTATCGCTGATTATGGTAATGTTTATGGTTTGTACATTGTTTATCAGCACACAGAAAAATGTTCAGGCGGCAGATGTGCCGGAATGTGTTGATGGATCTTACTTAACAAATGATGATTCATCTGAAGTGACAGTAGGTTCCACAAGCCGAGGCATATATCTGAAAAGTGGATCATCTAATATTGTAAGAGCAGGCACGGGAAAAATCGGTGCTGGTGGAAACACAGTAGGGCAGAAAGTTGTTTCTAAAATTACAGTGGATGTAACAGTAGAAAGATATATGAATGGAAAATGGGGATACTATACTTCATGGGTTCAAACAAATTATAATTCTGCTTATGTAAGTACAAGTAAGACATTATCTGTGCCGACTGGATATTATTATCGAGTATGCTGCGTTCATTACGCAAACTCAGATGTAAGTGATTCGTACACAGACGGCATTTACATCTAAAAATCACAAACCAAACATCCCAACCCCTTACCCACTCTAACCCACCCCGCACCACCAAACCAAAAATATTTTTTATAAAATATTCATACGACTATCAACCGGTGCGGCAGTTAGCGAAAGTAAGGACAAGGGAACAATATGAGGGAGGGAGATGGGAAGATTCCTTTTAACACCTGTCTGAATTGCAGGTTGATAAAGTTCAACATCTCCGGTCTTGCAGACTGACAAGAGGGCGAACAGAACTGTAAAGACCACAACTAATAAACGTATTTTCTGATTGGACAGAAAGCATATGACCAAATAATACAACCCGGTCGTGAAGTATGTGAGTATGGAATATCAGAGCAAGCAAGAAGCCTAACTAATGTTAAACTGAATTAGACCAAAACAAGCAGGTCGGGATAATTCCTGACCTGCTTGTTTTGACGCAAAATTGCGAAAAAATTATTTGATTACTGGTTATTGCTTAAATATTCTTTTAAAGCAAGTGAAAGCTGATCCGGGCAGGATGTTGCTTTGTATCCGCATTTGATACCTTCGATACGTGAAATTGCTTCGTGAATATCCATTCCTTCAACGAGGCGCCCGATGCCCTGTAAGTTACCGTTACATCCGCCTGTGAACTCAACATTATGAATACGTCCAGCTTCATCTACTTCTAAGTGAATATTCTTAGAACAGACGCCGTGTGGTGTAAATTCCATGAGTATAGTCCTCCTTTATATTTATACTATTATTGTGCCTTATAAAATTGCTTCAATGATTATAACACAGCCTTATAAGAAAATGCTAGTGCATATTATAAGAAATCTGATATAATAGCTATTGTAATTTTGAAGGGGAATCTATAGATATAGATAAAAACAATATGTAGGAAAAGCGGAGGATTTTCAAATGATAGGAATTATCGGAGCAATGGATGAAGAGGTTGCAATCTTAAAGGAATCGATGGAAGTTCAGGATACGATGGAACGTGCCGGAATGACTTTTGTCAAAGGTATTATGAGTGGCAAGGAAGTTGTAGTTGTAAGAAGTGGTATCGGAAAAGTCAACATGGGAATCTGTGCACAGATTCTGATTGACTGTTTTGGTGTGGATACGCTGATCAATACAGGTGTGGCAGGTTCTCTGGATGCAGATATCAACATTGGGGATATCGTGATTTCTACAGATGCAGTTCAGCACGACATGGATGTAAGTATGCTTGGCGATCCGGTAGGACAGATTCCGAGAATGGATACCTTTTCTTTCCCGGCAGATGAGAAGCTTGTGAAGATGGCAGTGGAAGTAAACAAAGAAGTGAATCCGGACATTCAGACATTTACCGGAAGAGTGCTCAGCGGAGATCAGTTTATTTCCGGCAAGGAAAAGAAGGAATATCTGGTAAAGACATTTGATGGAAAGTGTGCGGAGATGGAAGGCGCAGCAATGGCGCAGACCGCATATCTGAATAAAGTTTCGTATGTCATTATTCGTGCAATTTCGGACAAAGCTGACAACAGTGCAACGATGGATTATCCGGAGTTTGTGAAGATGGCAATCACCCATTATGTAGGGCTTGTCAAAGGTCTTGTAGAAAGAATGTAATGCGTAAGGCAGCAAAGTAAAACAGAAAAGCAGCGTCATTTTCCAGACAGGATGTCGGATTGTGGCGAACGATTAGGGAATCCAAATTCGGAGGTTTACGGTATAATGACGGTAAATCTAAGAAGGAGGATTCTTTTTATGTTGGAAATGTTCGTGGTGAGAGAAACGGTATTTTTTCTGACGGGAGTGATGATCGGGATCGGCGCGATTGCAAGACTGATTACCGGGATTTCACTGAAAAAGCTGGTAAGAGCAGCAAGTAACATGAGTAAAAGCAATCATCCGCTGATGCGGCTTGTAAGGGCAAAATTTGAGCATGGGTGTATGGTGAGTGATAAAGTACAGAATGTTGGTGCATTTGTAGAGAAATATTTGTATGAATACCGGGTGCTTGGCGTGAGGCTGCATACCTGGAGGCAGTGGGCGAAGGGGAGCATCTGGCTCTGCCTTATCTTTGGAGCCACAGGAACAGCGCTTGCTTATGCAGCGGGGGAGAGGGAACAGGGACTTTACAGATATGGTATTTTGGGCGGTATGGGAGCTTTGGCGCTCTTTCTACTCCGGATGCTTGCGGATGATGCCTATCAGCTGGAGGCAGCGAAAACCTATATGGTAGATTTTCTGGAAAATACATATGCTCATCGCTATGAGAAGACCAATCAGAAAGAAATCCAGGTTACGGTTCAGAGAGCGGATGAGATTCCGGAGAAAATGGATGCAGAGGAAAATGAAGCGGCGCATTCCGGTCAGGTGCAAAGACCATTTTCAGAAGAAACCGTGCCAGCAAGCGCAGCTACGGTAAATGCGGTTTCTGTGAACGAAAAACGGTATACAGAAGATGGACAAATGCAGCAGACCGTGCAGACAGTAGCAAAAGTGGGACAGGCGAATGCAAATCAGGCTGATGAAATGCGGACGCAGCAGCCTGGAGCACGGATGGAAGATACAGCCGGTTCCAGATTTAAGCAGGAAGATACCGGCGAAAAGCTGGAGCCGACAAAAGAGGCAAGAATCCGGGAAATTCTGGAAGAATTCCTTGCCTGACTGGTGTGGATAATCGCGAGTTAAGTGAAATCTGCCCAGTATATAAAAAAGTCTTTTTTGGGTAAAAAATGATTTAAAAATATAAAATACCGATATGTGGAAAAGCTGATTCCAGATATCGGTATTTCTATTATTATCGGGCAGGTGGTACACTTTTGCAGTTCACAGTTTTAAAGAAAAAACACAGAATGAACACAGATTGCCCCCAGAAGTTTCACAAATCATCCGTATAATTGAAAAGCATGAAATTTTGTAGTCAGGAGGAACAACATTGATTGAGGTAAAAAATCTTGTAAAGAAATACGGCTCACATCTGGCTGTAGATCATTTGAATTTTACTGTAGATACCGGGCAGATCTATGGATTTCTGGGACCGAACGGTGCCGGAAAGTCCACAACGATGAATATTATGACCGGCTATCTTGGCGCCACAGAAGGTGAAGTGCTGATCAACGGGCACAATATACTGGAGGAACCGGAGGCAGCAAAAAAATGTATTGGTTATCTGCCTGAGATGCCACCGCTTTACACGGATATGAAGGTGAATGAATACCTGAGGTTCGTGGCGGAATTGAAGAAGATCCCGAAAAAGGAACGGCAAGAGCAGATTGAGAAGGTCATGCTGATGGTGAAGATCATGGATGTACAGGACCGGCTGATCAAGAACCTGTCCAAAGGTTATAAGCAGAGAGTCGGACTTGCGCAGGCAATCCTTGGATTCCCGGAGATCATCATTCTGGATGAACCGACGGTCGGACTGGATCCGAAGCAGATCATTGAGATCCGTGAACTGATCCGCGAGCTGGCAAAAGAGCATACCGTGATCCTGAGCTCGCACATTCTGGCAGAGATCCAGGAAGTCTGTGATTATATTATGATTATTTCCAAAGGGAAACTGGTGGCAAGTGATACACCGGAGAATCTGGAAAAGCTTCTGACGAATCAGCAGACTGTGGAAATCCTGGCAAAGGGAAATGAAGATACGGTACGGAAAGTCATCGGCACAATCGGTAATGTGCAGAAGGCATCCGTGGAACACGGAAAAGAAGAAGGAACGGTAAAAGCGAGTCTGTTCCCGAAGGATGGAAAAGATATCAGGGAAACAGTATTTATGGCATTTGCACAGGAGGGCTGCCCGTTACTTATGTTGTATCACAGCCGCACGACGTTGGAGGATGTCTTCCTGGAGCTGACACAGGGAAGCACACCTGCAGCAGCAAAAGCGATGAAGGACGGCGAAAAGAAAGACTGGATGGTAAAGCGGCGCAAGAAAAATGCGCAGGAAGAGGCAGAAGAGAACGAGCTGACTGAGATGGATGAAGAGCCGGAAGAAAATGCCGTTCCGACAAGTGAGGATGAAAAGGAGGATCTCGAAAATGACAGCAATTTATAAACGAGAATTAAAATCCTATTTTCAATCAATGACAGGCTATGTCCTGATCGCCTTCCTTGTGATCTTCACGGGAATCTATTTTATGGCGTACAACTTAAATTCGGGATATCCCTATTTTTCATATGTTCTGATGAATATCAACTACGTGTTGATCATCATTATCCCGATGCTCACCATGCGTTCCTTTGCGGAGGAACGGAAGAACAAGACAGACCAGCTTCTGCTTGCCGCACCGGTAAAATTATTTGATATCGTGATGGGGAAATACCTTGCGATGGTGACGGTATTTGCGGTACCGTGCCTGATTTTTTGCATTTTCCCAATTATCATTAAGAGCTTTGGAACGGCGTATCTGAAGGTGGATTATCTGTCGATCCTGATGTTCTTCCTGCTAGGATGCGTGTATCTGGCAATCGGAATGTTTCTTTCGTCACTCACAGAAAGTCAGATCATTGCGGCAGTAACAACCTTTGGCGTTTTGCTTCTGATCTATCTCTGGGGAGGACTGATCAATTTCCTCCCGACATCAGCTACAAGCGGCATGATCGGTATTGTGGTATTCGTTACCATTGCGGCGCTGATCATTTACCGGATGACGGGAAACTGGATGATCGCAGGAATTATCGAAGCGATCGGAGTTGTTGCGGTTGTGATCGTAAGCTTTGTAAAATCTTCATTATTTGAAAATATTTTGGTCAACATCATGAAGAAGCTGTATCTTGCAGATATATTTGATAACGTAGCGTATAACAAGCTTTTCGATGTGAGCGGACTGATCCTGTATCTGAGTGTGGCAGGTGTATTTATTTTCCTGACCATGCAGTCCATTCAGAAAAGACGTTGGAGTTAGGAGGGAGAAGACATGGAAAAAATCAAAAAAATGTTCAGCAGCAAGTCTTCCCGGAACGGAACTTACAGCGTAGGGCTTGCAGTGATCGTGATTGCAATCGCGATCGTGATCAATCTGGTGGCAGGACAGCTTCCGGAAAAAGTAAGAAATATTGATATCAGCAGCAACAATCTGTACGATATCAGCAGTGTGTCCACAAAAATGCTGAAGAAGCTGGATAAAAAAGTAGATTTGAAAGTGATCGCAGAACAGGATTCTGTGGATACCAGGATCAAGACTTTTGTGAAAAAATATGCGGCGCTTTCCGGCAAAGTAAAAGTGGAATGGGTGGACAGCGTACTGCATCCGTCCGTTCTTCAGAAATATAATACCGATGGGAATGTAATCGTTGTGTCCTGTGATGCAACCGGAAAGTCTACAACGATTTCATTTTCAGATATTATCCAGTCCGATTATTACTCTTATTATACGACCGGAAGTGCCAGTGAAAGTTCTTTCGACGGAGAAGGACAGCTTACCAGTGCGATCAATTATGTAACCAGCGAGGAAACAAGCAAGATTTACCGGACCAGTGGTCACGGAGAAGCGACATTTTCAAGTTCGGTAAGTGATCTGCTTACTAAGAATAATCTGGAGACGGAAGAAATCAACCTGAGCATGAATCCGGAAATCCCGGATGACTGTGACCTGTTGTTCCTCTATGCACCGACATCGGATATTACAGATGATGAAAAGACAATTATTGAGAAATATCTGAGTGACGGCGGAAAGGTTTATCTGATCCTTGGAGATACGACTTCAGACACACCAAATCTGGACGGAATTATGTCGGATTATGGACTGAAAAAAGTCAGCGGTTATATTGCAGATACCCAGAGATGCTACCAGGGAAATTATTATGCAATCTTCCCACAGCTTTCTCTGAGTGGTGACCTGGGAAGCGGCATCAGCAATCAGATGGTACTTCTGCTGAATTCACCTGGTATGGAGAAAACAGATACGGATAATGATAATCTGACGGTTACCCCATTTATGCAGACATCAGACAGTGGATATGCAGTGACAGAAAATGACCAGACACAGGGACAGTATATCCTGGGAGCCGTTTCTACCAATGCGATTTCTGCGGATTCTTCAGATTCGGACAGCGAGGATGAAGACGATGAGAGTGATGCAACGGATACAGACACAAAGACAGCAAGACTTACGGTGCTTGCTTCTGCATCTATGATCAGCTCGGATATCACAGATCAGCTGACGACACTGGATAACCTGACTTTGTTTGTAAATTCAGTGACAGAGAATTTTGATAATGTAAACAATGTTGCGATTGAAGCGAAGAGTCTTTCAACTGAGACCAACACACCGATGCATGCAGGTGCATTCAGCATCCTTGTGATCTTTATTATTCCGCTTGCAATTCTGATCCTTGGATTTGTGATCTGGATGAGAAGACGGAAAGCGTAAGAGGCAGGAGGAAAAAAGATGGAGAAAAAAACAAGGACAATAGGAATCCTTCTGCTCGTACTGCTTGTTCTGCTCATTACATTTTTCGGGCTGAAAAAATGGAATACATCTAAGTCAGAGGCAGAAGAGAAGAAAAAAGAAAATGCAGTGGTGCATATTTTTGAGACAGATTCGCTGGAGTCGATCGAGTATAAAGAAGCATCTGGGGAAGAAATGTCCTTTGTAAAAGAGGATGATACCTGGGAGTATGCGCCGGACACCACGATCGCACTGACGGAGAGCAGTATGCAAAATATGGAAGATGCATTTTCGGATATTCAGGCGGTAAAAGAGATCAAGAATCCGGATGACCTTTCGGACTATGGATTTGATTCGCCGGAATATAATCTTACGCTGACCGGAAAGGATGGCGAGGCACATAAATTTCTAATCGGGAATGCTTCCGGAGAAAATTATTATTTCATGGAAGATGGAACAGAAAAAGTGTACACGGTATCGGCAGATCTGATTTCGGAAATGGTATGGCAGCTTGCAGATGTTGCTGAAAAGGACAGCTTTGTAACAGTTACATCTGATAACTTTGTAAAAGAGACTGTGACAAAACCGGGTGACGAGGTAAAAACCTACGAAGCGGACAATGAGGATCAGGAAGATACTGTCACAAGTATTATGACAGCACTTTCCGGATTCTATTTTACAGATTGTGCAGATTATCATGTGACGGACGCGACGCTTGGCAATTACGGGCTTGCGGAAGATCAGCGGACGAAGGTGGAGCTGACTTACAAGGATACGTCGGATGATGATAAGGAAAAGACAGTTACATTCTATGTGGGAAGCAAGGACGACAGTGCGACCTACTATTATGTACAGATGGACGGTTCACAAAGAGTAAGCCGGGTACTGATCGATACGGTAGAGAAAGCGCTTGGATGGAAAGTGGACAGTAGTGCAGAGTAAAAGAATACAAAGAGAAAATTAAATAAATCTGCTAAGAAAGGAAAAGGGATGATGTCTTTCAGGAAAGGACAGAGTCCCTTTTTTGAGTGTACGTTTTTACAAATTTATCCGCAGGAATCATTGACGCTGAAAAACCAACAGTGATACTATACAGATAATACGGAAAAATGAACGTTATACAATATGGAATGAGGAGAAACGATATGCCAATCATATACAATGAAAAAACAAGAGAGTTTCATCTCTACAACCAGGAGATCAGCTATATCATCAAGATCCTTGACAACGACCAGCCGGGACAGCTCTACTACGGAAAACGCCTGACACACAGAGAAGATTTCAGCCATCTTTTTGAATATGCGATGCGTGATATGTCACCGTATGCTTTCGAGGAAAATTCTACATTCTCACTGGAGAATATCAAGCAGGAGTATCCGACTTTCGACTGCGGAGATATGCGTTTTCCGGCATATGAGATCGAGCGGGAGAACGGAAGCCATGTAGTCGAGTTTGTATATAAAGAGCATAAAATTTATAATGGCAAACCAAAGCTTGAAGGACTTCCGGCGACTTATGTAGAAAGTGATGATGAGGCGCAGACTCTGGAACTGGTTCTGGAGGATACAAGTATCAATACAAGAATTGTCCTTTTATATACGATCTATGAAGCATTTCCGGTGATCGCGAGAAGTGTACGTTTTGAATGTGATTCTGACGAAAAGATCACACTTCTTTCTGCAATGAGCGCCTGTGTGGATCTGCCGGACAAGGATTATGAGATGATCGATCTTGCCGGTGTGTGGGCGAGAGAGCGCCATGTGAGAAGACATAAGCTGGATTACGGTATCCAGAGTATTTACAGTATGCGCGGATGCAGCAGCTACCAGTTCAATCCGTTCCTTGCACTTGCGCGTGAAAATGCAGACGAGTTCCAAGGGCAGGTCTACGGTTTCAGCCTGGTTTACAGCGGAAATTTCCTTGCACAGACAGAGGTAGACAATTATGATACCGCCCGTGTGCTGATGGGAATCCATCCAAATGGATTTAAGTGGACACTTGGAAAAGGCGAATCCTTCCAGACACCGGAGATGGTAATGGTATATTCGGAAGCCGGACTTAACGGAATGAGCCAGACCTTTCATAAGCTGTACCGCACACGTCTGGCAAGGGGAACATGGAGAGATAAGGTTCGCCCGATCCTGATCAACAGCTGGGAAGCATTTTATTTTGATTTTGATGCGCCAAAGCTTCTGGGACTTGCGGATGCGGCAGCAGATCTTGGAATGGAGCTTTTTGTATTGGATGATGGATGGTTTGGAAAGAGAGATGACAGTACTTCTTCTCTTGGTGACTGGTATCCGAATGAGGAAAAGTTGAAAGGAACGTTAAAGGAGCTGGCAGAAAAGATCAATGCCAAAGGTTTAAAATTCGGGCTCTGGATTGAACCGGAGATGACGAACAAAGACAGTGATCTGTACAGGGCGCATCCGGACTGGCTTCTTGCAGAACAGGGCAAGCGGATCTGCCACAGCCGGACACAGTATGTACTGGATTTTTCTAAGAAAGAGGTACGTGAATATATCGGGGACATGCTGGAAAATCTTCTTGCAGAAGTGCCGGTATCTTATATCAAATGGGATATGAACCGTACATTTTCAGAGGTGTTCTCCAATGGAAATGACAGAGAGTATCAGGGAAAGGTCTGCCACAAATATATCCTTGGTGTGTATGAACTGTATGAGCGCCTGACCAGCCGTTTTCCGCATGTATTGTTTGAATCCTGTGCAAGTGGTGGGGCAAGATTTGATCCGGGAATGCTTTACTACGCACCGCAGGGATGGACTTCGGATGATACTGACGCAATCGAACGTCTGAAAATCCAGTATGGAACTTCAATGGTTTATCCGGTGAGTTGTATGGGAAGCCATGTATCAGCTTCACCGAACCATCAGACAAACCGTGTGACACCGATCGAGACAAGAGCAGATGTGGCTTACTTTGGAACTTTTGGATATGAGCTTGACCTTTTAAAGCTTGGCGAGGAAGATAAGGCAGAAATCCGCCGTCAGATCGCATTTATGAAGGAGAAGAGAGATCTGATCCAGAAAGGAACTTTCTATCGACTGAAGAGTCCGTTTGAGGGAAATGAGACCGCATGGATGATCGTATCGGAGGATCAGAAGAAGGCGCTGGTCGGTTATTACCGGGTAATGCAGCCGGTCAATGTTGGATTTAAGAGACTGAAGCTGAAAGGGCTGAAAGAAGATACCTGTTATAAGGTCAGCGGATATGCTTATGACTGCTATGGCGATGAGCTGATGCAAGTCGGAATGATCCTGTCCGATTCTGCGTCCGGTGTATGGAAGAAGGGCGTGAATGATAAGGGAGATTTCCAGGCGAAAGTGTTTGAGATTGTGGCTGTGTAAGCCGGAATATATGGGAAGGACGAAATGGGAGAACCGTTTCGTCCTCTTGCGTTTTCGGAAGAAAAATTATATGATGTTTCTAAAAGACTTAAAGAGGTATCAAATGGAACGACTATACGATAAATTAAAAGCATATTCCGAGAGCGATTTTTACGCATTTCACATGCCGGGACATAAGAGAAACAAGGCACTTCTTGGAATTGAACTCCCATACGATCTGGATATCACGGAAATCGATGGTTTCGATGATCTGCATCACGCAGATGGTATTTTAAAAGAAGAGCAGGAAAGAGCCGCAAGGGTATTTGGGGCAGAGGAAAGCCATTTTCTGGTAAATGGAAGTACTGCCGGAATTTTAAGTGCAGTGATGGGATGTACGCACCGGGGAGATAAGATTCTGGTGGCACGCCATTGTCACAAATCCATTTACCATGCAATTTATATGAATGGTCTTGTACCGCGCTATGTGTATCCGGAATTTGATATTTCCATGCATATGAACGGGGAGATCAGCAAAGAAGATGTGGCAAAAGCACTTGCTGCAGAGCCGGATATCAAAGCCGTTGTGATCGTATCTCCAAATTATGATGGCGTGGTATCGGATGTGAAAGGAATTGCAGAAGTGGCACATTCGTATAGGATTCCACTGATCGTAGATGAAGCACATGGACCGCATTTCGGATTTCATCCGGCATTTCCGGGGCGCGCAAATGATTTGGGAGCAGATGTGGTGATCAATAGTCTGCACAAGACATTGCCGTCCCTTACACAGACAGCGATCCTGCATATCAATGGGAAATTTGCAAATCGTAGAAGAATTAAGAAATATCTGGATATGCTGCAGAGCAGCAGTCCGTCGTATATTTTCATGGCAAGCCTGGATGCCTGCGTAGATTTCCTGGATGGAAAATGTGAGGAAGCATTTGAACTTTATGTAGAGAGGCTGCAAAAGTTCAGAGAAGAGCTGGAACCATTACAGCATTTACAGATTCTCCGTACAGAACATTATGATATTTCCAAAGTTG
>OLPI01003280.1_pt1 | contig 11655 bp, 5 predicted proteins | sample 1672361 | NCBI WGS metagenome assembly OLPI01 (sample SAMEA3136675, study PRJEB25190) | human gut metagenome
AGTCTTACCGTGACCGTAGGAACTACTGAGGGAGATGGCGCAAATTCAGACCAGGAATTTATATACAAGCTTATCTTAGCTAACCTGAATGGTTATGATACCCTGACTGGCGAATACACAATCAAGATTGGAGGTGAGAGTTCGGGCCAGAAGATCGGCAATAATGGGACCTTCAAGCTGAAAGCTGGCCAGTGTGCAACCATTGAGGGTCTGCCTGCAGGCAGTGTATGGCAGTTACAGCAGGAGAATGTCCCTGGCTATACGCCTGCTTTTACCGGAGATGTGTATCGAGAGGGGGCGCAATCCGGTGCGATCCTTTACAAAGAGAAAGCTGGCACTGCAACCTTGGATAAGAACGTGACTGTCACAAATACATACAATCCTGCCCAAGTGTCGTACCTGCTTACTTATGATGGAAACGCGATCAGTGGAAGCTTGCAGGCCCCCCCGCCCCAAGCGCAAAGCGTAAATAGTGGTGCCAGCGTTACGCTCCCCTCAAATGCACCGACCCACCAGGATGTGGATGGAAAAGCGGTTGCGCTGATCGGCTGGACAGAAACTGCGACAAGTAAAATATACAGCTTGGCAGACAAATCGGAGTTCGAATCCCTGGGCGAGGACTTCCATGAAAAAGGCGGAAACTACACCATGCCGGCTAAACTCACAACGCTCTATGCGGTGTGGGGCTATGACACCGACGAAGATGGCACCGCCGATGTGAAGGAGGACCCCCACACGCTGACCTACAACGCCAATGGCGGTAAATTCACTGAAGAAAAGGAGACCAAAGAGGTCACCGTAGTGGCGCAGGACGGCTATAAACTGCTGGCATCTGGCGAGGAAGGGCTTCCCACCCATGCGAAAACGAATTGGAATGGCACGGAGACCGCTGTCGTGTTCATGGGTTGGTCTACTACCAAACTCGAAAAGATTTACAGCGTCAACGATGAACGGCCTGTGACAGTCTCTGAAATAGATATTACTGAAAATGAAACCGTCTACGCCGTTTGGGGCTACGATGCCAATGACAATGGCACCGCAGATATCAACGACAATACTCATAAGATCACGGTGAGCACCGGTGGCAACGGGACTGCCACAGTCGAGTATAGCATGGATACCACTTCCACCCCTGTAAACGCTTTGACGAAGGCAGGCTCCAACGATTACTATGTGGTGGTCGGCCAGAATCTGACGGTAAACATCACGCCGAATAGCGGCTATGCAGTGGACACCATCACGGTGGACAATAATGAGTACAAGAATACCGCAGGTGCAACATCCCCGAATGGTAAGGGCTATACTTCCAACAGTTTTAAGTCCGTCAAGTTCGAGAAAGTGACAGCTGCCCACACCATCAGCATCACCTTCGCCCCGGTAACAGGCAACGGTGAAATCCCCGACAAATACAACCGCACGCTGACCTATGATGCCAACGGTGGTAAATTCGGGGATGCTGCTGCGGAAACAGATACCAAGGTTATAACCGGACTGGAGGAAAGCAAGTCTTACAGCTTGTCCAGTTCCCCGGTGAAGGTGGATGCGCCGACACACGAAAAGGAGAACGGTATTGCGGTCTTGTTCCTTGGATGGCTGACAGAGGATAACAGCGAGAAGATCTATGGTGCGGAGGACAAAGAGGTTCTCGAGCAACTTCAAAGCGAGGTAACGATCTCCTCAACCGGTACAACCCTCTACGCAGCCTGGGGCTACTCCAGCGACGGCACGACGCCGGATGTGAAAAAAGACACTGTTACCGTGACTGCTTCGGTGAATGGTGACAACGGCTCGATCAGCCCTGAAAATAAGACAGTCATCAAAGGCAGCTCTGTTGAGTTCACGATCACCGCCAATGAGGACTATGCACTGGATACCATCAAGGTAGGCAGTGATATTGTTCTCACCAATGATGGCGACAGCGGGTATACCGCAGACGAGAACCGCCAAGGCAAGTGGACTTTGAAGAATGTCCAGGCTGGTACACAGGTAGTTGTCAGCTTTGCTGAGGACAAGGACAGAGACGGTATCCCGGATAAGAATAAACCAATCGAGCCTGACCCGCAGCCGGAGTCCTACGCTTTGACCTACGACACCAACGGAGGCTTCGGCGGGCCGGGCAAGGTCGAAGTTAAGGCTGACGCAGCAGAGGACTATACTCTGGAAACTACAAATGTGCCCAAGCACGCGCCGGATGAGGACAACGGAACCGCTATGATCTTTATCGGCTGGACCACGGAGAGGGACACCAAGATTTACAGTGCTTCTGACGAGAAAGGTCCGACAACCGTTGAAACCCTTACCCTGACTGCCGACGATGAAGTCTACGCAGTCTGGGGCTATGATGCCAACGAAGATGGTACCCCAGATGTGGAGGAAACAGACATGTACAGCCTGACCTATGATACGAATGTCATGGAAGGCGATACAGTCAGCGGTTCTGTAAGCGATGCCAACAAGTATGTCTCCAAGCAGACTGTGGCGCTGGCCGATGGCAGCGGCCTGTCCTATCAGGAATCTGGAGCGGAGAATGCAAAGGTTATGTTCCTCGGTTGGTCCACGACCAAGACGGATAGAATCTTCAGCAGCAGCGATGAAGATAAGACAGCTTTCGCGGAGGTTACCATTGTTCCTGCTGTGACCTTTGACAGCCAAGACATCGAAGTCTATGCTGTCTGGGGTTACGATAAAGACAAGGATGACCGCCCAGACGTGATAGGCGAAGACTATGTGATCTATCCCTTCGCCGGTCCTAACGGCAGCATTTCTCCGGATACGGCAGCCACCGTTGAGAAGAACGGCGACCAGGCCTTTGCCTTTGCACCCAACAATGGGTATGCAGTAGATCGGATCGTCATTGACGATACCACATACCTGAACAACGGCAAGTTGGAATTGGAAGGCTATGATACCGCGCAAAAGACCTATACTTTCTCGAATGTTCAGGATGACCACAGCATCATCGTGACCTTTTCTGCGGATCAGGACGGTGACGGCATCCCGGATAAGTATGACGACCCAGAGGCGCAGACCTGCACGGTGACCGCCAGTGTAAGCGGTGCCGGCGGCAGCATTGCCCCGTCTGGAACAATGAAGGTGAACTGCGGCGAGAGTAAGCACTTCACCATCACCGCTGATTCCGGCTATCACATTGCCGATGTCACCGTAAATGGCAAGAGCGTGGGCGCAGTGAGCGGCTATACGCTGCAGAACATCACCGAGAATACAACCATCGTAGCCAGCTTTGCCCGCAATAGCAGCGGCACCACCCGTTACACCATCACGGCCAGCGCCGGTGCCGGCGGCAAGATCAGCCCCAGCGGCAGCGTGCGCGTGAGCCGCAACAGTGACAAGACCTTTACCATCACGGCAAATGAGGGCTATGTGATCTCCGACGTGCTGGTGGACGGCAAGAGCGTGGGCGCAGTGGAGAAGTACACCTTTGAAAAGGTGCGGGAAAAGCACACCATTGAGGCGGTCTTTGCCCTGGCAAGCGGCGTGGCCGACCCGGAGGATACCGGGGTGTCCGACTGGCTGAACACCAAGGACCACACCGCCTATCTGAGCGGTTACGCCAACGGCTCCTTTGGCCCGAACAAGAACATGACCCGGGCGGAGGCCGCACAGATGTTCTATAACTTGCTGCTGAACCAGGAGGTTTCCGGAGCGGTCAGCTTCACAGACGTGGCCGCAGACGCATGGTATGCCAAGGCTGTGCATACACTGGCCTCTCTCGGCATCCTCCAGGGGGTGGGTGACGGCCGGTTTGCCCCGGACCGTGCCATCACCCGAGCGGAGTTCACGGTCATTGCCATGCGGTTTGCCGACCTGGATACCAGCGGCGAGAACATCTTTACCGATGTGAATGCCGGCGACTGGTTCTATGACCAGGTGGTTGGCTCGATCCGGTATGGCTGGATCAACGGCTATGAGGACGGGACTTTCCGCCCGAACAACACCATTACCCGTGCCGAAGTGACCACCATCGTCAACCGGATGCTGGGCCGCGCGGCGGACAAGGACTATGTGGACAGCCACAAGGACCAGCTGCGCCAATTCCCGGATGTGGCGCAGACGAATTGGGCTTATTACAACATAGTCGAGGCCACCAATGCCCACGACTATGAAAAGTCCGGCGGGACGGAGGACTGGACCGGTCTGACGGACTGATTGACCCAGTGGGCGCGGCGGAAAAAACCGCCTGTGATGCCCCCTATCCAGGCAAGGGAGCAGAGGAAAACAGCAGCGGTGCCAGACACAATGGGCGCGAATGTCAAGTGAGACATTCGCGCCCATGTTGCGTCTGCGGGAGGGACGGGCAGACCGAGGCGGAATGGTGCAGTGGGCCGCGCCCGGAAAGCATGACAATGCGGGATCGGAACACGGTCCGGGGAAACCGGACTGTGTTCCGATTTCTTTTCTTGTAGAAGGGATTCCTTTCCGGGATAACCGTATAGAGCCGCTTTGGCAAGATAAAATATGGATATTACTTTGTCAATGGAGGCTCTGCACGATGAATCAATATAACCTGACAATGGAACAAATCACGGCCTATCGCACATGGCTGTCTGGGGAGGAGAAGAGCGCGGGAACGATTGAAAAATACCTGCGGGACATTGGCGCCTTTGCCCGCTGGCTGAAGGGTGCCCCCGTAAGCAAAGACCGGACATCGGAGTGGAAAACGCATCTTCTGGCGCAGGGGTATGCGCCTGTCACGATCAACTCCATGCTGGCGGCGCTGAACGGCTTGTTCCATTTTTTGGGGTGGGACGAGTGCCGGTCCAAGTTTTTGCGCATTCAAAGGCGGTTGTTCCGGGAAGAGCGCCGGGAGCTGACCCGCGGGGAGTATGACCGCCTGTTGGAGACCGCCAGGAGCCTGGGGCGGGAGCGGCTGGCGCTGGTGATGGAGACCCTCTGTGCCACTGGCATCCGGGTGTCCGAGGTGTGCTATATCACCGTGGAGGCGGCCCGGGCCGGACGGGCGGAAATTTCCCTCAAGGGGAAGATACGCACCATCCTATTGCCCCAAAAGCTGTGCCGGAAGCTGCGGAAGTACGCCCGTAAAAATAAAATTGCCTCTGGCGAGATCTTTCTCACCAGAAGCAGGAGCGGGCTGTCCCGGAAACAAATATGGGCGGAAATGAAGGCGCTGTGCGGACAGGCGGGGATTGCGCCCACCAAGGTTTTTCCCCATAATCTTCGGCACCTCTTTGCCCGGACGTTTTACAAGGTTTGCTGTGATGTGGTGAAGCTGGCTGACCTTCTTGGTCACAGCTCTGTCGAGACGACCCGCATCTATCTGATTTCCAGCGGTGCGGACCATGCCCGGCAGCTGGAACAGTTGGGGCTGGTTCGTTAAGGATAAAATCAGCATTTGATCTCAATAACATAAGAGCCGGGGCAACCCGGCAGAGTACAAAATCAGCAGTTTGTCTATAAAGCGCCGCAGGCCCTTACTTAAACTACATATTATTTATAGTCAGTTTATCACAAGAAACCTTGTTTTTCAAGAGGGTGTGTTCATTTGCGGCATAACAAATTTGACCGTCAAGAGCTTATTTCTCGGACGGCCTGTTAAAGTGCGTCTCCTCACAGCTTTACGGAAAAAATCTGGGGAATGTTTATGGCAGATATAGATATTTTAGGGATACCAAAAACTCTTTTGGAGACAAACTGCTGATTTTGTGGCAATGCAGGCAGCGAGAGCAAATCCAGCGGAGCATCCTGAACAAAGATGGGGAAGGGGAGTTGGTACACCACGGGTAACACACATTACGTTGGAACTGATTCTCGATAAGGGATTGGTTAAATTTATCTTCACGAAGGGAGACAAACCCAATGAAAAAGCAGTTACTTTCCATTTTAACAGCCGGCTGCCTGATGGCGGCCATGGTGCCCGCAGCGTTTGCGGCGGACGCCAACGATTTGCAGGCGCAGATCGACGCTGCCGAGGCCGGCAGCACAATCAAGCTGAACAAGAACACCACGATTACCACGCCGCTGAACATCAACAAGAGCATTACCCTGGATGGAAATGGCCATACTCTGACCTATACGGGAACCGGATACGCCATTCAACTGAATACAAATGATGCTGTGACGTTCGACGACCTGGATTTGGATGCCACCAGCAGCGGCGGGCGCGGCCTCGAAATTGTCAGCAACAAGCCCAACTTTAAGCTGAATGACAGCCTTTGGAATGTCAATAACCGCGGGATTGGTTTTGGTAGCAACGGTACGGTGGCTGGCGCAACCGTTACGATTGATAGCTCCATCATCCAGGACAGCAAAAAGCCTGAGAATAAAACCTATGAGAATTGGTCTGACCAGGCCGATACCAGAGGCATCAGCCTTTGGAACAACAAAGGACTGGAGCTGAACATCATTGACAACAGCGCGATCCTTGGCTTTGGCTATCCCATCAATATGGCGGGTGATATTGTAGACGGTGTTCGGGATATGGCTGATTCCGTCATTAACATCACCAACTCTAATATTTGGGGCTGGTGTGCCATGAACATCTGGACCATTGATACCACTTTCAACATCAAGAACTCTAATCTGAAGGGCTTTGTTGAGACGGACAATGCTTGGAACAGCTTTGCCACTATTGTTCTAAACGAAGACATCTACAAAGGCGTCACCGATTCCAGCAAGGCCAACGTCTTTAATATTTCTGGTGGGTCTGTTTCCTCGACCTGCGTTTCCAATGTCGAGGAAGTGTATCATTGCCTGTTCCGGCTGGACAAAGAGTTCATGTCCGAGTTTAATTTTGCACAAGCAAATCGGAAGAAAGTTGCTCTTACCTGCACCGATCCGTTCAGTGCTTTTTTAGCCACCTATGAAGGAATGGACATCCCTGATTTTGAGGATTGGGCAGAGAATAAGCTGACTGGCGCTGCAGAGAACACCACTTATAACTGGGGGGCTATTGCTCCTGGTGTGGATGCACCTATTCCTGGGGTTCTTTCTATCCAGTCGGTTGATGATGTAACTCTGACTGGCGAAATAGGCCATGAAGGAGGGTTCAATCAATGAGAGGAAAGAAGCTCTTATCCCTGCTGCTAAGTACCACCCTTATTGGGACTATGCTTCCAACGGCGGCGCTGGCCACAGTGGATAGCGGAGCGGACAGCAGCCCCCTCGTCTGTACCACAGACGAGGGGGGTGCGGCAGAGAATCACGAGGAAAACACTTTGGTGTCTACTCCGGCAAATACTGAGGGCAATAAAACCACCCCCGGCTGGGAGGACAACAATGACGGCCATCCCAAGCGGATTCAGGAAACCTTTGACTTTGTTGTAGACGGTATTGCCTACAAAAAATTGGATGATACAACAGTAGAGGTTGCTCCGTGGTATTGGAAGTGGACCCATAGCTGCAACGACGGACATACTGAAACTGTGTTTGCAGGAACCGAGTACAGCAACCGTAGCGATGGTTTGATGATCCCCAAGGAGATTAATCACGAGAATCAAGCATATCAGGTAGTGGGAATCGGCGACAACGCGTTCTACAATATGACTGGCACCGAGGTCACCCTTTCCGAAGGACTCACCTATATCGGGGCCGGGGCGTTTGGCTACTCCACATGCAAAACTATTGAGATTCCTGCTTCTGTGACCCGCCTTGATAAAGAAGCGCTCCACGGGGATTTTACCTCTATTACCTTTGCAGAGGGGAGTAAGTTGGAGAGCATTGGAGACCGGGCATTTCGTGGCTGTGATATTACCAGCCTTATCCTGCCAAGCACCGTAAAGTCTCTGGGTCATAAAGTTTTCCAAGCCTGCGACTCCCTGGTGTCCGTCGAAATTCCCGCCAGTGTTACGGAAATCCAGACCGACACCTTTGACGAGTATTTTGATGCGGACGCAAATGAAGGCAGCGGGAATGTCACCTTTGCAGAGGGCAGCATCTTTAAGTTGCAAGACGGCGTTCTCTATGATTCCGAGAACCTGATCCGTGTGCTGGACTGGCAGGAGAATGTGGTGGTGCCGGAGGGCATCAAGTACATTGGTGCGGATGCGTTTAATGCTTATTCTACGCAGACCCCCAACAATATGGAAACTCTGAAATCCATCACTCTGCCAGAGTCTTTGGTCAGCATTGGTAAAAACGCTTTCCAAGCCTGTAAAGCCCTTGAGAGTATCACAATCCCTAAAAACGTATCCGAAATCGGTGGCGGAGCATTTTCAAACTGTTCCAGTTTGGCTACGGCCGAAATTCTGGGTCCCGTCAAGGAACTCACGGGAACTACCGGGGTCTTTTTGGGGTGTGCCGCGCTGAAAAATGTGACGCTGCCCGATACATTGACCAACATCGGAACTGGAACTTTCAACGGATGTGCTTCTCTTGAAAAAATTGATTTACCGGCGGGATTGACTGAGATCGGCAGGGAGGCTTTCAATGGATGTGAGTCGCTCAAAGAAGCGATTATCCCCGACGGAGTAACAGAGATCCCCAGCTATGCATTTACTGGCTGTCTCGCTTTGGAAAAAGTAGAACTTCCCGAAGGTATCACTTCTATCGGCGAGTATGCTTTTGACTTAACGGCCGAAAATGATAGCTGTGAATATGTTAATGAGAATCCCAAGTTGGAATCCATCAACATTCCATCCACAGTTACTTCTATCGCTGGCAATTTCTTAGGCGGTGTAAAAGCTAACGGCGAAACCGCTCTGATTTTCGAGGGTGAAAATCCTCCGACCTTTGAATTGGGCGCGCTTGACGGAATCAGCGGAGCAAGTTTCAATAAACCTACTGTTTACTACCCCGCCGAGGCCGTAGATGCTTATACGTCGGAGGACAGCGACTTGGTTACGAACGGCCTTGTTTCTGCACCCGTGGAAGGTGAGGAAAATAGCAACCAGTATTCTTTGGCTGTTTCCCCGTCTGCAACCAGTGTATATGAGAATAACACCATTAACTTTACCGTGGAAAGCACGCTGCCCCAGGATGCGACGCTTATGGTAGAGAGTAGCAATACTAAGGTTGCAACGGCAGCACTTTCCAGCGATCAAAAGAGCGTCACAGTTACGGGCGTGAAGGAAGGAACTGCCACAATCACGGTCAGCATTAAGCTGAGTGACGTAGTTCTTGCGTCTGAAAATGTCACCGTTACTGTTGACGAGCGCGGCTCCTCTGGTACTACCCGGTACATGGTAAGCGTGGAGGATGCGGACAACGGCACCATCAAAGTCAGCCCCACCCGCGCCTCCAAGGGCAGCACCGTGACCATCACCGTCACCCCGGACGAGGGCTACGAATTGGACAAGCTGATTGTCACCGATAAGAACGGCGACAAGGTGAAGCTAACCGACAAGGGCGACGGCAAGTACACCTTTAAGATGCCCGCTTCTAAGATCACTGTCGAGGCCACCTTTGCGGAGATTGAGACCGAGCCGGAGACCCCGGTGTTCACCGACGTGCCCACCAGCGCGTACTACTATGATGCTGTCCTGTGGGCCGTGGAGAACGGCGTGACCGAGGGCACCAGCGCCACGACCTTCAGCCCGGACATGAGCTGCACCCGCGCGCAGATGGTGACATTCCTCTGGCGGGCCGCCGGTTCTCCTGAGCCTGTGACCACCACGAACCCGTTCACCGACGTGAACAGCGGCGTGTACTACTATGACGCGGTTCTGTGGGCCGTGGAGCAGGGTATCACCAGTGGCACCAGCGCGACTACCTTTGCCCCGGATGCTACCTGCACTCGTGCTCAGACCGTAACCTTCCTGTACCGCGCAGCCGGTTCTCCGGCGGTCAGCGGCGGCAGCTTCTCGGACGTCTCTGCGGACGCCTATTATGCTGACGCCGTGGCGTGGGCCGTGTCTGAGGGCGTGACTGTGGGCACCAGCGATACCACGTTTAGCCCGGATATGAACTGCACCCGTGCGCAAATCGTGACCTTTATGTATCGTGCCGCGCAGTAATCTTCGACTGCGGATTTGAGGCTTCCATTTTGAGTGGCGGTGCAGAGGAGCCTGACTATGAGGAGTAATTACCCCTTTTGAGCCGCCCCCATCTTCGGGGAGGACACGTAAAAACAAGCCACCGCCTGTAAAAACGGTGCGGGCAACCATCTGGTTGCCCGCGCCTCTTTTTTTCTTCGACAGCGTATCCCAATATTCCCCAGAATTTTTTGGGGAATATTGGATTACACTATCGAATTTTTTCGTACCAAATGCAGAAGCAACACCAGGATTGGTGAAATTCTGGTGTTTGCTTAGAAAAATTTCACAATTTGCTGGGAAATGGCCCCGCTGCCGGGGACCGCCTCTCCGAGAGCTTGAAAATCTGACTTTTTCAAACTTTCGGAGGTAACGCCATGAGCGAAAAACAAAAGAAATATTATCTCTACATAGATGAGCAAGTCGTGCCCGTCAGTGAGCAGGTCTACCGGACTTATCACCACTACGGGCGCAAAGAGGAATACTTCACCTACGACCTGAAAACAGAGAAGTTTTCCTGTGACCAGAAGGCGCAGACCGCCACCTTTACCCCCAGCCGGGAGGATTCCTATGAGCGGCTGCTGGAGGCAAACCAGCAGTTCGCCTCTGCCAGCCCATCCCCGGAGGAAGAAGCAATAGCATCCATCTGGCTGGAGGACCTGATGCGCGGCCTGTCCTCGGAGGAACGGGACATCATCACCCAACTCTATGTGTTGGACAGAACCGAGCGGCAGGCCAGCGCTGCCTTGGGCTGGGCGCTTTCCACCTTCCATCGGAGAAAGCTGGCCCTGCTTAAAAAATTACGGGCTTTGCTGCAAAAAAGCTTCTGAAAAAGTGGGTCAAAACCGACTCCCCAGCAGGGAAAGAAATAGGGGAGCTTTCCTTTCTGCGGGTAGATTGACTTTGGCCGTAGAAAGGACGAAAGAATGACTGGACGTGGCGTGCATTTTGCACGTCACGTCCAGAACGTCGTCAGAATCAGAGCGTCATTTTGACGTTTTGATTTTCAAGGAACACCAAGTGTGCATTTTGCATACTTGATTCAGGCCAGGCAAACAGGACAACGTAGCGGACAAAATGTCCGCCACGCGGCATTAAATCTATTACGGAGGACGCTATGAGCAAGAATAAGAAGATTGTACGCATAGAGGATGGACGCGTCCGCGTCAAAAACCTCTCTGCCCACTGGCTGCCGGAACTCACCCTCCAGCGGAGGATCGGCGGCACCGTCTACGCTATCACCGGCACCTATGACGGTACAGAACCGCTGGATCGAAAACTGGAACGCATCATGGGGAAAAACATCGAAACAAGGGAGGGCCGGGAATGACAAATACCATTCGCTCTGGTATAATGGAGACACCCAATCCTGTGCGGAACGCTGCCCCATTAAAGGAGGAGACAGAAATGTCAAGGGCAGCAGATAAAATCACAGCATTGTATTGCCGACTTTCTCAGGAGGACACCAACGAGGGTGAGAGTAATTCCATTCAAAATCAGCGCACCATATTGCTTCAATACGCGAAAGAGAATCACTTCCCCAACCCAACCTTTTTTGTGGACGATGGGTACAGCGGCACCAACTACGACCGCCCCGGCTTTCAGAAGATGCTGGAGGCAATTGAGAGTGGACAGGTGGCTGTCTGTATCACCAAAGATTATTGTGCGATAATAGGACTAAATCAGAAAGACCTTGAAAATCAAGGCA
>OLPI01003286.1_pt1 | contig 11632 bp, 10 predicted proteins | sample 1672361 | NCBI WGS metagenome assembly OLPI01 (sample SAMEA3136675, study PRJEB25190) | human gut metagenome
AAATTCTACAATCTCTTCATATGCTGCATTTTTGACACCCTCCAGAACTACCAGAGGACCATTGATTTCACTTAAGCCAAGATATTCAATTGCCATAATTCCATCCTCCTTATCCGTTCTTTTCCAGTACTTTATCGTAGAAGGTATCTACTGCTTTTTTATAATCGTCAAACATTTCCGGTTTGTCGTTTGGCACATCGTATTTGATGGCGATGATCTTTTCGAAAATATTGTCCTCTTTCAGGACAGACATAGGCATACCCATGGTTACCAGGGCTTTTGCTTTTTTATACAGATATAAAATGATTTCCATCATCTTATACTGTTTTTCCAGCGGGACACAGGTGTCATCTGCGTGGAATGCGTTCTGCTGTAAGAATCCCAGACGGATCACACGGGCGATCTCGAGGATCAGTTTCTGGTCATCCGGAAGAACGTCACTGCCGATCAGTTTTACGATTTCCATCAGGCTGCTTTCCGTATTAAGAAGAGCCATGATCTGGTTTCTGAGATCGATAAAGTTTTTATTTACATGGGTCTGGTACCATGGTGCCAGATCGTTCAGATATTCGCTGTAACTGGTCAGCCAGTGGATCGCCGGGAAATGTCGTGCATAAGCCAGCGACTTGTCCAGTCCCCAGAAGCAGCGGACAAAACGCTTTGTATTCTGTGTAACCGGCTCAGAGAAGTCACCACCCTGAGGAGATACCGCTCCGATAATGGAAACAGAACCTTCAGTTCCGTTTAAGTTCTGCATCATACCGGCTCTCTCATAGAAAGCTGAAAGCTTGGAAGCCAGATAAGCCGGGAAACCTTCTTCCGCAGGCATTTCCTCCAGACGTCCGGATAACTCACGAAGAGCCTCTGCCCAACGTGAAGTAGAGTCTGCCATGATTGCAACATCATAACCCATGTCACGATAATATTCGGCAAGTGTTACACCAGTGTAAATAGAAGCCTCACGCGCTGCAACAGGCATGTTAGAGGTATTGGCAATCAGAGTTGTACGATCCATCATCAGGTTTCCGGATTTCGGGTCGATCAGTTTACTGAAATCCTCCAGAACCTGTGTCATCTCGTTTCCACGCTCACCACATCCAATATAGATAATGATATCAGCGTCAGACCACTTTGCGATCTGGTGCTGTGTCATAGTTTTTCCAGTACCGAAACCGCCAGGAATCGCTGCTGTACCACCCTTTGCAATTGGGAAAAGGGTATCCAGGATACGCTGTCCGGTTACAAGCGGCACGCTTGCAGGGAAACGCTTGTAGGTAGGTCTTGGCACACGGATCGGCCATTTCTGCGCAAGTGCGATATCGCGCTCACTGCCATCAGAAAGACGAACCGTTACAATCGGGTCAAGGATGGTATATGCTCCGTCCGGAACTGCCTTGATAACCTCAGCCTCTCCAATTGTTGGCGGAACCATGGATTTATGAAGAATGGAAGCTGTTTCCTGAGTCTCGGCAATGATAGTACCTGCGCTTACCATATCTCCAACTTTAACAGTTACATGAACATCCCATTTCTTAGCAGTATCAAGGGAATCAACACTTACACCACGGGAAATATATTTTCCGGAGGATTTTGCGATCTCCTCCAGAGGACGCTGGATACCGTCGAAAATGTTATGAATGATTCCAGGTCCCAGAAGAACGGAAATAGCATCGCCTGTTCCCATTACTGTATCACCTGGCTTCAGTCCTGTTGTCTCCTCGAAAACCTGTACGGTAGTCATACCCTTTTTCAGACCAATGACCTCACCGACCAGCTTCTCAGGTCCAACATAAACCATCTCGGAAATCTTAAATCCCGGGTCGCCTTTCAGATAAATAACAGGACCGTTAACGCCGTAGATAATACCTGTTTTATTCATGGCTCAGCCCTCCGTCAAATTTGAATTCTTTTTTCAGCTTCTCATAAGCACTCAGGAAAGAGTTGTCGATCAGGATGTTTTTAGCCGGGATTGTGGCTTTGATACCACCCATAAACGGTTCATCGGAAATCTCAACTGTGAATCCGGTCTTTGCTACAATAGAGCGCTGTAATGCTGTATCTTCAGCGGAAAGATAGATAAAAATCTCATCATTTCCTGCAAATTCTCTTGCCTTCTGGATTCTGCTGCACAGATAATCCTGATACGCAGGACTCTCCATGAAGTTCTCCAGATGATTCTTAACCTCTACAAAAAGCTCGTTTTTAAGCTCTGTCTGTTTGGCTGTCCAGTCACGTCTTAAAGTCAGCTGCTCAGCAGAAAGTGCCTTGTTTACCTCTCGGGTAGCATTTTCTGTCTCTGCCTTGATCTGTGCCTCGGCATCCATTTTTCTTGATTCTTTATGCTTTTCAAACATTTCTTCCAGACTCTTCTTATGTGCTTCCAGTGTATTCTCAGCCTCTGTCTGGGCTTCCGCAACGGAAGTGTCGTAGAAATGCTGCAGTTTTTCTTCAATTGTCATGCTTGGTCTTCTCCTGCCTATAACTTTAAGCCAATGGCTTCGTTAACATATCCGGTAATAAAATCAGGTTTGCGGCCTGTACCATGCCTGTCAGGGATTTCGATGATCAAAGGCGTTTTATGGTTCAGCTTTACATCGTCCACGATCTGGGGAAACTCCCTGCCGAATTTCTCGGTCAGGAGGAGAATCCCGATTTCCTTGTTGGCGATTGCTTTTTCCAGAGCGTCCTTCAGTTCGTCACGCTCATGGACTACCACGCCTTCCACACCTGCCAGTCTCATCCCTGTGCAGGTATCGATGTTGTCACTGATCAAAAACATTTTCATAATTATAATTTACCGATGATCATGAAGGAAATGATCAGACCGTAAAGAGCAACACCTTCGGCAAGACCTACGAAGATAAGGGATTTACCAAGAATGCTCTGATCCTCGCTGATTGCACCAAGAGCTGCACTTGCCGCACTGGCTACGGCAATACCACCACCAATACAGGAAAGACCTGTAACAAGAGCTGCTGCAATATATCCAAGACCTGTTGCAATACCTGCATCAGCGCCTGTTGCAGCCTGTACAGAAGAGCTTCCTGCAAACATAACCATTGCTGCTACTAACATGGTACCAAAGAAGAAAAATGCGTTTGTTGCGATTGTTGTTTTGTAACGTCCACGGCTCTTCTCGCCGATGAAATAATAACCAAATGGAACGATAATGCTTAATACAAGCGCTACTGCTAAAATAATCTGTGTCATAACTGTCATGATAATTGACCTCCTCGTGTTTTAACATTTGTAATGTCACTGCATTTCACAGAGACATTTGATAAATATTTCACTACCAGCGGCAGTTTACTTTGCCTCCGCGTCAGAACGGAACGGCTCGAATTTTCTTCCGCTTCCTTTGTAGAAACGGCTAAACATCTCGTAATACTCAAGTCTCAGTACCTGGATACCAACGATCAGACCCTCAAGACCGCATACGAAAATATTTCCGAGAACAATCACTACCCAGTTCGGGCTTCCGTTCTCAGCACCGGCCAGCATCAGTACAACCTGCATCATAGCTGCATGGCTGACTGCATAAGCTCCGATACGCACGAAAGAAAGTGTGTTGGAGAAATAGCTCAAAAGGACTTCGAACATCTCGAAAAATCCCTGAACAATAAACATTCCCACTCCGCCTTCAAAAGCTGCCGGCTTCTTTTCCACAAGGTTTGTAAGAGGCTCTTTTAAGAACATTACAAGCAGCGGAAGGATAAACATAATGCAAAGAACAATACCGCCAGGAAGCTTATGGCCTGTCATGAACAATGCAATTACAATCACTGCGGATCCATAGAATACAAGGCCTGCAACAGAGTTGGTATCAAACCATACTTTCTCTGTATCCTTTGCTTTCAGGGAATTCATAATATTAAAAATCATGCACAGAAGAATGATTCCCATACCAAAGCCAATAGCGATAATAAATACGGTATTCAGTTTTCCGATAAAAGGCACATTCATCATGGCATCCATAGGCCTTAACCATACAGGCTCTATAATATCTTCAAATCCGAAGACGCTGCCGAACATGAAGCCAAAGAATGTGGAAAAGATACCTGCACAGCTGATGATTCCGGCAAGATCAATATGCTTGAATCTGTAAAGAAGATATCCGCCGATCAATAAAACCAGACCCTGTCCTGCATCTCCGAACATTGCGCCGAAAATAAAGGAATAAGTAATGGCGATAAACCAGGTTGGATCCATCTCTCCATAAGCCGGAAGGCCATACATTTTGGTGTACATTTCGAATGGCTTGAAAAGCTTGGGATTCTTCAGCTTGGTAGGCGGTGTCTTATGGGCATCCTCCTGCTCATTCTCATCAATCAGACAGAAAATACGGGAATCTCCGGAAATATCATTCTGGAAAGCCTTAGCATCCTTCTCTGTCATCCAGCCACAAAGGATATAAAATGGTTCCTTCGGCTTATAATCGGCTGCTGCCTCTCCCTTATTGTCCCCATGTGTGCATGCTGCCAGTTTACGGATATCAAAGTTCCGTGAAAACTGGGAAAGTGTATGTTTGCAGGAAACAATGTCGGATGCATTTTTTCTAAAGAAAGCTTTTCTTGCCGCTTTGTTTGCATCAAGATCTGCAATTGTTTTCTTGTACTGCGCTTCAAGTGCTGTGTATGCAGCTTTGGCAGTTCCATCATACTGATCCGGTACAAAGATTTTTTCAAAGTGCATAGCAGAATATACGGCATGAATTCGCTGTGCTTCATGAACGGGAACAAAATAAATTCCCCAGATATAACGGTCATCTTCATCACATTTAATGAAAATCGTATCCAGATTATCATAAATGTATGTTTTAAATTTATCGAAATAATCTTTCTCGATCCGTCCAAAGCGATAATGGATATAACGCATTTTCAGGATTGACTGCACATCAAAGTCTACATTTCGGAAAGGATAGATGATACGAAGTGATTCTGCCAGAGAATCACGTTTCTCTTCCAGTTCCTGACGGGTCTTGTTAAGGACATCCGCTTCATCTTTGATCTGCTGTACGAAAGAGAGAGCTTTTTCGATTGGCAGCTTCTTCGCAGAAGCCTGCTCCGGGTTCTCAACCTCTTCATAGAAGCTTCCGACTGTGCTTAAAGCTTCTTTATAAGGATTGATTTCAAGATAAGGGGAAAGATTCTTCACATCTGTGAGCTCAGTAAGAGCATTCTCCAGATGAATCTCATACCGGCTGAGGTAATTATTTACAACTCGGTCGATATCCTCTCTTGGCCCGGTAATGCTGACAAATTTCATTTTCTCAATCACATTGCTACCTCCGGGTTACTAATTGTTGTGAACATAATGCATTGCCTCGTCCGGATCAACCTGGTAACGAACACACTCCAGTGCGATGGTCAGACGGTTTACCTCATGCTCTTTGTGGTAAAGATAAGAATACAAAACAGCTACTGAATAAGGATCCTTGCGAGCCTCTTTCTCAAGCACGGTACGGAGCAGACTATTATAAAGCTCCTCCATGGAGATCAGGTTCAGCTGCTGATATTTCCTGCCGTACCAGGTACGGGAAAAGATCTGCTCACCTTCTTCTTTGCTGGTAGCTTCCACCAGAGCTGTGATTTCTTCTTTCTTTAGTTTATAATTCACGGGAATCAGCTGTGCGTAGATGGCTGCCGGCTCCATTTTGTAATAACGCTTGGATCGCAGGATAAACTGCAGATTCAGCATATCAAACTTCTCACCATAAGCCTTGGTGATCTCGTCCAGATCGTTTCCCTTGAATAACTTTTTGCGAACACTCCAGATCTGATTAAAATAATAAAGATCAAGAGCCATTCCGTAGTCAAATAAAAGTCCATTGCCGTTCTCATATACGCTCTGAAGCGGAGCATAGAATTCATTGCCCTTCAGGGCTGTCATGAACTCATCCATATTTCCGGCACCTGCCACTCTGTCAATGTCCAGCTTGGAATGGTGCAGGAAAAAGTCGCGGTAAGGACTCATATCCACAGGATCGGTGCTTCTGTGATCAAAGAGATTCGTCATGATCTCTTTCAGAACACGGATTTCGTAGCGCTTGGAATAAAGTGCCAGGAACTTGCGCTGCTCCTTGTTTGCAAAATTGTAAATGCGGGAGAAATTTCCGAAAATGGATTTCTTCAGAAGCTTCTCGATCTCCCCTCGGTGAAGATTATTCTCATCAAGGTCTGACCATGCTTTCGCATATTCCGGCGTTTTCTTCAAATAAGCGGCTACCTGTGGAACGTCCGAAAAGCGGACGATTTCCTGAAGCTGTTCATCTGTCACCAGATGACTGCTCATAGCGCGTATTTTCGTGGAAATTCCGCTGTAGGAAAGAACGCTTCCCATTACATCACTTCCTCCTGAATGATCTTTTCAAAAATTTCTCTGGAAAGGCGTTCGTGATTCTTCGCATAGTAAGCGTCCAGCTGACTTAAGGCAGCCTGAGTGTCTTCCCGCAGGGATGACAGGCGCTTATCCTTCTCACCCTCAAGATTCCGGCGAATTTCCTTAATCTGCTCTTCTGTCTGTTTCTCCAGCTGGGTGTCGAATTCCTTGGACTGCCTTTCCATCTCAGCTGAAAGAGCTTTCTTCTTCTGCAGTGCATCCTTCATAATGGTCTCTGCAGTTGTCTCTATCTCGGATAACTTACCGATTATCTGTTCCATTTTTCCCCTCCTTTTTCAAGTTTTAAGTATCTTACACCCATTTTGATGAAAATACCAGTCAAACTTTGCCTAAAATTTTCACAAAAATTCAATACAATTCCAGATGTTTTGACTAAAAATTAACGATCTTATCAATTCCTGTCATATCGAAATTTTATAATAGGTACACGTATTAATTATAAATAGGAAGAAAATGCATATTTATACAGAGTTCTCCCACATTTTTCCGTTTACTTTTCTTATTGACGCATTTCATATTCAGTCAAAATTAGTCAGTTTTTTCAATTAAAAGAACTTTGCGTTTTCCCCCTGACATAGAATGTGTTTGAAAAATCACGATATCAATATTATTGCGGAAAAGCAGGAAATCATGTATAGTAGTTTTGTTAAGAATGAATACAATTTCAGCTGATTCTGACAAGCATTTTTTACCACCCGGTAAACTTTTGCAAAGAGCCGGAATCAGTTTCATACAGCTATAAATATAATTACAGGAGGAACCTATGCGACTTAGAAATATACCAGGCGCCAAAGACGCAATTGCAGAAAGTATCTACGTGATCCAGAATCCCCAGGAGAATAAGGGAAACTGGGACAAGGTTTTCCCACAGAATCAGCCTGTCCATCTGGAGGTTGGCATGGGAAAAGGCCGCTTTCTTATGGATATGGCGAAGCTCCATCCGGAAATCAACTATATCGGAATCGAAATGTATGACAGCGTACTCCTTCGTGCCATTCAGAAGAAAGAAGCCCTTGCAGAAGAAGGACAGGAGCTTTCTAATTTAAAATTCATGCGCATGGATGCAAGACTTCTTCCCGAAGTTTTTGAAAAAGGCGAGGTTTCCAGAATCTATCTGAACTTCTCTGATCCTTGGCCTAAGGCCCGCCACGCTTCCCGCCGCCTTACCTCCCGGGAGTTTCTTTCCCGCTACGACAAGATTCTGAAAGAAGACGGAACCATCGAGTTCAAAACTGATAACCACGGTCTGTTCGACTTTTCCCTGGAAGAAGTCCCGGAAGCAGGATGGAAACTGGAAGCTCACACCTTTGACCTCCACCATAACGAAGAAATGATGATTGGAAATGTAATGACCGAATATGAGGAAAAATTTTCCTCTATGGGAAATCCGATCTGTAAGATGATCATTCGTCGTTAAATGTTTCACCTTGCTGTATTTCTTTTCATATTATAAGGAAGAAATATCTGGCAGGAGTTTTTTATATGAAGCGAACCAGATCTTTGCAAAAATTTGCTGCTCAATTTGGCTATGAACATAAAAACAGAAGCAATCCCTTCTCCGGCATAAAAAAGCATGCCAATGAACTGTCCAAACTGCTGGACAGCATGTTTCCCAAGGACAAAAACGACAAAGAAAAATCATAAAAAGGAAGCCAAACAAATGAAAAATTCTCCGACAGAAGTGAAAAAGAAAGAAACGGAAGAGCGCAAACGTCAGGAAGAGCTGGAAAAACAAAAGCGTAACGAAACGTACCAGCTTCTTGGCGGTTCCCAGAATGACAGTGACGCAGACGACGATTCCTCATTAGACGGAAATATCCAACAGCTGGAAAATTACAGCTACTTTGACGGCGACAAAATTCTTGAATCCCTAAAGCTTGCCCCCAAAGACCGAAAAAACGGGGAAGCCATCTATCGCCAACAGAAAATGAATGTCACAGATATTTCCTGCGGCTACGACAGGATGAACGGTCAGCGCCTTGGCCAGATTGAAGCAACCTTCCAGACTGGCAGAGATATCTTCGGCGTCACCCTTCTTTTCTCTCACGAGGAAGTTACTTATGCAAGATGCGGATGCCCGGAATGCCACAGAAAATACTGGGGCTGGTATTCTGATAATTCCAGGTGCCAGTATACAGCTGCACTTGCCTTCTATATTCGTGATTATGTAAACCACAGCAATTTTTCGGATGCCACTGACATGAACGGAGACTATCTGCTGAACTCCTATCGCAGAGGACAGCTCAAAAATGACCAGAAAGAAACACCGGCCCATGTTTCCGCAGGTGTTTCCCTGGTTCCAAGACTGACACAGAATGACAATAAGCTTTCCGTTTCTTTTAAGGTAGGAACTTCCAAAATGTTCGTGGTAAAAAAACTGGATGACTTCTGCCGTCAGGTTCGCAACGGTGAGACCGTTCAGTATGGAACCAGCACCCAGATCAGCCACAAAACGCAGGATTTCACAGAGGAGAGCCGCAAATGGATCCGCTATATTGACCGGATCGTCCGCGAGGAAGAGCAGTTTGTAGACAAAATCCAGAATTCCGGCATCTATTTGCCAAAAAAATTTAATGTTGGCAATTCTCTGGATCTTTTTGGCTGGCGTCTGGACAGTTTTTACGACAATGTCGGCAGTGAGAAAATAGATTTTGAAGATAAAACTCCGGATGCAGCCCGTAAAAAAGCCCAGCTTCACTGCAAAACAGGGAATCCACGGATTTCCATACGGATTCTGGATGCCTCTAAGGACAAAAAGCAATTTGACGGTGTCACAGTGAAGGGATACATCCCAGAGCTTTTTCAGGGTATGGACTCTTCATACTTTATCCAGGATGACAGCTTCTGTAAAACCGAACCGGCCTTTATGGAGAAGGTCCGTCCATTGACAGCGCTTTCCAGAAATGGAGAATTCCACTTCCAGATGGGGCGTAATACACTGTCCAATTTTTATCACAATGTGCTGCCTCAGCTTCAGGAAGTGGCAGATATTACGGAGGAAAATCCGGAGAAATTCAGACAGTACCTCACCCCTGAAGCACACTTCGTATTTTATCTGGACATAGAAAACGATAACGTTATCTGCAAGGTAAGCGCCTTTTATGGAAAAAGAGAATTCTCTGTAGGAAAGCTTTTACTTCATGAGGATATCTCCCCGGACCAGCAGTTCCGTGACTTTCCTCTGGAAAACAGTGTGCTGGATCAGACCATGGAATGGCTGCCTTACTATGATCCCGACTTTGACGTACTTCACTGCAACCATGACGAAGAACTTAGCTATCAGATCATGGAGTCTGGAACTGCCGCCCTCATGGAGCTTGGCGAAGTACGCTGCACCAACCGTTTCCGCAGCAGACACACCTTAAAGACTGTAAAGGTTTCCGTTGGTGTGTCCGTATCCGGCGGACTCCTGGATCTGAATATTTCCACGGATGATATTTCCAGCCAGGAGCTTCTGGATATCCTGAAAAGCTATCAGCTGAAGAAAAAATATTACAAACTGAAAAGCGGCGAATTTGTCAATCTTCAGGAGCAGAACCTGGAAATGTTGGCAGAACTGATGAAAACCCTTCATCTCACCCCAAAGGAATTTGTCAAAGGAAAAATGCACATTCCGGCATACCGCACCTTATATCTGGATCAGATGCTGGAGAGCAACGAAAACATATATGCCAACCGCGACCGTCATTTCCGTGAAATCGTAAAAGGCTTCAAAACCATTAACGATGCCGATTTTGAAGAGCCGGAAAGCCTTTCCAGAATCATGCGAAAATACCAGAAGAACGGTTATAAATGGCTGCGTACCCTGGAAGCATGGAAATTTGGCGGAATTCTCGCCGATGATATGGGCCTTGGAAAAACCTTACAGGTAATCGCAGTTCTTCTTGCAGCGAAGCTTGAAGGAAAAACCGGCACATCCCTGGTAGTAGCTCCTGCTGCCCTTGTTTTCAACTGGGGTGAAGAGCTTGCCCGATTTGCCCCACAGCTGAAGGTATCACTGATCGCAGGAAGTCAGTCCGAACGTCAGGCGAAGCTTCAGACGTACTCAGATTTCGATGTTCTGGTCACCTCTTACGATCTTTTAAAAAGAGATATTGACCAATATGAGGAAAAAGAATTTTTATACCAGATCATTGATGAGGCACAGTATATCAAGAATCACACAACAGCAGCAGCCAAATCTGTAAAGGTGATCCACAGCCAGACCCGCTACGCACTTACCGGAACACCAATTGAGAACCGCCTCAGTGAGCTTTGGAGCATTTTCGATTATTTAATGCCGGGATTTCTCTACGGTTATGATTCCTTTAAAAAGGAATTTGAAACTCCGATCGTAAAGAACGACGATGAGTCTGCCATGACCCGTCTGCAGAAAATGGTGTCTCCATTTATCCTTCGCCGTCTGAAAGAGGATGTGTTGAAGGATCTTCCTGAAAAACTGGAAGAAGTCCGTTACGTGAAATTTGAGGATGCACAGCAGAAGCTGTATGATGCCCAGGTTGTACATATGAAGGAAAAAATTGCCCAGCAGGACGAGGGCGAATTTAATAAGAGCAAATTGTGGATTCTGGCTGAATTGACGAAGCTGCGACAGATCTGCTGCTCTCCTTCTCTTTGCTTTGAAAATTACCGGGGTGAATCTGCCAAAGCTGACAGCTGTATGCAGCTGATCCAGAGTGCTATTGATGGCGGACACCGTATGCTTTTATTTTCCCAGTTTACTTCCATGCTGGCTCTTCTTCAGGCAGCACTGGAAAAAGAGGGGATTCCTTATTACATCATCACTGGGGAAACCTCCAAGCAGAAACGACAGGAGCTTGTGAAACAGTTCAATTCTGATACCACTCCTGTATTTCTCATTTCCCTGAAAGCAGGCGGCGTTGGACTGAATCTGACAGGTGCAGATGTGGTTATCCACTATGACCCCTGGTGGAATCAGGCTGTCCAGAATCAGGCCACTGACCGTGCCCACCGTATCGGACAGACAAAGAAAGTTACCGTGTACAAGCTCATCGCCCGCAATACCATTGAAGAAAAGATCCAGAAGCTCCAGGAAGCAAAGCAGGACCTGGCAGAGCAGATCATCAGCGGTGATATGGGACAGCTGAGTGGTATGAGCAGGGAGGATATTCTGGAATTGTTGTAGGAAATAAGGTACTATTGCTATTTAGTTGATTAAAAGTTCTTCAATGCGGACGCATTTGGACAATGTGTATTACTCACTCGCCGGCGC
>OLPI01003288.1_pt1 | contig 11629 bp, 9 predicted proteins | sample 1672361 | NCBI WGS metagenome assembly OLPI01 (sample SAMEA3136675, study PRJEB25190) | human gut metagenome
CAGGATAAGGGCTACTACGCCGATGTTCTCTCCTCCGTCGCGGGCGAAGGCGTGACGGGAGCTCCCAACATGGAGGACTTCTGCGTCGCGAAGGCGTTCGCATCGCTGGCTGACGATGGCATCGCAATCCTCCATGTCTCGGCGAGCTTCCTGTTCCACCAGCAGAAGGCCCGTCAGATGCTCCGCCGTGCCCTGGTCGAGGGCGGCAACCTGCAGACCGTCATCGAGCTGCCAGGCGGTGTTATCCCCGGAACGGGAGTCAAGAGCGCCCTGCTCGTTATCGCCAAGCAGCCCACGGACGAAGGCGTCCTCATCATCGACCTCGACAGCAAGGAGATTGCCGACAAGGGCTATGTCAGCAAGGGCCGGGGCCGCTGCGAAATCACGGACACGGGCATCGGCTGGCTGACAAAGATTGTCCAGGACAGGGACGAGATCCCGCTGGTTTCGACGATCGCCGACCGTGAGCGGATCCTAGCCTCCGGCAGCAACCTCTGCTACTCCACTTACGGGGACGTCTTCGACTACGACTCCATCCTGGCCGAGACCCGCTCCACCAAAGACATCATGGACGACATCAAGGCCGCCCAGGCAAGCATCGACTCCCTCAGCGACCAGATCGCTGATATCCTGAACTCCATCGAAAAGAAAGGCTAAACGATAATGCCAACCACCAAGGAACAGCAGCGTAACGAGCTGCACAAGACCATCTGGTCCATCGCCGACGACCTGCGCGGCAGCGTCGACGGCTGGGACTTCAAGCAGTACATCCTGGGCACGCTCTTCTACCGCTTCATCAGCGAGAACCTGTGCGCCTACCTCGCCGAGCAGGAGGGCGACCCTAGCTTCGACTACGCAAGGCTCCCGGACGACCAGGCCGAATACGGCCGCGAGGAGACGGTCAAGGAGAAGGGCTTCTTCATCCTTCCCAGCGAGCTCTTCTCCCGCGTGCTAGAGACCGTGGACAAGGACGGCATGGCGGCAGAGGAAGGTGGCGACGACCTCAACGAGATCCTGGTGCGCGTCTTCGCCAACATCGAGGGCAGCGCCGTGGGCACCGACTCCGAAGACGCGCTCAAGGGCCTCTTCGCCGACTTCGACCCCAACAGCCCCAAGCTCGGCAACACCGTCATCGAGCGCAACAAGAAGCTCGTAACCCTCATCAACAAGATTGGCGGCCTGAACTTCGGCGGCGCGTTCCAGGACAATGACATCGACGCCTTCGGCGACGCCTACGAGTTCCTCATGACCATGTACGCCTCAAACGCCGGCAAGTCGGGAGGCGAGTTCTTCACGCCCCAGGAGGTCGGCGAGCTGCTCGCCCGCATCGCCATCGGCAACCGCACGAGCGTGAACAAGGTCTACGATCCCTGTTGTGGCTCGGGAGGCCTCCTGCTCAAGTTCGCCAAGATCCTCGGTGCGGGCAACGTGCGCAGCGGCTTCTTCGGCCAGGAGATCAACCTCACCACCTACAACCTGGCGCGCATCAACATGTTCCTGCACGACGTCAACTTCGACAAGTTCAGCCTCGCCCGCGAGGACACGCTTAAGCACCCCATGCACTGGGACGACGAGCCCTTCGACGCCATCGTGTCCAATCCGCCCTACTCCATAAAGTGGGAGGGCAAGAACAACCCGCTCAACATCAACGACCCGCGCTTCTCGCCGGCGGGTGTGCTCGCACCGCCCAGCAAGGCCGACCTCGCCTTCACCATGCACATGCTCTCCTGGCTCTCCACCGAGGGCACGGCGGCTATCGTCGAGTTCCCGGGCGTGCTCTATCGTGGTGGCGCAGAGAGGAAGATTCGCGACTACCTCGTGCGTAACAACTTCGTCGACGCCGTTATCCAGCTGCCGGCCGACCTCTTCTTCGGCACGAGCATTGCCACCTGCGTGCTTGTGCTCAAGCGCTCCAAGGCCACGAGCGATATCCTTTTTGTGGACGCGAGCAGCGAGTTCGTGCGCTCGGACGCAAAGAACAAGCTCGCCCAGGCCAACATCGACCGCATCACCAAGGCCGTCATCGGGCGTAATGAGGAGGAAGGTTTTTCCATCCTTGTATCAAATGACGACGTGCTCGCCAACGACACAAATCTTTCTATTAGCAGCTATGTCGAGAAGCCTGACAAGCGCGAGGAGGTCGACATTATCGCCCTCAACGCCGAGATCGAGCGCATTGTGTCCCGCGAGCAGGAACTTCGCGATGCCATTGACGTGATCATCGCAGACTTGGAAGGTGGCGCACGATGAGCCATATCAATGAGCTGATTGAGCAACTGTGCCCTGAGGGCGTTCCCTGCGTTGCTCTTGAAAAACTGTGTATGAAGACATCCAATATTAAATGGAAGGATGCTGGCGCCGCGGAATACAGCTATATCGATCTGACCTCAGTGGATATCAGCTTGCGTCGTATCACCGATACTACGTCAATCAGCGCCAACAACGCACCAAGTCGAGCTCAGCAAATCGTCCAGGCTGGTGACGTGATTTTCGCAACAACTCGGCCAACGCAGATGCGCGTGTGTGTAATTCCCCAAGAGTATGACGGGCAGGTATGTAGCACTGGATTCTGCGTTCTCCGCCCCTCGCAGTCCATAACGACTAACTATCTCATGCACGCTTTGGGAACAGCTGATTTCTGTAAGTATCTCGAAGACAATCAGACAATGGGCAATTATCCTGCGATTTCGAACAAGAAGCTTTTGAAGTATCGAATTCCTGTGCCACCGATCGAAGTTCAGCAAGAGATTGTAAACGTGTTAGACTCCTTCGCGAAGCTGGAAACGGAGCTGGAGACGGAGCTGGAGGCCCGTCAGTGCCAGTTTGATTACTATCGTTCGCGTGTGCTTTCGTCAGTAGAATTCGAAGAACTGGTCACTCTTGGATCAATATGTAGCCGCATTTCATCCGGCAAGTGCAAGGTAAAGTCTCAAGATGGTGACTATTTCGTGTACGGTTCGACAGGTGTTATCGCAGCAACTGATAGTCCTGCGTATCATGGTGACAAAATCCTTATTGCACGCGTGGGCGCCAATGCGGGGTTCGTGCATCAGGCTACAGGGGATTATGAGGTTTCCGACAACACTCTCATTCTCGAACATGGCGAAGATGTTGACATTAGGTATCTCTATCATGTTCTTGTCAGCGCAAACCTAAACCAATATGCAAAAGGCGGCGGTCAGCCTCTGATTACAGCAGGGTTCTTGAAGAGCTTTGAAATCGCCCTTCCGACCATTGAAGATCAGCGCAAAGTTGCTGCAATCCTAGATAAGTTTTATGCGTTGGTAACTGACATAACGGGCGGCATACCTGCCGAAATCGCTGCCCGTAACAAGCAATATGCTTATTACCGCGATAAGCTGCTTTCATTCAAGGAAAAGGTAGCATGATGCGCACGGTAGCGCTGCGTTTCGCAGAGAACTTCGCGCCGGAATGCGGCACCATAGCCGCACATCAGGCGGTCCTCGACGAGCTAGGCTTTGTCTGGTATGGGAAGCTGGGCAGCCCGGTCTCAGCGAAGGTCGCCGGAGAGATCCTTATGGAAGACGACCCCCGCATCCTGCTCATCCACAGCGGAGGCGTGGAGCGTTGGTGGGCTCACGTCAAGGCCATCAAGCGCGAGACGCCCGAGTTGTCAGCCGTGCCGAGCTACTACAGGAACCGCGCGGACGGGTTCAGCTGCTGGTTCAAGGTCGTAGACTTCGAGCGGGCTGATGCCAAGATCATGTCCAGCTGCTTTGTTGCATCGAGCGGCAAGGTGCTCACCGAAGCGTCGCGTCACAGCATGAGCCCGTACTTCATCATCGATTACAAGCCGAAAGAGCAAGAGGATTAGTCATGAGCGAAGATAGTACGCCCCGCGTATCGGTCGAGTACGACGGAGACGCGCAACACCATATCGACGTTGAGTACGTTGGCGCCATTGACTATGCCGTCGTAGAGATGCCCGAAAACACTCCCGACAAGTCGCTCGTCGACGACTTGCCGGCTTCCATGGACTTCGAGGTCATGGCGTTCGGCGGTCAGGCAACGGTCTGCGCGACGGCGCCCAAGCAGGGCCGGCGCTCCACGGCCTACCAGAGCGAGGCGGAACTCGAGAAGGCGTTCATCGCCCAGCTGCAGCGTCAGGCCTACGAGTACGTGGTGTTCTCCTCAGAGGACCAGCTCGTCGCCAACCTGCGCCGCCAGCTCGAACTGCTTAATGGCTTTACCTTTACAGACAAGGAATGGCAGCGCTTCTTCAAGGGCTGCATCGCCTCCGAGAATGAGGGCATTGTCGAGAAGACACGCCGCATCCAGCGCGACCACGTGCAGGTGCTCCACCGCGACGACGGCACGGTCAAGAACGTCCAGCTCATCGACAAGCGCAACGTGCATAACAACCGCCTGCAGGTGATGAACCAGTACGCCCAGAGCGGCACCTACGACAACCGCTACGACGTCACCATCCTGGTCAACGGCCTTCCGCTCGTGCACGTGGAGCTCAAACGACGCGGCGTCGCCATCAAGGAGGCGTTCAACCAGATCGAGCGCTACCAGCGCGACAGCTTCTGGAGCGGCTGCGGGCTCTACGAGTACGTGCAGATCTTCGTCATCTCCAACGGCACGCACACCAAGTACTACTCCAACACCACGCGCTGGAGCCACATCGAGGAGAGCAAGGGCAAGAAGAAGGGCGGCAAGAAGACGTCCAACAGCTTCGAGTTCACCAGCTGGTGGGCGGACGCCGACAACGTCCCGATCTACGACCTCGTGCCGTTCACGTCGTCGTTCTTCGCCAAGCATGCCATCCTCAACATCCTCACGCGCTACTGCGTATTCGACGTGGACGAGCGCCTCTTGGTCATGCGCCCATACCAGATTGTGGCCACCGAGCGCATCCTCAACCGCATGCTCGTGTCGGAGAACGACAAGAGCATGCTGGGGACGCTGCGCGCCGGCGGCTACGTGTGGCACACCACGGGCTCGGGCAAAACGCTCACCAGCTTCAAGACGGCCCAGCTGGCGTCCGGCATGGCCGGCGTGGACAAGGTCATGTTCGTCGTGGACCGAAAGGACCTCGACTATCAGACCATGCGCGAGTACGACCGCTTCGAGAAGGGCGCGGTGGACGGCTCCGAGTCCACGGCGGTGCTGGCCAAGCAGCTTGCCGACCCGAACTGCCGCATCCTCGTCACCACCATCCAGAAGCTCTCCGTCTTCATCAAGAAGAACAAGAAACACCCGGTCTACCAGAGCCATGTCGTCATCATCTTCGACGAGTGCCACCGCTCCCAGTTCGGCGAGATGCACCAGGCCATCACGAAGCACTTCAAGGCGTACCACCTGTTCGGCTTCACCGGCACGCCCATCTTCGCGGACAACGCCAGCTCGTCGGGCAACCCCAAGCTGCGCACCACGGAGCAGGCGTTTGGCGACAAGCTGCACACCTACACCATCGTGGATGCCATACGCGACGGCAACGTGCTGCCCTTCCGCATCGACTACATCCAGACCATCAAGAAGCGCGAGGACTTTCCCGACCAGAAGGTCTACGACATCTACCGCGAGGGCGCCTACAAGGCCAAGGAGCGCGTCGACCTCATCGTCAACTACGTGCTCGACCACTTCGCGCAGAAGACGCGCCGGAGCTCCAGCTACCTGCTCAAGGACCAGCGCGTCATGGGCTTCAACTCCATCTTCGCCACGGCGTCCATCGACATGGCCAAGGTGTACTACTCTGCGTTCAAGCGCATCCAAGACGAGCGCGGCGGCGAGCGCCTCAAGGTGGCCCTCATCTACAGCTTCGGCGTCAATGAGGACGACGACAGCTGCGGCCTGCCCGACGAGAGCTTCGACGTGGCCAGCCTCGACACTCCCGACCGCGACTTCCTCGAGGCTGCCATCGCCGACTACAACACCATGTTCTCTACGAGCTTCGACACCTCCGGCGACGGGTTCCAGAACTACTACAAGGACCTCTCCGACCGCATGAAGAACCGCGAGCTCGACATGGTCATCGTGGTCAACATGTTCCTCACCGGCTTCGACGCCACCACGCTGAATACCCTCTGGGTCGACAAGGACCTCAAGGACCACGGCCTCATCCAGGCGTTCAGCCGCACCAACCGCATCCTCAACAGCGTGAAGACCTACGGCAACATCGTTTGCTTCCGCAACCTCGAGGACCGCATAAACCATGCCATCAGCCTCTTCGGCGACAAGGACGCGGGCGGTATCGTCCTGCTCAAGCCGTACTCCGAGTACATGGCGGAGTACCGCGACCGCCTCGCGCAGCTCTACAACCGCTTCCCGCTCGGGCAGGTGATCCTGGGCGAGGAGGCAGAGAAGGCGTTCATCCGCCTGTTCGGCACCATCCTGCGCCTGCGCAACGTGCTCTCGTCCTTCGACGACTTCGAGGGCGACGACCCGATGCCCGCCCGAGACGAGCAGGACTACCGCAGCGTCTACACCGACCTCTACCAGAAGTGGCGCAAGGACAAGGAGGAGGCCACGATCATCAACGACGACCTCGTCTTCGAGATCGAGCTCCTCAAGCAGGTCGACATCAACATCGACTACATCCTCATGCTCGTGCAGAAGTACCACGACACCAACTGCACCGATAAGCTCATCATCGCCGACGTGGAGCGCGCCATCAACTCCAGCTACGAGCTGCGCAACAAGCGCGACCTCATCGAGCGCTTCATCGACAGCCTCGAGTCGAGCGAGGACGTCACCGAAGACTGGAAGAAGTACATCGCCGAGCAGAAGGAGAAGGAGCTTGCGGCCATCATCGCCGACGAGGCGCTGGACGATGCGGCCACCCGCGAGTTCGTCGCCCGCTCGTTCGCGGAGGGCGAGGTCGCCGAGACCGGCACCGAGATCACCAGGCTCATGACCAAGAAGCCGAGCCGCTTTGCGCCGGCCAATGCCTATGCCGACATGAAGGCTCGGGTGATTGAGAAGCTCAAGGCATTCTTCGACCGCTTCTCAAACATGGGGTCAGAATGATTGTTCATTCCATTAGTTCTAACCAACGAGGTGATACATGCCCAAGGCATTGGCGCGCTACACAGTGCTACTCTCCGCGCCCGGTGATGCAGCACATGAATGCGAAGTCGCAGACGACGAGCTGCAGAAGATAAACCGCACGCACAGCGGCGAAACCGGAATCGAATTCTATCCGATGGATTGGAGAAGGGATTCGAGAGCCGATAGTGGCGATGAGCCGCAGAAGTTGTTGAACAGGCAGATAGTCGAGGACAGTGACATAATCCTCGCAATCTTCAGGGAGCGTTTCGGCACACCGACGAGCCAGTACGGATCGGGTACCGAAGAGGAAATCATGCTTGGCCTTGAGATGGGCAAGACTGTTCTCGTTTACTTCTGGGAACCCGGCATTGGTTTCGTGCCGAAGGATGCCGCCCAGTTCTCAAAGATTTCAGATTTGAAGAAAAGGCTGCAAGACAAGACCGTATACAAGTCTTTCGTTGATGACGCCAAGTTGGGAGGCTTAATTAGGCATGACTTCACGAAGCTGTTATTCGAGCTGGAAGGGCGAACGATTTCCCCAAAGCCGAAACTCGCACTCGCGGGCATATCCGAGTATGACGAGATTACACAAGGCTCGATGTCCGTCGTGCCTTCCATCGTCTCAAGCAGGCTAAACCCCACTGCTTGCGATGGTGCGGTCCGAGCGGCATACGAAGCCGCTCTCGGAATCAAGCTTCCGCGTAAGCAAGAGGCCGACCGGCATTCCGCAGAAGAGAGCTCTCTTACATCGGCTGCGATTTCTCCTGCATTATCCGCTCAGCTAAAAGAGTTATCTGCGCAATTGACACCTGGAGCCTCCATCTTCCCCTCGAATCCCATAGTGGTTTCACAAGCATCGCGCGATCTGGTGGTGAAGGAGTTGGAATCTCTTAGCCTGGAAATTGATGAGGAGATCTTTAACCTCGGCGGGCTGCGGGAGAGCAAGCAGTACATCCCGATGGGCATCAATTCATCGCAGGAGATGCTATTCGGCAGCGACGTGGAGAAACAGAAATACGAGGCGCTGCAGACGCTAATTCGAAAATGCGAGCTCAGGCGCGATTTTGCCTCCTTCTTAGGGACGAATACTAACGTCGGTGCCGTATCGCTTGCCATAACAAACGATGGTGGCTCACCAGCAAAACACGTGAACGTGGACATTGAAATCCCAGAAGCGTCCTGCGTCCAGCCGCAAGAACTGGTGGCTCCATCTGATGACTTGATGGCATACGGTATTGCCACGCAAGAGAACTGCGAAAGCATCATCAATCACATTTTCGGCATCGATGAGACCGTGGGCTTCAAGCCGTACGAGGAATCCTGCGTAAGGGCCGAATCAGGAGTGAGAATACCGCCAACTTTGATTAGCCCACCAACGAACCCGCTGTACGGTACTCGCTATCTCGAGTCCACCGACTTTGACGACCTGATTGATTACACATTCGGAGACTACAAGTTCATCCCGAACGCTAAAGGGCATACGGTACTGGTGCGCCTTTCCTTTGACAGGCTGCAACAGTGTCGCTCGTATGCATTCCCAACGAGAGTTCTCGTCCGCGACGTTGAGATGGCAAGCATTCGCTACCGGATAACGGCAGATGAACTTGCGGAAACGGTCGAAGGCGAGCTTACTGTAATCAATGAGGCGGAGGAATAGCTGGCTTACGCACAACGTCACTGTTGCAGTAGCGTTCAAATTGTTCTGCCGCCGGGCCGTGCGCACAGGCCACGCAAGCGCAACGTTATCGAGGGTTGTCCGCGCCATGGGACCGGCAGGCCGTGCAGCGCGGGTCGGGAAGGCCACCCCCAGGTGATCGCGTATTCGGTTGTGCCGGCGCCGGCTACTTGACCAGCCTGAAGCCCACCTTCCCGTCGGGGCCCGTGGCGTACACCCTCGTGGTCATGGCCGCGTTCATGTCCTCCAGGCTCTCCCAGGCGCCGAAGGCCCACAGCAGGTCCTCGTACATGGTCTGGTCGGAGGGGATGAGATCGGGGTCGACGCCGTCGAGCATCTGGCCCAGGGTCATGGTGCCGAGCTCCTCGCAGTGGTAGACGGTGTCCAGGTCGGGGAGCTTGAAGGCTGTGGCGGTCGCAGTGGTCATGGTGTCCTCCAATCGGTAGAGATTAGCAACTGATAATATAATAAGGCCAGGCCAGAGTATTATCAAGTGCTAATCACCCCTCCACAGAGATTACATATTGCTAATCCCTCCCAGCTGGGATAGACTGTACGGGTACACCGGACGAGAGGAGCCAGGGCATGAGGATCACCGATGCCGTCAAGCACATGTGCGAGAAGAGCGGACAGGGCGTCGTGGGCGTGTCCCAGACCCTCGGCAAGTCCCGCATGTACCTCTCCGCCCTCATAAGCCGCGGGAGCTATCCCCGCACCGACACCCTCGTCCAGATCGCCCAGGCGTGCGGATACAAGGTCGAGCTCGTGCGCGACGACGAGAGGATCGAGCTCGAGGCCGAGTAGGTCTTTCATTCCTTGCCCTTACCCTTGCTCGTGCCGATCTCCGCCGCCCTGGCGCGTGCGATGGGCTCTTCCTCCCTATACCAGCGCATGCGGTACTCCCAGGCGCCCATGGTGACGCCCACCTCGCGCATGTCCTGCTTGTATCCGCTAACCTCAATGTCGACACTTGGGGATGCTGACGTTTTTTCGTCCCAAAATCCTATGCTGCGAACCCTAATGATCTTCTATATTGTGCAGGGCTCATTCCTCCCAATGATAGCTTGATCCTCTCCTCGTTGTACCAATGGATGCAATCATCAAGAGCATCCATGAACTCATCAATCGACCATCCTGACCAATCACACCCGTAGAAGAACTCGACCTTGAGTCGTCCGAAGAAGCCTTCCATCGCTGAATTGTCGGGAGAGCAGCCTTTCTTCGACATGGAACGCGTGATTCCGTATCGCTCGCACCTCTCAATCCAGCCAGGCCAACGATAATGACAGCCACGATCGCTGTGGCCGATACGAGCTCACCTTCATGCAGCTTGGATGCTGCAGCGTCCAACATGGAGTTCACAAGATCGGCATTGGGTGAGGTCGATTGCGACCAGGCGATGCACATCCCGTCGAAGCAGTCGATAATGGAGCTTAGGTAGATCTTGCCAGCGGGGATTGAGAATTCGGTGATGTCGGTGAGCCAGAGTAGATTCGGATCATCGGCGTGGAAATCGCGTGCGACCAGGTTCTCGGGTGCTTCGCTGATTTCGCCTTTGTAGGAGCTGTATTTGCGCTTGGTGGGACGCTTGGCTATGAGTCCCTCCTCTTTCATGATCCGGCAAACGACCTTCTCCGACACAACAATCTCATCCAATCTGAGGGCTGCGTGCACCCTGCGATACCCGTAGCGCCCGTCGCTTTCATGGAATATCTCCGTTATGCGGATGCGCAAATCAGTGTGCTCGTCCGGCTTTGAGAGCGCATTTCTCTGATAGAGATAGCTACTCTTCGCCATTCCGAGCGCATCAAGTAGGACGTTGAGCTTATGCGTCGGCCTCAGGCTCTCCACAAGAATCGTCTTCTCCCTGTTTGTGAGCATTCCGGGGTCGACGCTTCGGTCTTTTCCCAAGAGCTCCACCGTCCCTTCCAGGATGGCACGTTGAAGCTCCAACTTGTCTATGTCGCGTCTTAAGGATTCTGCGTATTCCTCAAGTTCCTCGATGCTTCTATCGTCTCTTTTCCTCGGCAACTTGCAGGGCACCTCCTCGTCCAGAAGCTTTCGCTTCCAATTGTAGAGGGTCGCTCTCTCAACGCCGAGTTCATCGGCAATGTCCTTTGCAGCTCCTTTCCTGGTGATGAGATCGACGACGGCTCTCTGCTCGTTTTCATGGGTAAGTCGCTTCGCACTAGAACGCTTCGGCCTGCGGCCGGGCTCGAGTTCGTCTATCCATGCTGCCAACAGTTCCTGTGAAGGGTACCCGAGCGCTCTTATCGTGCGGGCAAGGCATTGGCTGTGCTCGAAAAAATGATCGACCGCAGCCCTTCTCTGCTCTTCGGTGTATCTGCGATAGTTGTTGACCGATGGCATGTCACATCCGTTCGCCAGGTACTCCTCGTGCCATGCATAAAGGGTCGCGCGGCACGGATAGCCGATCTCCCTTATCACCGAAGCAGGGCTCTTGTCGTATCTAATGAACAACTCCACAGCCTTCAGCTTTTCTTCTCTCGAGTACATCTCCACCTCCGAATCGTGATGATTCGGGACAGGTTTTCGTCAGCATCCCCAAATGTCGAGTTAATAGTTGACGGATACAACTTCTTTCTGAGCTGGATTATTAAACTATAGTGCGAGGATTTCCTTCCGCAAATTCAAAAGCACCCGAAAGGGTGCTTTTGAATTTCTCTGGCTCCCCGGGTAGGACTCGAACCTACAACCCTTCGGTTAACAGCCGAATGCTCTGCCATTGAGCTACTGAGGAATATGGTGGATTGAAGTGGACTCGAACCACCGACCTCCCGCTTATCAGGCGGGTGCTCTAACCGACTGAGCTATCAATCCGAACAAAAAGTATTATAACGCATCCGGCAATCTCTGTCAATACTTTTTTGACAATTTTTTCGGTCAGGGGGGAGGGCTGGATAAAAAATGCCGCTTTCA
>OLPI01003289.1_pt1 | contig 11623 bp, 10 predicted proteins | sample 1672361 | NCBI WGS metagenome assembly OLPI01 (sample SAMEA3136675, study PRJEB25190) | human gut metagenome
GTGAAGCATCCAAGGAACAGCTGAAGCATAAGACTGGCGAGGAAATCGTGGATGCTGATATCGCACAGCAGATGGAGACGAAGTGATGAATATCCTATATATAGCTTATTCATGTAATCCTTTTGCCGGAAGCGAAGACAAAATCGGCTGGTGTGTTCCTTTTGAGAGTTCAAAAACAAATAAAGTTTATGTGATCACAAAAGAAGAGCAACGTGAACCAGTCGAAAATTATTTGCAGAGTCACCCACTTGAAAATATAAAGTTTTATTATGTTGACATCCCTAATTTTTACAAAAAAATCTTCAAGGGATTTATGTATTCTGGAAGACTTAATGTGTGGAATAGACGGGTACTTCCTCTCGCAAAAAAAATCTGTGCGGATCAAAAAATTGACGTTATTCATCAGATTACACCAATTGAGTTCCGTGCAATTGGAGACTATGGAAAGATAGCAAATATCAAATTCGTCTGCGGACCACTTGGCGGAGGAGAGTCTTTGCCTAATGGATTAAAAGATTACGCAAAGGGGCATGAAATCATTGAAGTCGTTCGCTCAGGGATAAATCGCTGGTATCGTTTTAAACTGAGAATCACTGGCAAACTAAATCGCTGCGACTATATTATGTTTGCAAATAAAGAGACTCAAGAATTCCTCGTGGGGGGGGGGCAGAACTAAACTGTCCGTATGAATTAGTCTTTGATAACGGATTAAGACCGGACGAATTGGTGAGCTGGACAGAAAAGGAAAAAGTGAATGAAGAATTACAATGTAAGTGATGAGCCAGTGACTAAGGTTGCGGTAGATATAAATGATATTAAAGATACTTGCAATGAAAAGGGCAGAAATGAAGAATGCGTCTTTCTGGTTGCTGGAAGAATGATATATCGAAAAGGCTTGGATTTCCTTTTTGATGCATTGATGAGAATTCCGAAGGAAACTAGATATCAGGTTAGGGTTGTAGGCGATGGCCCGGAGCTTGAGCATTTGCGTAAGCGCTGTAAGGATGACCTGAACTTGTCTGAGCATGTGCACTGCATGGGTTCTATTCCCTATATGGAAATGGAAAAGGAATATGCAGGTGCGGATGTATTTATTATGCCGAGCATTCGAGAGACGACAGGCACGGTCTTACTGGAGGCAATGTCAAAAGGTATTCCGGTTATCACCATTAATAAGTTTGGCGGAGCAACTCTTTTTGATGAAAACACCGGTTGGCTTTATGGAGGAAACTCGAAAGAGGAATACATTGAGAATTTAAAAAAGGCAATTCTTGAATGTATTGCTTATCCTGATGAAGTAACAAGGCGTGGAAAAAACGCACGAAAGAAAGCAGAAAAGTATACTTGGCAGAAAAAAAACGAGAAGTATCAGGCAATATATGAGGAACTCCTGAAAAAGTAAGATGTGTAGCATAGAGGAGAGGTTAAAATGGTTGGAGTATGCATAAAATATATGCATGAAAATTACGGAGGCATATTGCAAGCATATGCAACTGTTAGTTATTTGGAAAATCAGAATATTGAGTATGAGCTGGTTCGATATACTAGAAAGAAGACTATGACAGAAGCACTGAAAGACGTGCCGCGTCTTTTTAATGCAGTTTGGTTTAATAGCAGGTATGAGGGAATTCAGAGAAAGCTTAGTCTGAAAAAGCATCCTGACTATGCAAAAAACAATGAAGTTCGTATGAAAGCATTTGCCGGCTTCAAAAAAGGGGCTTTTAAGGATTTCTCCGATGAGTATATCGGCTATGCGGCATTATGTGAGGGTGGAAAGAAATATTCGGCGGTTATAACAGGAAGCGATCAGCTTTGGAGTCCGGCAGGATTGCCGACGAATTATTACAATTTGATGTTTGTTCCGGATGACACGCTAAAAATTTCAATTGCCTCTAGTTTTGGAGTAAAGGAAATTCCGTGGTATCAAAAGAAAAGAACGGTACAGTATTTGAACCGCATCGAATACATTAGTATGCGTGAGAATCGAGGAAGTGAGATTGTCAAGGAACTGACTGGTCGAGATGTTCCTACGATTTTAGATCCTGTTTTCTTTTTGAGTAAAAATGAATGGCTGGAGAAAATTCCTAATAAGAGAGAAATCAATGAGCCATATATTTTTGCATACTTCCTTGGTGCCACACAGGAATATCGCAATGCAGTAAAGAAATTAGCTCGCGACAAGGGCATGAAAGTCGTTGCATTGCGACACATGGATCAGTATGTAGAAGAAGATGAAAACTTTGGAGACTTTGCTCCGTATGACGTGAGCCCAGAAAGATTTCTAAATCTTCTGCGAAATGCAGAGTATGTCTGCACGGATTCTTTCCACGGGACAGCATTTTCTATTCTTAATGAAAAGCAGTTTGTGGTATTTAACAGATATGCTGAAAATTCCAGCTTTTCAAAAAATTCTCGTATTGATACCCTGTGTGTGAATTTTGGTCTAGAAAGTCGGCGTTATAAAAATGGAATGGACTTATCAGACGTTGTAAAAGATGATATTGATTATAAAGCTGTAGGGGAAAAATATAAAAACCTTAAGCAGGTAACAGATCAATATTTAAATACTGTATTGAAAGAAATTAGAAAGCGTGTGTAATCGTGCCGAAATAGGAATATGAAATAATGCATGAGATTGTCGCCGCGAAAGGATAAATATTATATGAATAATGAAGTAGTTAGAGTATTGGTGACATCTCCGCTTGGTGTTGGAGGTGTAACTAATATGATGATTCATATCCAGGAACACCTGGACAGATCTAAAATAAATTTTGACTATCTTGTTTTTCATGATAGGCACGAACCTATGGAAGACAAAGTTCTTTCATTGGGAAGTAAAAAGTATGTTGCCTCAGCGGATAATGTGAAATTTAGACCTTTTAGAAGAATTTGGAGAATTAATGAAATTCGGAAAGTCTGCAAGAGAAATCATATTAAAATCCTACATTATAATGCGGATTGTGCAGCAGATATGACAAATATTATTGGCGCAAAATTGGGTGGGGTTCAATATATTACAATACATAGTCACAATGCTGGCTTTGGAGCAGCAGGTAATGGAATTCGATTTATAAGCAAAATCTTAAAGCCATTAATTCCACTCTTTTGCGATAACTTTTATGGCTGTTCAGAACTAGCTGCAAGATTTCTATTTCCGAGGTCAATTATTGAATCTGGTAGGTGTTCAGTACTTCCGAATGGAATTGATTTGGAGAAATTTGATTATAATGAAGCTGTTCGTCGAGAAATACGAAAAAAGCTGAATCTGGAAGGTAAGTATGTTGTAGGACACGCTGGACGGTTTTCTGATCAAAAAAATCACAGCTTTTTGCTAGACATCTTTCAAGCAGTACACCGAAAAAATCCAAATACTGTGTTACTTTTATTTGGCGTTGGTGAACTACAAGAAGCGATGAAAAATAAGGCTAGGACATTAGGAATTGAAGACGCTGTAATTTTTTATGGAGCTTCAAATGAAATGAATAAAATGTGGCAGGCAATGGATGTTTTTGTAATGCCATCTTTACACGAAGGTCTTCCGGTCACGGGGGTTGAGGCACAGGCGAGCGGATTGCCATGTGTTTTCTCAGATGCAATAACAAAAGAAGTAGGCTTAACTTCAAATACAGAATTCCTTTCTCTTCAAGAAAAACCTGATGTGTGGGCGGAATATGTTTTGAAGTATATGAATGTGCAAAGGGAAAGTGAAAGAAAAATATTGGAGCAGGCAGGTTATGATATTCAGCAGACAGCAGATACACTTGCACAACTGTATTTGAATGTTGCTGAAAAACTATAAAGGATGGAAGGAGAAAGTGCTTAATGATTGTAGTGAAGAATAAAGCAGATTGCTGTGGATGTACGGCATGCTATAGTGTATGCCCGAAAAAAGCTATAAGTATGCAGCAGGATCAAGAGGGCTTTTTATATCCATTCGTGAAAATTTCAAAGTGTATAGATTGCAAATTGTGCGATTCTGCTTGTCCTATTGAAAATAAAATCAAGTCTAAAATGTTTGATAGAAAAGCATACGTACTCAGAGCAAAGGACGTAGAAATTGTTTCTACAAGTACCTCTGGAGGATTTGTAACACCGTTAGGCGAATGGATCCTAAATCAGGGAGGTGTTATTTGTGGCGCAACTTATAATGAAGAATATAAGGTAATTCATAAAATTTCTGGGGGGCAGAAGAGTTTCGAGGTTCAAAATACGTGCAGAGCGATTTAGGCGATTGCTTTTCTGAAATAAAAAAACACTTGATGCAAGAAACGAAAGTGTGCTTTATTGGAACGCCGTGTCAGGTGTATGGATTAAAATCATATCTGAGAAAAGAATACGATAATCTGGTAACCGTAGATTTGGTTTGCCATGGTACACCGTCGCCGAAACTTTGGAAAAAATATTTAGACGAACAAAAAGACAAATATCATTCAGAAATAGATGATATTGTTTTCAGAAATAAAACATATGGATATCACAGTGGCACCATGCGTATAAGATTCAAAAATCAGTTTGTTTATTATGGAAGCGCCCGTGTGGATCCAATGCTTAAGAGTTTCTTTGCTGAAATTTCGTCAAGACCAAGTTGCTATCAATGTCACTTTAAATCAGTGGAACGATGTAGTGATTTTACTATTTATGATTGCTGGCATGCAAATAACTTAGTGGAAGGTCTTGTTGATGATGATAAAGGCTTTACTAATCTGATCGTGCAGTCTTCAAAGGGAGAAAGGATTCTGGATAGAATTGCAGACAGGTATGAGCTTTATGCAACAAATTTGGAAAAGGCTATAGAATTGGATGGCACGATGATTTGCCATTCAGCAGAGCCTCATCCAAGACGAGATGAATACTATCTGAATTTAGATAAAGAAACCCTAAGAGCACATATACAAAAATTTGTACCAATCAGAATAAGGGATTATTTAATAGAGAAATCTAAAGGAATCTTTTATCGGATGGGTGTGTATAAGTTTCTGAAGAACAAGAAATGAGAATCTGTTATTGCTTCTGAATGATTTGGATTCAGGAGGATATATGATTCAAATAAAGAGCAAATTGGATTGTTGTGGCTGCACTGCCTGTGCAAGTTCTTGTCCCAAAAGTGCAATTACGATGGTTCCTGACGAAGAAGGTTTTCTGTATCCTAAAATTGATATGAGACGTTGTATTGAATGTGGAGCATGCGAAAGAGCATGCCCGATTCTTAATAAAAAAACGGTAATATCTGAAAAAACAGAAGGCTATATTATTAGAATTAAAGATAACAAAATTCTCTATGAGAGTACCTCTGGTGGTGCATTCACAGCTCTAGCTGATTATATCCTTGAGCAGAATGGTATAGTTTATGGAGCTGGATACGACAATAACATGAGAGTAGTGTGTAAAAGGGCTACTACAAAGCAACAGTTGCAGGAGATGCGAGGCTCTAAATTTGTTCAAAGTGATCTTGGAAACATTTTTCAAGATATTAAAAAAGAATTAAAAGAAGGCACGACTATTTTGTTTTCTGGGACACCTTGTCAAGTGGCAGGGCTGCTAAGCTTTTTAAGGAAAAAACCAGATAACCTTTTATGTGTGGATTTTGTTTGCCGAGGTGTACCATCGCCTGGCTTGTGGGATAACTATGTGAAGTATATGGAAAACAAATACAGCTCGAAAATAGTTGGAGCCCGTTTTAAACATAAAACATATGGGTATCACACGAGCACGATGAAAATAGATTTTGCAAATGGAAAAACCTACTATGGGTCTGGTAGAGTCGATCCATACATGAAGGCTTTTGTAAGAGAAATCTCATCAAGACCATCTTGCGCAGCATGTGCTTTTAAAGGAATAGATAGACCAAGCGATATCACTGTCTTTGATTGTTATGAATATTCAAAAATCACCGGAAGAAAAGATGATAATAGAGGGTATTCATCAATATTTGTGCATACTGAAAAAGGTGGAAAGATTTTAGAGGTCATAAAATCACATATTGAAATACAAGAAGAAGATGTAAATAGTCTTGTGACGGAAAATGGTGTTATGGTTTGCAATAGTGCAAAACCACATCCTAGGCGGGCTGAATTTTACCAGCTGGCTGAACATTATCCAATTGATAAGGCTTTGAATAAAATTGATCCAATTACATTAAAGGATAAAATAATTGAAAAATCTAAAAGATTTCTATTCAAAACAGGCCTAATAACTGTTGCACGCCATTTAAATAAAGGAAAAAAAGTTGAGGTTGTTGAGAATAAGTAATTGGATTGCTTCGATTTATTCACACACATATTTGAAGATGGAGAGTGTAAGATTTTTGAATAGAATGATTCTATGGGAGGACACCAATGCCACATATTAGTGTTATTATCCCTGTCTATAACGCAGGAAATTATATAGTTGATACTTTAAATTCAGTTTTGCGACAAACATTGAAAGATATAGAAGTTATTGTCGTAAATGACGGATCTAATGATCAATCTCTTGTTGAATGCTATAGATTACAAGAGATTGATAAGCGCATTATTATAATAAATCAAGATAATCAAGGCGTATCAAAAGCTCGTAATGTAGGAAAGCAAAATGCAACAGGTGACTATATTATTTTTATAGATGCTGACGATGAACTTGATTGCAGAATGCTTGAGATTTTATATACTCAAGCAAGGAAAACTGATTCAGATATATCTGTGTGTGGAGTTGATAGAATTTTTGAAAAAAAGCAAGAGGAGAAGAAAAAGTATCATTGCAATTATGAGGAAATTACTGTTGATCAGGCGATAGAATGGCTGTTGTTGGGCCAAAAAATTGAGTCGGGCGCATGGAATAAGTTGTTTAAAGCTTCTACGATCGAGGATGTTCATTTTGAAGAAGGTAAGAAGATAAATGAAGATAAATATTTTGTATTTAGATCTCTGCTGAAAAGTAAAAAAATAGTCTATTGTGCTGAAAAATTGTATTATTATTATTGCAGGGAAAATTCGGTGACTAATCAATCCTTCTCTGAAAGATGGTTCGATTCACTGTACTTTGCGGATAGAATATATGAAGAACTTAAAGGCCGTAATAATTTGGAAGTCTTTGCAAGATATCAATTATTGATTGCATACTACACTGTTCTACGTAGGATGTATCCTTTCAGAAATCAATACAAAAAGGAGTATCAGCTAGTTATTGATAAAATTAAATCTACTAGTTTTAAATCAGTGCTTTCATATATGGACAAAAAACAAGTGTTTGGTGTTTTATCTATAAAATATTGCATTCTTTTGTATAAATTTATGAGGTGTGTTTCAAAATGATTATCTTGAAAAAACGTGTTGCAGAGAGAATGTATTTTGTATGAAAAATCTATTTGCTAGATGGAGGGATATAGATGCAATTAAAAGTTAAGAAACATGAACTACGACTTTTACTCCAATGTATACCAATTTTGACTTTTGCTACGCTAGCGTCTCTTGGTTCGCTTTTGCCAAGCGTAGTTCAGTTCAGTGCTGCAGTTATTTTGGCGGGACAAGTTGTTTTTATATATGTCACTAAAGGTATAAAAAAAAATATTGGATTATTGTGGATACCATTAATGATATTCTTTTATGTACGAAATAATCCCAATATTAAATTCTATAGTCTAACGTATATCCAGGTTTTATTGCTTTTTGTCTGCTGTATATTATTTTCAGCATTGGGAGGTTTCAATGATCGGTGTTGGATGATAAAAATGGTAAGCTCTTGGCGATATCTTTATTTTATTTATATTGCATTTACCATTTATATGTTTTTAGATAGTTCAGCGATAAATTTTGTATGTAATTTGTTCCCGGATGCTGCGAGTACAATTCTTAATCAGTATCATAATGCGGGGATCCCAGGATTAACAAAGCACTATTCAACAAATGGAATGCTTCTTGCAGTTGGGACGATGATATTTGGAAGCTATGCATTGACTGAAAAAAGACGTTCTGACTATTTATTGTTTTTGATATCAGTTGCTGCATTGCTTTTATCGGGAAAAAGAGCACATACTGTTTTTGGACTTACTGCTTTGTACCTCTGTTATTTTGCATACAATTCAAATGCTAAAAAAAGTCGACTCGTAAAAGGCATAGGTGTTTTATTGGGGGCATTAACCGTATTTGCTGTAGCAAGTTATTGCGTGCCGGCACTTGCAACTGTTGTTTTTCGCTTTATTGATACTGCAGAGACTGGGGACATGTCAGTAGGTAGAGTTGATGTATGGTTAAAGGCGTTTTCTATGTTCGGCAAACATAGTCTTGTTGGCATAGGTTGGGGACAGTATGTTAACCAAGGTGGCTGGTTTTGGAATATTCATAACATATATATTCAGTTACTTGTTGAAACCGGTATAATAGGATTTATAATCTATTGTGGATGGTTTCTGTTTCATCTAGTAAGTACATGGTCGATATATTCAAAGATGCGTGTAAATCCAGAAGATTATACGAACATAGATTATTGCTTGATGAATTTTTCGTTGGCAATGCAAATATTTTTTATATTATATGGCTTCACAGGAAATCCTTTGTATGATCGTGAAATGTTTGTGCCGTATTTTATTGCATGCGCAATAAGTGTTAATTATGCTAATAATGATGATAGGAGTGAATTAGAGTAAATTATGAAAATAGGAATAGTAACTCCGTATGATTCGGCGAACTGCGGTGCTTATTTGCAAGCATATGCTAATAAATGTTTTTTAGAAAAGAATAACTATAATGTGTGTTTTATACAGTGGAGAAATGAAAAGCAGCGAAAAAAGGAATATTTTTCTAAACCCAAGACCATAAAGGAATTGATTAGATGTATTCAACGATATCCTTTTTTATGTGCACGTTATAAGTGCATGACTCAGGCATTAAAGGAATTTGATATTCAGAAAAATACTGATGATTTAGATTGTATAGTAGTAGGTAGTGATGAAATTTGGAACATAAAGGTTTCACAATTTCAAAATCCGATTTTTTATGGTGGTGTGGAGCAAAAAAGCTGTATAGCATATGCACCTAGTGCAGGACAGGCAGCACTCAAGGATTATAATGATTTTCCATGGGTTAGGGAGTGCTTGGAAAAAATGACGTATGCGGGTGTTAGAGATGAAAACACTAAGAATATTGTTGGAAAACTTGTTGCAAAGCAAGTAGAAATTGTTTGTGATCCTACGATGTTACTGCCTATTAATGAATTGGATTTTCCGCACGAACGTAAGATTAAAGATAGATATATGATTGTTTATTCATATAGTGTTCCTAAAGAACATCAGGCATATTTAAAAAGATATGCAAGAAAGAATAATTTAAAACTTGTATCGATATGTTTGTATCAGTCCTGGTGTGATTTGAATATTAACTGTCACCCGTTGGAGTTTAGTTCATATATTCAGTTTTCTGAGTGTGTTTATACAACGACATTCCATGGGACGATTTTCACATTGTTGAATCATAAGAATTGCGCTATCTATAGTTGTTCAAAAAAATTGAAAGATTTACTTGAGTGGACACATAAAGAAGAGGCAATGTTGTCATTGACAGCTACATATGATGAATTTGAGAGCCTGATTACCAAACAACATAGCTATGAATTATTCGAGACTATAATCGAAAAAAAAAGGAAGGAATCACAAAAAATATATATAGATGCTCTTAAATCATGTGAAGTCTGAAACGGAAAGCGAGTCAGTAATCAACAATCCAAGGAATGAGTCGATAGGAATAGTATCCATGGGGGGAGGATACCTGCTTGATAACTACTATAGTTATAGGAAAAGGCAGTTAGGATTTCTGGAGACAATGATATTCTTGATGGATATGGAAGAGATATTTCAATAGAGAGATGGAGACACGGTAGGACTGGTTAAACGAACATCAATGAAGGTTTATTTCGAGTAGCCTTCTGTTGTCATTTTAGTATCTGACACAGTGAAGTGCCTATAGCTCTGGCTCATTCACTGAGATATTGAGAACTGAAAAATCCTACACAGTCAAAAAATAATTAATTATATGAGGAATAATATTAATGAGTCGTAAAACAGAATTAGCAAAAAATACGGCTATACTTACAGTGGGAAAACTATGCACGCAATGTATTAGTTTTTTCCTTCTTCCTTTATATACGGCAATTCTGTCAACGGAAGAGTATGGCACGTTTGATTTATTGGTTACATATTCAACATTATTACTTCCACTCGTAAACTGGCAGTTGGATCAGGGACTGTTCCGATTTATGCTCGATTATCGTGGAAACAAAGAAGAACAAGGAAAACTCTTTTCTACGCTGTTACTATCTAGTACTATACAAAGTATTATTTACATTATTCTTTTTGTTTGTGTAGAACCTTTTTTGAAAATTCAAAATGCGCATTTTTTGTTGCTGTATGTGGTGCTGCATGTCTACACGGCATTGTTTCTTCAATTTGTTAGAGGATTGGGAGATAGTGTTAAATATACAATTGCATCGTTTATATCCGCTTCAGCAACAACAGTTTTAAATGTCATTGCGTTGGCTATTTTGAAAATGGGGCTGCAAGGATTGTTCTTGTCTACTCTGATAGCTCAGTTTTTGACGTTGTTGTATTTGGTGTTTACATCCAAAGCGTGGGAGTATTTTTCTGTTAAGAGTATTCGGCCGACGGTATTCAAACGGGTTGGTGCTTATTCTATTCCTTTAATTCCCAATAATCTGGCTTGGTGGGTTGTAAATGCGTCGGATAGAACTATAATTGCACATTTTTTAGGAACTGCTGCTAATGGTGTTTATTCTATAGCAAATAAGTTTCCTAATGTGTTTATCAACTTTTATAATATCTTGAATTTGTCCTGGACTGAGACAGTATCATTACATTTTGATGATGAGGATCGCGATGAATTTCTAACGGAAACAATGACATCTCTTTTTAAACTGTTTGCAGCTGCATGCTTTGGCATTGTTGCGTGTATGCCGTTTGTATTCCCGATTTTGATTAATGAGAAGTATGTTGCTGGATATGACCAAATCTTGATTTTGATGTATGCAATGCTTTTTAGAGTGCTCGTCGGATTATATAGTTGCATATATGTAGCTCAGAAAAATGCAAAAAAGATTGCTTATACTTCTATTTCTGCAGCTATAATCAATATTACAGTGAATTTGATTTTAATAAATAAAATTAAGATTTTTGCGGCATCAATATCTACACTGGTTGCATTCTTTTCAATGTTTATCATTCGCTATATTGATGTTAATAAGACTGTGCATATGCGAATTCGGAAGCCAATTATTATTGGAAGCATTCTAATTGGTACTATGCTGATAGGAACATACTATTGTGAAAATAAGATGATTCAGCTCATCGCACTTTGTATCACGGCAATCTATGCAGTGCTGACGAATGTTGATATGTTGAAATCTGGCATGAAATTAGTAAAAAGTCGCTTTGGAAAATAGGTTTTGGCTGTGATTAAAGAGAGTATTCCGCATGATTTTATATTTTTCATTCGATTCTTATTACTGCTTTTTAGAGAGTAGTAGATAAGCTCGGAGGTTAATCGATTTATAGATATATTGCGACAAATGTGCTTTTTGTGCAACGATTATATTTCTTGTTGGTTTACTTCTCGGCGGTTGCGTCGGCGTTATTGTGATG
>OLPI01003290.1_pt1 | contig 11621 bp, 9 predicted proteins | sample 1672361 | NCBI WGS metagenome assembly OLPI01 (sample SAMEA3136675, study PRJEB25190) | human gut metagenome
TATTACTAATTTTAATATTAGTAAATTCAATGTCAGGCATTGCAAATGCTTTTGAAGTTAATTCTGCATATGTAGAAAATTTAGGAGATTGTGGTCAACATTTGCAATTTAAAACTACATCAGGAATATGGAGTTATGTTATTACAACAATGGTTGGATATAGAAATAATGGGGTATTACATTATGCATATTGCTTAAATGTTGATAAACATGGTGTTGGAGAAGAACAAAATTATAGTGTAAATGTAACAGAAATATTATCAGATGTTCAAGTGTGGAGAGCAATAGTAAATGGATTTCCATACAAAAGTGCTTCAGAACTTGGAGTAGAAAATGATCAAGATGCATTTGTAGCAACAAAACAAGCAGTATATTCAGTTATATATAACAGAGATGTAGATAGTTTTTATCGTGGTGGAGATGCAAGAGGAACAAAAATATTTAATGCAATAAAAAACATTGTAAATCAAGCAAGATATGGATCAGAAACACCATCAGTAAACAGTGTACTAAATGCAAATAAAATAGGAAGCTTTAAAGCAGATGGAAGTAACTATTATTCACAAGAGTATAGTGTTACAAGTAATGTAAATGTATCTAATTATATAGTTACATCAATTAGTAATTTTCCAGAAGGAAGTTATATTGCCGATTTAAGTGGTAATGCTAAAACTACATTTAATGGCAATGAACATTTTAAAGTTGTAGTTCCTAAAGACAAAATTTTAGATAATTTTGATGGAAAAATATCACTAAATGGTAAAGTTAAAAGCTATCCAGTATTTTTTGGACAAAGTCCAAATTCTAATTGGCAAAATTATGCATTAACTTATGATGCATATTACACAGCAGGTGGTGAGGCAACTCTATCAGTAGATGCATATAAATCAAAAATTAAAGTTATAAAAATAGATAACGAAACTAAAAAATCAATAGAAGGAGTAGAATTTAATTTTAGATATAGTGATGGACAAAATATCGGGAATTATAAAACAAATGCACAAGGTTGTATTGAACTAAATAAATTAAGACAAGGAAAAGTAATTGCCACAGAAATAGCAACAAAATCTGAATATATTTTAGATGATAAAGAAAATGAAATTCTTTTGGACTATGATACATATAAAGAATTAACAATTGGAAATGAACACAAAAGAGGAGATTTAAGTGTATATAAAGTAGATAGTGACAATAAAAAAATAACTTTGGGTGGAGTTAAATTCGCATTATATTCACACGAATTTCAAAAAGTAACAGGGCATTATACAACAGATGCAAATGGTGAAATTCATATTAAAGGTTTAAGAACAGGAAATTGGTCATTAATTGAAGAAGAAACAGGAAAATGGTATAATCTTAATGAGAATCCAATTGAAATTAAAATTAATTGGAATGAAACTACTAACACAACAGTAGAAAATGAATTGAAAAAATCACAAATAAAAATTATAAAAGTTGATAAGGAAAATCATGAAGTAAAATTAAAAGATGTTGAACTTGAAGTTTTAGACAAAGATGGGAATGTTTTAGAAAAATTAAAAACAGATAAAAATGGAGAATGTTATACAAAAAGATATGCAGTAAGAGATTACCCTGAATTATATATAAGAGAAACAAAAACAAATGAAAAATATGTATTAGATACAGAAATGAAGAAAATCATATTAAAAGAAAATGAGATTGTTAATTATACATTTGAAAATCAAAAAATATATGGACAAATTAAAGTAATAAAAACATCAGAAGAAGACAACAAAATAAATGGAGATAAAAAAGGAACACCAATTCCAAATGTATCTTTTGGAGTATATGATGAAAACAAAAACTTTATAGAGAAAATTACAACAGGAGCAGATGGAATTGCAATTACAAGTAAATTAGAAAAAGGCAAAAAATATATAAAAGAATTGGAAGGGGAATCAGGAGAATGGTATCAATTAAACGAAAATGAATATTCAGCAGAGATAGTTAAACATGGTGAAACTGTTGAATTAAACATTACCAATAAACCTGATAATCCAGATATAGATGTTGAAAAAGATGGAATTATTCAGACAACAGCAAATCAAGAGATTAAATATGATTTTACAATAAAAAATACAGGTAATGTGCCATTAAAAGATTTTACTTGGTATGATTATTTACCAACAGACTATGTAACTGCTACAAAACTTGTAACTGGAACATATAATCAAGATTTAAATTATGCCGTATATTATAAAACGAATAAAAATGATTATAGATTATTAAGAGATAATTTGAATACACAAACAAATAACTATATTGATTTTTCAAATTTAGAATTAGAAGCGGATGAGTATGTAACAGAATTTAAAGCAGAGTTTGGAAAAGTAGATGTAGGATTTTATTCAGTAGAAAAACCACAATTATTTGTAAAAGTTAAAGCTTCAGTAAAAGAAGATGATACATTTACAAACAAAACAAAAGTAGAAGGATATCACAAAACATATTATGTATTTGATGAGGATGATCACACTACAAAAGTATATGAAAAAAAATTAGAAGTAAAATTACCAAGAACAGGATGTTAGAATATATTTTGGAGAGTTCAAATAGAACTCTCCTTTTTGAAAAAAGAAAGGATTGATAAAATGAAAAATACAAAATTAAAACAAATGGAAGAGTTAGATGCTAAAATTGAAAAGACAAATTATGACTTATCAGGGTTGGAATCAAGAAAAAAAGAAATGGAAGATAGCAAATTTGATAAACAACAAAACATAGAAAAATTAGAAGAAGAGAAAAGAACAATATTAGCCAAAACGGATAAAATGAACAGATTAGAAAAAATAATTTATATAGCATTTGCATCAAAAAATGATTTGAAACAGGTAGATTTATTAAATGCAAAAATTACAGAATTAAGAAATGAAAAAGATAGCATTCAAAATAAAATTGATATTCAAAATAAATTATATGCAGATACGATTAAAGAAAAAGATAATTATATAGAACAAAGAAAACAATTATATGTTGAAAATACAATGACTAATGTACAAGAAAAAGAAGATATAGTAAAAACAACTCATGTAGAGGATTTGGCTAGAATTCATAAGATTGCTAAACAATATGAAGGTAGTGAAATTATGAAAAAGTTATCACAGACAATAGAAAAATATGTTGATAAGCTGTTGGGAAATACAGAAGAAAATGAAAAAAATGCATTAGAAAAAGAAGATGAGGCAGAAGCATAAAAGGAGAAATTTTGAAAGAAGTAATAGTAAAGAAAATAAAAAAAGGAAATGCAGGATATAAAAAGATTTATTCTGTAATAGTTCATAATGTAAAAAATAAGAAAAAATCAAGAAAACAAAGAAGGTGATTAATATAGATGAGAAAGTACAAGAATTAATAAACAGTACAGATAAAATAGCAAAGGAAATATTTGAAAATCCAAATAAAATGAGAGATTTTTTAAAAACATTAGCCAAAATGTATAATACAAGTTATAATAATATTTTGCTATTGAAATCACAAAAAGAGAATGTATCATTTGTAGCAACCAAAGAAGAATATCAAAAATATAAATATAAAATCAAATCGATTGAAAAAATGTTTATCTTTGTAAAAAGATCAGACAAAAAGGCAGCAATCTAATATAGTTGCTGAAATAAAATACAACAGGATAAGCAAAATGGTTTTATTCAAATCATTTAAAGGGTGTGTGTTTCGTACAAAACTTGTGAGTTTTCATTCCAGGTGCAGGGAGTGAGGGCAACGTTCTGATACGGTTCAGCAAATTAAGGAACCATGTCTGCGTGTGTTTCCCGGATTTTTTAGGGGACCGCATAGGGAGGGGGAGTCCCCTCCCTATGCGGAAAAAGTTCGGTTTCGACGGGCTGGAATAAAAAAGGCCCATGCAGTAATCCTGTGTTGAGTACAAAACCAAACGGTTCACAGGAGAACGGCATGAGCCTGCAAAGAGCATATCATCACCTTTCAGAAGAGAAAAGAGCTGCAATTATGGCATTAGCCAGAGAAGGCTTCTCTGGCGCCCATATCGCCCGGCACTGCGGGATCTCCGGGGCAACTGTTTCCAGAGAATTCTCCAGACAGTTTCCCAAAGGTATCCCCCTGAAAGAACGGCGAAAAAGGTATGAAGCATCTGCTGCTCATACCCGGTACAGGGAGAACAGGAAAAAATCAAAACCCAGAGGAAAATTACTGCCCCGGGTTATCAAAACGGCCGAGAAATTAATCCGCCAGGGATACCCGCCGGAGCAGATGGCAAATACCGTCCTTAAAGGCCAGGCATCCACAGTCAGTATTTACCGCTGGCTGTACGCCGGCTTCCTGCTTTATGGAGATCGGTCTCTGCTCCGGCATAAAGGCAGGCGGCGCGTTCAGCGGAAGGAAGGGAAGGCAAAAAAATACACGGCGGGAAAGTCCGTTCACACCCGCCCTGCCAGCATCGAAAGGCGCAGCGAATTCGGTCATTTCGAGGTGGATACTGTCGAATCCGGACGGAACGGCACCGGCTGCGTGTTTACCATAGCCGAACGGAAAACCCGTATGCTCTTTGCCTGCAGGGCTGAATCCTGCACTGCGGAAAATTTTTATAACACATTGAAAAGATTAATTAAAATTCTTCCTCCCGGAACAATCAAATCACTTACAGGAGATCGTGGAAAGGAATTCGCCTGGTATCAGAAAATTGAAAATGAGCTGCGTATTCCATTCTATTTTGCTGATCCCCACAGCCCCTGGCAGAAGGGATCGAACGAGAATACAAATGGCCTTTTAAGGGAGAATTTCCCGAAGAAGACCAACTTTTCAACTGTCACCCAGCGTGACTTGTATTGGAAGGGAGTGTACCGGATAAACAACCGGCCGGGGAAGGTTCTCGGGTGGAAAACGGCACAGGAATGCTTTGCCGAAGAACTCCGTAACTCCGCCTAGGATCTTGCACTTGGAGTGAAAATTCACCAATATCAAGGATATATACATTTTACGAAGGAACTCCTCGCGCTATTTGAAAGCGTAATGCAGAGCAAAAAATACCGTTATGGAGAATAGGAGGGAAATATGATGAAAACGAGCCTGATTCCTGCCCTTGTGGCACTCATGATCACTTTGGGCATGATGAACACAGCATATGCGACATCACAGACCGGCCTGCCCGCGCCCCTGTCTGTAAGGGAAGCCCCGGATCTCCTGAACAAGCTGACCGTTGGGGCGTATGAGCTGACCGTTACCTCCAATCAGGACTACACTGTCAAGCTGCTTGTCGCAGCCCAAAAAACTCTGAGGAACTTCAGCATCATAGCCATTGAGTATGTGCCCAACAAGGATCTCAATGATACGACCATCAGATTCAAAAAGACAAAGATGCTTTATACCCTGCCACTGTTCAGTCCGGACAAGCCCCTCTATGCTCTTGTCGAAATGATAGGCAGCATACCCAATATCGGGTTTTCCTATGCAGCGGAGGATGGTACAACCCCTGTTTTTTCCCTGAATTACAACGGAAATGACGGCTCTCTGCACCTGTATCCCGTGAACATCGTGAATGAAGAAATGGAGTAGACATTATGATTACTGTCATCATCATAGTAGGTATTGCCCTAACGATCGCCATAAGCCTCATTCTGCTCTATAACGGCATGGTGAATGGAAAAAATATGGTGGATGAGGCCTGGAGCGGCATCAGTGTACAGCTTAAGCGCCGTCATGACCTGATTCCCTCGCTGGTCAGTGCCGTCAAGGGCTACATGACCCACGAGCAGGATACGCTCACCAAAATCGCCGAGCTGCGCGCCCAGGCTGTTTCCGCCTCTTCTTCCGGCTCGCTGTCGTCCATCGCAAATGCGGAAAATCAGCTGATGGGAGCCTTGCGTTCCCTGTTTGCCGTATCGGAAAACTATCCCGATCTGCGCGCCAGCGAAAACTTCATGCAGCTCCAAGAACAGCTTGCCCTGCTGGAAGATGAGATCCAGCTGTCCCGCCGCTACTACAACGGCACAGCCCGCGACCAGAATAATCGTGTGCTGCAGTTTCCCGGCAATCTGGTGGCTCGCGCCTTCGGCTTCGGCAAGATAGAATATTTTGAACTGGCCGATCCCGCAGAAGCGACTGTGCCGGAAGTGAAGTTTTAAGCCATGTGTCGCGTCATTTTACTTCTTCTATGGGCGGTGATGCTCCCCCCAGCAGTCGTAGCACTCGGGGCGGAAACTCCTCTCTCTTCCGCCCCATCCCCGGACATGCCTTCCTGCTTTGCCCTTATCCAGGTGGCTCCCGACGGAGAGTTAACCATTATCGAGCGGCTGAAGGGCTTTGGTCCTTCCGTGGAACGTCCTCTGAGCAGTGGGGCAAAGATCTACGGCAGTCTCGCCCCCTTCGTACAGGAATCGGATATGGAGCTGGTGTCAGTCACAGCCGATGGCAAGCCCGTCACTCCCAGCATGTATGTGAAGGAAAAAGACAATAGCCGCCACGTGCGTCTTATAGCCCAGGACAAAAGCCTGTCCGTGCACGAATATACCCTGAAGTACAAGGCTAGAGACAGGATTCTTTTTCTCTCCAACGTGGATAGACTGGACTGGGATATCTGGGGCACAAGTCGGCACAATAGTAGCCCCCTTAGGCTTTCCTGCGCCATAGCCCTGCCGAAAGGAGCGATCGTCAGCAAGCAATGGTCCCGGCTGGGGCATACAACCATGGGGCACAGACCCGTCACCCAATGGATCAACAAGGATGGGGTGGCCTTCTTCCGAGGTGAAGAGCCCATGATGGATACTGAACACTTTGTCGTTTCCGTGGAATGGAACAAAGGCGTCGTCACCTCCGATGGGTCAGAAAAAACGCCCCCCACCGTCAAAAGCACCCTGTGGGGCGTCTTTGCCCTGCTCCTGCTCCTGTGCGGCGGGATCTGGTTCAAGTTCGGCAAGAACCCGCGCCCCAAGGTCTCCATCCCGCTTTTCTATCCGCCCCTTGGTCCGGACGGCAAAACGCTCTCTCCGGCAGCCGTGGCCTATATCCGCGAGGCGGCCATGCTGACCTCTCGCGGTTTTTCCGCGCTCCTGCTGAACTTGGCGACCCAGAAAATGGTGGATATGACTGGCACAGGCAGCCGCACGGATCCCTATGTCCTGCGGACAAGCAGTGAGATCATGAAGCGGACCTCCATAGACAGTTACGGCACCGAAAACAGGAATACCGGCCCAAAAGGAGATGAAAGCAGCCAGCACAAACGCCGCATCTGGGAAGACCTCCTGAAGCGGGGTCGTGGTTTCGACATGGCAGAGCGACGCTGCCTACGGAAGCTCTTTCCCACCCGCCCGCCCCAGCCTCTTGAAGTGGGCAGGAAAAACGCCTGGAAGGTGGCCGAGGCCCGCTCCACATCCTACGAGGCCCTCGCTTCCCAGTACCGCGACATGTGGCAAATAAACGGGAACCTGGTCAGCCTGATGTTCATCCTTTGTTATGGCGGGGCACTCCTGGCTCAGGGTGCCCTCTGGCTCAATTTTGGTGCTGAGGACATCCCTGCAGTCCTGGCCGCCTTCAGCCTGACACTCGGCCTCACCTTCTTGACCCATCGTAGCACACAGTATGCAGTCAGCATCCTGGTCCGCTGGCAGGAAATGGGTTACCTCAACCTGCTCCTTCTGGGAGTCTATATACTGCTCGTGCCCGTCATGCTGGTGTATGACGTCATCCTCGACGAAAGCATGTCGGACTTTGCCCTTTACCCGTTCATGCACAGCTGGAGTGCGCTGCGCCCCCTGCTCTGGCTGGGATTGATGGGCTATCTCCTCTGGCTGACCCGAAGCATTACGGAAGTATTCTTAGTCCCCTTAAAGATTCTGGGCTTCCTTTTGCTTTTCTTTGTGGTGGGAGGGACACTCTTCTGGGCCAACAGTTTTATGGGCAGCGGCAATCTGGCCTTTATGGGCATTCTGCTTCTGCCTATGGTCTTCATGCCTCTCATGAAGCGACCTGCCCCCAAGGCCGCGCAGATTCTGGCGGAGATCGAAGGTCTTGCCCTGTATCTGGGGACTGCAGAAGCATCGCGTCTCAACACCTTTAATCCGCCGGACCGGACACCGGAAGAATTCCACCGTTTCATGCCCTACGCTGTGGCGCTGGGACTGGAAAAGGCTTGGGGGGCACAATTCGCCACCTCTCTGGCGGATCTGCAGTTCCGCGGCAGTTCCCTGCAGAGGCTGGCCGAATACGAGCACCGCATGCAGGGGAGATAGCACTGTTTGGCACATGACGTATGACCGATTCTGGCGAGGATATCGTGATGGATACCAGTCCGGGCATGAAAAAAGGAAACATGGGGCTGTGTCACAGACAAGAGTGACATTCGCAATAAAGTTCCAGGGTATAGTGAAACCACGCTATCCCGAAATCGGATTATTTGACACGTCACCAGACTTGATGATATAAAAATAAATCAAGCTTTTATGCGATGGAATAATACCCCCTTACAGGAGTGAATGAACATGAAAGCCAACATGGCATTGCCTGTAATAACCCTGCTGCTTTGTTTAATCATAGGCAACTCAAGCGTTAGCCTGGCAGGTGATTCCGGTGAAGAACGTACTATCCCTGTCATAGAATGGGGATGCTGGTCGTGTAATAAACGAGTTTTTACGTTTACTCCTGACAGTCTCGACGGAAAGATCATCCAGCACAAGGATCCCAATTATCAGCAATCAAAGTGGATTATATTAAAGACCAGAAGTCCCATAAAAAAATGCGAAAAAAATGTTTGATGGTGCACACATTTTTGACAAAAAAAAGAGAATTCATGACTTCCGGATATACCATTATGACACAGGCCGACAGTTTTGTGGTCATAAAAGGAGGTTCGGCCATCAAGGCACAGATCAACAAGGTTCAATGTGTGGGGTGCCCAAAAGGTGCCTATGCCTTTGCAGGTGACGATCTGGACCAATGGGGGGGGTATCCATGAGCGAAGTGCCTGCCGTCTTTGCCATGAAATCCGGATCCAAGATAGGAACCTGTGGTAAAATAAGGCTCCCTTATGGAGGCTCTTTCTTAGGACCTCACTTGTTTGATCTAAAAGGAACTGTTTCCATGTCGTCAGATACTGTTTCACAAAATTTTGGCTCCTTTCTGTGCTCAGATTGATAGCCATACTTGCAGGAAAAACGTATGAGAACACAACTTTTTTTAATCATGTCCTTGCTTATCATGGGCATGTGCCTGGATCCGTATTGCATCTCGGCCAAACCATTAAAAGAAAAGAATACTGTTGCCTCAGCGAAAGGTCTTCCATCAACCTATGCAGACTTTAAAGAGCGCTGCCATACTGTCGCCGTCACCCCTGAAGGGGCTGTTAAAATGTATTTTGACGCCGTATTCTGCTACCTTGATCCCAATCGCCGGACGGAAGCATCCAAGATGCTGCGCTATATTATGCACGCCGATGCCAACTGGGAAGGGAATCAGAGGCATGTAACATTCATACGTCGTCTGAAGGAGCCTTCCTACCACTATATATTCAGAAGTTTCGCATCGGGAACAAGTCCTGAAAATGGATACAGTATGTCACCCGATGATTATAGGCTAGTCTTTTCCAAAAAAGACCAGCAACAGGATTATATCCGCGTGTTTTTGCGTTCGTCCGGAGCAGACTCGGACCGGAGAGTATGGGTCAAGCAGTATCCTGATGGATTCTGGTATGTCATCAATAATTCAGATACGTATGCAAAAGTACGTGATCCTGCGGTCTCTGCTCTGAACAATAGCCACGATGCCGATTTCGATGTTGCTCCTCCGGCGCAACCGCAGCCTCCGGAAGATGTAACTCCTCCAGAGCAACTACAATCTTCAGAAGCAGTAACCCCTTCAGTGGCACAACAACAGCCTTCGGAAAGTGAAGAGCCTGCGATGTCTACCTGGTAGCATCGTCAAAAGGAGACAAATATGAAAAGATTCTGGATCGCACTGTGCGGCGTTCTGGGGATGGCTTTGTATGTTGGCACGGCCCACGCCGCTTTCTGGCAAGTTGTACGTGATACCCCCATACGCGAGGACGCATCCACTGATGCCAAGCGGCTGGATACAGCCCGAAAAGGCTGGATAGTGAACGACATGACCGGGAGCGGTTCCAGTCCGCAGTGGATCAAGGTGGTGGAGGTTCAGAAGCATATCGGAGATGGCATGGCCTATGCTCACCTTGTGTACAGAACTCCCGATGCGTACATCAGCGCTGCGGACGTGGTCCAAGTGGAGGATGAGAATGGAACACCTCTTAAGACGACCGGAAACACTTCTGATGCTACGGCAGCACAAGGCGTGCGTGTGGAACTTATGCCCGCACCCAAGGCTGAGGATATAGCCTCCAACGGTGCTGTGGACGAAGCTGCATTAAAAACGGCCTTGGATGTCTGGGTACAAAATTGTAATACCGTTCTCAGCAAATATGAAGGCATGGAGTCCAACAAGGCGGCAATAGAGGTGCTTGCAGGGACTGACTACGCCACCTTTACCAGTAAGGATATCCACGCGGTAGAAGACAGTGTGATACAACTCTTGGACCGCTGGGCGAAAACCCAATATGTCGACTCCCAAGCTAGTTTAAGCACTGATGACCAGAAAATTTTTGATGTACTGGCCAGCTATTGCCTGATTCCAGGGATCGTCGAGGGCAGCCCCTTCCTCATGGCAGACCTGATCACCTTGCGCAAAAAAGTCATCTTTGATCCTCCCGTTGCCGCCTATACTGCTTATGTGAACCTGCTGGACACTCAGCCGCAAATAGTGTTCTCCGATGGCGGTTGCCGTCATTCGGTGAAAGAGATGGGAACATGGGCTACGCAGTGGGAACAATACCTGAAAACAGTACCCGCCGACAGCTTTTATTTCATCGAAGGCAAAAAACGTTACCTTGAATTTGCAACCTACATTTTATTCAGCGACTTGCCCAACACGCCCGCCTTTCCTGACTACAACAATGGTAAGATGGAAAATGAATGGTTGGAAGAGCTGGAGAGTGTGACATTGGAGAATCCGGGTACGGAAACGGCCGCCATCATCGCGGAATTTCTTAAAAAAGTAAAAGCCAATGGCAACAAGCTTGCCCCCTTGGACAAAAAGGTTCTTTTGACAAAACTGAATGTACTCCTTGTACCCCAAACGACCGCGTCTGCCACCAAGTCGATCCCAATGGAAGAAAAGCTGCTGGGCAAGCACATGTTCTCCCTGCAGTGGATAGAAGGCCCCATGGGCGAGGCTGTTGTTTCTCGCACGGCAACGGGCGGCCTGCGTATTGCTGCCAGGCAGGAACACAAAGGTGATTTTGTAACCCTGAACGGCGACGTGCGCATCCTAGATGACAAAAATTTTGTGGTCACGGGGGTTCTTGTCACACGGGTGAGCCATATTGCCGGCGGAAAGCCCTGTCCCCGTTCGGGAGAATTTACATTTCGCGTAACGAAAAACCGCAAGTACTGGCGGCTCCAGCAAATGGATAACTCCTGTGACCCCGTAGTCGATTATGTGGACGTATATTTCAAAGGACTTTAGAAGTGTTGCCATGCAATCATACCATAAACTACTTCCATAGCTCTATTCGGAAAAATTTTTGAACGATTGTGGTTATCACATAGTCATCACTGACCCCATGA
>OLPI01003291.1_pt1 | contig 11614 bp, 12 predicted proteins | sample 1672361 | NCBI WGS metagenome assembly OLPI01 (sample SAMEA3136675, study PRJEB25190) | human gut metagenome
AATCCAGGAAGAATAACGGTTCTCCACCAGAGCATGCGATATCATTCACACACATGGCAACGGCATCAATACCGATCGTATCATGCTTGTCCATTACAAATGCAAGCTTCACCTTTGTTCCACATCCATCTGTTCCGGAAAGAAGTACTGGTTCTTCCATATTCTTGATTCCGCTTAGATCAAATGCACCTGCAAAACCGCCAAGTCCACCTAATACTTCCGGTCTCATGGTTTCTTTTACATGCTTTTTCATAAGTTCTACTGATTTATATCCTGCCTCGATATCTACGCCGGCTGTCTTATAATCCAACATTTTCTATATCCTCCTGGTATTTTCACTGACATCTGTATGCCTACATCTGCTTGATATATTCTTTGTGTCCGATTTTTTCAAGCTTTTCTGCTTTTTTCTGGACGGTTTCTTTCATTTCTGCAGTGTAATCCTTCAATTTCTGAAGAAGCTCAGGATCTGAGGTTGCAAGAATCTTTGCAGCCAGAATAGCTGCGTTTGCTCCGCCATCGATCGCAACTGTGGCAACCGGGATTCCGGGCGGCATCTGAACGATTGAATAGAGTGCGTCGACACCCTCCAGATTCTTCCCTGACATTGGGATTCCGATAACCGGCATCGGGAAAATTGCTGCACACATTCCTGGAAGATGTGCTGCCATACCTGCACCTGCAATAATTACTTTGAAGTCTTTTGCTTCTGCAGACTTCGCATATTCATAGAATACATCAGGCTCACGGTGTGCCGAGATGATCGTCATCTCATAATCGATTCCAAACTTTTCCAGCATGTCAGCAGCTTTTCCCATTACTTTCATATCTGAGTCGCTGCCCATTACGATTCCAACTTTTGGCATAATGATCTCCTTTTCTTTTATCTATAAGTATTTTAATAAATAGCTAACCACTTATAAGTTATTTTACTAAGTCTGTTGCGGTATGTCAACCGTTACTTATCTGACCATTATTTAATTTTACTTATTGGTATTATTGAAAATCCATAACTAATACTAATTCAGAGGTTCATTGAGGATCTCTGTTCCCGGAAGAACAAACCGTCCATCACGGATAATTTCTGTCTCTGTTCCGTCTTTCGCCACTACAACAATGCTTCCCAGCTCATCATAAGGGATGGTGATATCGGTATGGCACTGGAAATATGCTTTCGACGGATCCTCTTTTCTCAAGATCGATATGCTGTTGTCTCTTGCAATAATCTCTTTTCCATCCGGATTGTAAACCTTTACATCCTCTGCCCAGCTGTAGCAGGTATCCCCTACTGCAAAATGCGGTCCCGTCTTTTCAGCGATCAGAATCGTATATTTATCTGCAATATCATATTTCTTCGCAACCGCATAAGCTGTGGTATTGGTTCCGATCGCAAACTCGCCGATCGGAAGTGTCTGATGATTGTGCAGAATGTTATCGAAAATATATTTTTTATTTTCTTCTTCTGAATCAAAATTGGTGCAGGTATACTCTGTGATCTTTCCTTCTTTAAAACTGATCTTCAGATTGTAATACGGAAGTCCGTGAAGGAATACCTTGCTCACAAAAAGGGTACCTTCTGTTCCTTCCAGTACCGGAGAAGTGAACACCTCACCTACCGGAATATTGACATCGGCAACACAGTTTTCAAAGATCGTCTCTTTTGCCGGATCGGCAAGCGGATGAAGCATCACTTTCAGATCCGTCTGGTTTTCGCCTGAGCCTGTTATTTTTACATACTCTCCTTTATCCAGTGCATCGATCATTGTCTGATGCACCTTCTGGTAAAGCTTGTAATCCAGAGTATTGATCTTGATCGTTTCATCAAAGATCTCATGATACTGCTCTCCGATTTCCGGAACCGGCCAGGAAATGATCGTAAAGCTTCTCTCATCTCCCGGAAGATATTCATTGGTCAGACGTCCGGCTCTTCCATTCATCGCAACCAGAAGTTCTTCCTGCTTCTCGCTTAATTTAACTGCCTCTGGTTTAGCCTGCGGAACAAAAGTCTTTTCTCCGAAAATGTCAATCACTGCCGGTCCTGCATAGCCTGCTGCAATCTCTTTATTCTGCTCGTAAGTGGTACGCATCACTTCCAGCTTTCGCTCTACATACTGTTTATCCATCACAAGCCCGATATCATCTCTGTGGTCATAGACATACTGCTTGTTACCGGAAATATTGAAAAATCCGATCTGGCTGTTGCGTCCTCTTGTGATCACGCTGTGACTTGTCCGGAAAATACTCGGCTTTAATCCCATTTTGGCAAAATTCTCAATGGCTTTTTTTACGATCCGTTCAAATCCCATTGCATAGTAAATGTTGACTACAGATTTTTTTGACAGGTCTTTTCCGGTATTTACAAAACCAATCCTGTATCCTTCACTGAAGGTATCTGCCATCTTATCAATCTTCTCCTGTGAAAGTGAATTTAAGTATGCGGCTGTCTCTCTTTCATTTACCCCCACATATTCTCCCATACGGTAGAGATAACGCAGATCGGAAAGATCTTCATTCATGATCATATTCACAATGAAGCATCCTCTTTCCGGATCGATCTGGTCTTTGATGCGGTCTGCCGCAAATACATCGCAGTAATCACTTGCATACCAGTAAAAGATTTCCTTCAGGCTTTCCGGCTGCGGCTGCTTTTCTTCTTCAAATTTGTTGTAGATTTCAATCAAAAGCTCTGCTCCGATCACAACATACTCCATACGCTGTTCCTGAACATAAGAAATGCCTCCGCGGATCTCGGTGTAAACCGCAGACAAAAAGCTTCCCAGTTCTCCTCCCAGCACCAAAACCGCATAAGCCGGATTTGCATAAGATTTCTCATAGTTTGCTTCCAGTTCGTCTGCATAAAGATCCTTCATCTCTTCCTGCAGCTCTTCTTCTGACATCTCTTTCTGCTTTCCGCTTTCCACATTCTGTTTCAGCTCATCAAGCTTTAAAATAAACCGAGCCACATGCTGGAAATACTCCCGATATGGCTCTGCTACTGTTTTTTCTTCTATTATTGCTTTCATTCTGTCAATTGCCAGATTATATCTTTCTTCCATTTATACACATCCTCTTATAAATACTAAGATCAGGGCAAGTAAAATAAGTCCGTTTACAACGATTCCGATCTTGCAGGTCAGATAATTTTTATCTCTTTCTTTAAATCCTTTTACACCCGTTACAATACCGATGCAGGCAAGAATCATATCGAAAACCCCAAAGCTTCCTACCATTGCTGCTGATTTCCCTTTATTCAAAAATGCCATTACAATCAATCCCGCTATCACTGCCGTAACAAGTACTGCCATCACACAGGACCAGATTCCCTTGCGGGAATGCTTTCTTTTTATCTGACCATACTTCCGGTTTCTTTTATTTCTATCTCTTTCACGTGCTCTTTTTTTATCTCTCCTGCTTCGCATCGTGCCATCTCCTTATCATATTACAAATCGCGAAGACGATATACCCAATCACACCACCAAGGGTGTTGAGCAGCATATCATCCACATCAAAACTCCCCACTCTTGTTACCAGCTGAAAGCACTCCACAAAGAAGCTCACTCCAAAACTGTAGAAAAGGGTAAGAAAAAAGCTGCGATAACGGCTTGCCATCGGCATAAAAAATCCAAATGGCACGAAAATCAGGACATTTCCGAACAGATTTGCATAAGCTACCCATCCCAAAACATCTCGATACAGCCAAAATCTTTTTATTTCACAGAAAAGAACCAGGTTATAATGATATTCCCCGGTTCCTTCCCGTCCATACCAGTCAGAAAAAATCAGAAAGTAAAATAAAAATCCAATATACAGGACAAATAAAATCTTCCCAAGAACCCGAAGTCTTTTTCTGTTCTTTGCTTTCAACTTAAAGCGCCCTTCCTAAAATGTCAGTCCCTTTTTCGCACCAAGCAGCTTTCCACCGCTGACAAGCAAAATGATCCCGGTTGTCACACCAACAACAATAGAAATAATTCCGATCGCAATATTGGCACCGCCGGCAAGTCCCATCACCTTATATGTCTTTTCTGTCACTGTAACTCCTCCTTATTTTGCACCATACTGCTCATAGTATGCGTCGATTGCAGCCTTGATCTTGTCATCGATAACAATTTCACCATTGCATGGTTTGTTGTACAGATGCTCTACTACATCCTTCATGGTTACGATTGCATTAGTTTCAAATCCGTAAAGATCCTTTACTTCATCGAGTGCGCATTTCACACCGCCTTTTCCTACTTCCATACGGTCAAGGGATACCATCAGTCCAACAATTGTTACATCAGCGGCTCCTCTTACCTTCGGTACAGTCTCTTCCATGGATTTGCCGGATGTGGTAACATCTTCGATCATAACCACGCGGTCTCCGTCCTGAAGCTTGCTTCCGAGGAAGCTTCCCTTATCTGCTCCGTGATCTTTTTCTTCTTTACGGTCTGAGCAGTAACGGATCTCTTTTCCGTATAATTCACTGTAAGCGATCGCGGTTACAACTCCAAGCGGGATTCCTTTGTAAGCAGGTCCGAATAATACATCAAAATCATCCCCGTATTTGTCATGGATTGCTTTTGCGTAATATTCACCGAGTCTTTTGAGCTGTGATCCTGTCACATAAGCTCCTGCATTCATGAAGAACGGGGACTTTCTTCCGCTTTTCAGTGTAAATTCTCCAAATTTAAGCACGTGGCTTTCTACCATAAAATCAATAAATTCCTGTTTGTAGCTTTCCATTTTATTTATCCTCCATCTCTTATCTGTTCTTTATTTTACAATTCCAACCATATCTTTCACAGACTCAAAGCCATTCTTCTTCATGTAGGCTTCAATTCCATCGATTACTTCCATCGTCACTGCCGGATTGTGAAAGTTGGCTGTTCCTACGGATACGGCACTTGCTCCTGCAAGAAGGAACTCGATCGCATCTTCTGCGCAGGAAATACCGCCCATCCCGATGATTGGGATGTTCACTGCCTGTGCTACCTGATATACCATGCGGACAGCGATCGGTTTGACGATCGGTCCTGATACACCTCCGGTCTTATTTGCCACCGCAAATGTCTTACGATTGATATCAATCTTCATACCGGTCAGTGTATTGATCAGGGAAACTGCGTCCGCACCGCCTGCTTCTGCCGCTTTTGCTATCTCAGTAATATCGGTTACATTCGGTGTCAGCTTCATGATGATCGGCTGCTTTGCGATCTTCTTGATCTGTCCGGTCAGCTCTTCTACATGCTTTGCATCCTGTCCGAAAGCAAGGAATCCTGCATTGACATTCGGGCAGGAAATGTTGATTTCCATCATATCGATCGGTTCATCCGCAAGGCGTTCTACCACTTCAAGATACTCTTCCGGTGCATGTCCGCAGACATTCACAATGATCTTGGTATCATAGTTTTTCAGATACGGAATATCTCTTTTACAGAACAAATCGATTCCCGGATTCTGAAGTCCTATGGCGTTCATCATTCCGCCGTAAACCTCGGCTACACGCGGAGTCGGATTGCCCGGCCACGGTACATTTGCCACACCTTTTGTTGTCACAGCTCCAAGCTTGTTCAGATCTACAAATTCAGAAAACTCTTCTCCTGATCCGAAGGTTCCTGATGCCACTGTTACCGGATTCTTCCATTCTACTCCGGCAATATTTACACGCATATCCATTAGATTTCCACCTCCGTAGAAAGAAATACCGGTCCGTCTTTACAGATACGTTTGTTGTGCACATTGCTGTGCGCATCCTTTTCCTTTGACTTGCACACGCACGCAAGACATGCACCGATTCCACATGCCATTCTCTCTTCCAGAGAAATATAGCATTCGATTCCGTTTGTTTCTGCATACTGTTTGATCGCACGGAGCATCGGAGTTGGTCCACAGGCATAGATCATATCTGCTTCCAGCGCATTCTCACGGATTGCATCCATGACATTTCCTTTTGTTCCGACACTGCCATCTTCGGTTGAAATATAAAGCTCTCCTGCCTGTTCAAATTCTTCTTTCAGGAAGGTATGTGCATCACGGTATCCAACCACAATCTGCTTTTTCTCACATTCCATCTGTTTTGCAAGCTCCAGGATCGGCGGCACACCGATTCCTCCTCCCATCAGAAATACCTTCTTTCCTTCGGCCTTCTCAAATGGGAATCCATTACCAAGTGGTCCGATCACCGGAATTGTATCTCCTGCCTTCATCTGTGAAAATTCTTCTGTTCCGGTTTTTTCCCCTGTTACACGGTAAACCACACGAAGTTTTCCACCTTCTTTATCGATCTCACAGATACTGATCGGGCGTGGAAGAAGCTTGCTTCCATCATTGGTATACATGGAAATAAACTGCCCCGGTCTTGCACTCCCTGCTGCTTCTGTCTGGATCCACATACTGAAGATTCCATCTGCAAGCTGCTCCTGCGATACAACCTTTGCCTGTTCTTTTTTCTTTGTAGTCATCTTCTATTCTCCTATAATCCGGATTTGCCGGTATGTCAGAAGCTTCTGTCACACCGGCTCATTCTTTTCTCTTATCTGTTCTCAAGCGCGCCTTTGATATCTGCTACCATGGCTTCTACTGCTGCACGGGATGCATCTCCAAAGTTCTCTGCACCGTATTTTGCATAAGCTTCCTGCTTATATGCTGCAATGATTCCTCTGGATGAGTTTACGATTGCTCCAAGTCCATCTTCATTGAAGAAATGAACCAGATCTTTTCCTTTTCCACCTTGTGCACCGTATCCTGGAACCAGAATGTAGGATTTCGGCATTACTTTACGAAGGACTTTTCCCATCTCCGGATAAGTAGCTCCCACAACTGCTCCGATGTAGCTATAATCATCACCCATGCAGTCTGCTCCCCACTCGGCAACCTTTTCTCCGACCAGTTCGTAAAGCGGACGACCATCGATCAGCCGATCCTGGAATTCTCCACTGGATGGATTGGATGTCTTAACAAGGATAAAAAGACCTTTCTTCTCTTCTTTACATACTTCGATAAATGGCTTTACTCCGTCAGATCCAAGATACGGATTCACAGTAGCGAAATCTTCATCGAACGGTACATAGGATTTGCTTCCTACCTGAACTCTTCCAAGATGTCCAACAGCATATGCTGCTGAAGTAGAACCGATATCACCTCTCTTGATATCTCCGATAACAACAAGTCCCTTTTCTTTACAGTAGTCTACCGTCTTCTTGAATGCCTGAAGTCCCGGAATTCCGAACTGTTCGTACATAGCGATCTGCGGTTTAACTGCCGGGATCAGATCATAAGTCTTATCCACGATCTCTTTGTTGAACTGCCAGATAGCTTCTGCTGCTCCTTCCAAAGTCTCTCCATACTCTGCAAATGCCTTTTTCTGTACCTGCTCTGGTACATAGGAAAGCATCGGATCCAGTCCGACAACGATAGGTGCTCCTGTTTTTTTAATGTTAGCGACTAATTTGTTAATCATCTTATTCCCTCCAGTTTTCTATTTATATTTTTGCTGTAACAGAAAGTATTGTCCTTTTGTTACCTGAAAAAAAATATTCTTTACTTATGATATCATATTAAAAACTAAAAGGGAATGCCGTTTTCGGCATTCCCTCCGGATTTCTGTTATTGATTGATTTTATTTCTCACCTGTTCCAATGCTGCATCAAGCTGATTATCTGCATTCGGATTATTCTCATCCCGCTGATATTCAACTTCTACGTCCGGCGTAATTCCTTTTTTGTGAATATTTCTTCCGTTCGGAGTATAGTACTCAGCCATTGTCAGCTTCACACAGGTTCCGTCTCCAAGATCAAAAATCTGCTGAACGATTCCTTTTCCGTAAGTTGTTGTTCCCACGATCGATCCAAGTCCGTAGTCCTGGATCGCTCCTGCAAAAATCTCGGAAGCACTTGCACTGTTGCCGTCAACAACAACCGACATCGGCTTCGTAAACTGGTGTTCATCATCCGATGAGATCACCTCTTCGTGACCACTCTTGTCTTTTGTTGACACGATCGTACCTTTTGGCAATAACAGATCCAACATCTGTGTGACTGTCGCAAGATTGCCTCCCGGATTCGCCCGAAGATCAACCACAAGTCCTTTCATCCCCTGGTCCTCCAGACTGCCGAGTGCACTCTTGAACTGGTCATAGGTCACACTGTCAAATTCCGCAACCCGAATATAACCGATCTGGTCATCCTTCATTTCAGACTTGACTGTCTCTACCTGGATTTTTCTCCGGGTAACCGTCATTGTCACTTCCTTCGCATCATCCCCACGCAGGACTGTGATATCAACAGTCGTATTCTCTACACCGCGGATCAGCTGTACAACATCGGAAAGATCCGTTCCACTTACGTCCTTATCTCCAACCTTATACAGAATATCATTTACCTGAATACCTGCTTCATTCGCCGGGCTGTTCTCATAAACCTGAACTGCAGTGATCACCTTAGTTTCCTGATTCTGCGAAAAAACAACTCCGATTCCCGAATACTCTCCCGAAGTTGATTCCTGCAGGGATCTGGTCTGTTCTTCATCATAATATACAGAATACGGATCTCCCAGTGCATTAATGTATCCACTGTAAAGTCCGTTCTCCAGATCTTCTTCTTTCAAATCATCTGTATAAAGATAATTTTCATCAATCAGCTTTTTCAGTTTATTCAGTTTTTTCTCTTCCTGCGCATTTACGACCTTTTCCTGACTGGTTCCAAGGTCTACACCTGCAACATTCATAATTCCAAGTGCCGCAGCACCTACCATAAACATGGCGAGGGCGCCTGCAAGCGCCCCCTTCCAAAAATTCTTTTTATTATTTTCCATCATTTACTCTTTCATACCTGTTATGTATTATCTTACAGATAGTTCAGTGGATTGACCGGTACACCACCTACATGAACTTCAAAGTGAAGATGTGGTCCTGTGGAAATTCCGGTCGTACCGACATTTCCGATCACCTGACCTCTTGCCACCGTCTGTCCCACGGTAACATTCATCGAACTCAGATGCTGATACCATGTCTGCATTCCATTACCGTGATTGATTACGATGTAATTTCCACGTGCACTGTTGTACTGTGCGGTAATAACGGTACCGGAATCAGCCGCATAAACTGCTGCTCCGTATCCTGCACCATAATCGATTCCGTCATGACCGGTTGTTGCACCTGCAGTCGGTGCCACACGTCCGCCAAAGCCACTGGTAATCGCTGCTCCCGGTACCGGATGTGTAAGTGATCCGGTTCCCGATGCACTTGCATTGCTGCTTGTATTGCCTGAGCCGCCTGAACTGCTTGTGCCTGACGAAGCTGATGCCTGAGCTGCCGCCGCTGCCTGTGCAGCCTGAGCGGCTGCCGTTGCTTCTGCTTCTTTTCTGCGAGCTTCTGCCGCCTCTGCTTCTGCAATCAGCTGCTTCAGTTTGTCAGCATTACTACTGATCTCAGATGTCAGGTTATTGATCTGAATGTTCTTATCAGCAAGAAGCTTTTCTACATTTGCCTGTTCTCCCGCAAGTTCATCCTGCAGGCTTTCCAGCTCTGCATACTCTTTTTTAAGTGCATTTTCTCTGTTCTCGACATCTTTTCTTGTATCTTCGTATTCTACAAGAAGTTCACGGTCGCATTTGGAAATCTTATTGATGTATTCTGCTTTGTTCAGCAGATCTGCAATACTGTTAGCTTCCATCAGGATCTCCAGGAATTCATTGCTCCCGTTCTCATACATATACTTGATACGTAGCTTCATTGTCTGGTACTGGTCATCTTCGTTGGCTTTCGCAGTTACCAGCTCTGTCTCTGCATCATTGATCTCCGTCTCTTTTGCAGTCAGATCTGACTGTGTCTTCTCCATCTTTGATACAATGGAATCCAGTTCCGAAGAAAGTTCCGACTTCTCCGCCTCAGCCGTATTCTTCTGCTGTTCCAGCTCCTGCTGCTTCTTTTTCGCATCCGAAATATCATCAGCCTGTGCCGGAATTACCATACTGAAGCAAAGCGTAAACGCCAGTAACGCCCCAAGTATCTTTTTCCCTCTTATCATATTCGTCTCCCTTAAATATTATGCGACTAGACTCTTAAGTGCTTTCTAATCGTAAAGAAACTTCCCACAAAACCAATTCCGATTCCCAGTAAAAGTCCGACCGGAAGCAGTGTCTTGTATACCTGCCCCACCGGAAGGAAATCCAGAATATTATTCAGCAGACTGAATTTTGTAAGAATATAAGTAATTGCTTTGTTATAAAGTACATAAAGGATACCAAGCGGAATCGCCGCACCGACAAGACCGATCAGGATACCTTCAATGATGAACGGTGCCCGTACAAAACCATCCTTCGCACCGATATATTTCATGATTGCAATCTCTTCCCTTCGGACAGTAATACCCATTGTGACCGTATTGCTGATCAGGAAAATGGATACGGCAAGCAGGATAGCGATAATACCCGCCGATGCATAACCGATCAGTTTATTCATACCGGAAAGGGTATTGGCTGTTACCTCAGAACGGTTAACCCTCCTGACACCATCAAGAGATTCCACATAAGTGACCAGGGAATCCTGCATGGATACATCATTCAGATACACCTCATAGTTTGCCGAATTCGGCAATGGATTGTCATCCCCGAAGCCATCTGCATATTCTCCGAGATAATCATCCTTGAAGCTTTCCCATGCTGCATCTGCCGATACAAAATTAACATGGGATACTTCTGCTCTTTTTTCAATCAGCGATCCGATCTCTGCGATCCTCTCATCACTGATCCCTTCCTCAAAAAATACCGTAACCGCAACGCCGTCCTGCGCTTCCTTTACAATGTACTGGAAGTTTGCCACAAGCGAATAAAAAATGCCGAACATGAACAAACACGCGCTGATCGTTGCCATAGAGGCAAGTGAATACCATTTATTACGGAATATATTAACAATACCCTGCTTTATTGTATAGATTAATGTACTAAATCTCATCGATGTATGTACCTTCCTTCTCGTCATTCACAATAACGCCTTTGTTCATTGTAATAACACGTTTCTTCATTGCGTTTACGATTTCCCGGTTGTGCGTTACAACCAGAACCGTTGTGCCTCTCTCATTGATCTCTTCCAGAAGCTTCATGATTTCCCATGAGTTTTTCGGATCCAGATTTCCGGTCGGCTCGTCTGCCAGAAGGATCGGTGGATTATTCACAAGAGCTCTTGCCAGTGCAACACGCTGCTGCTCACCACCGGACAGCTGCTTCGGCCTCGCCTTATATTTGCCCGCCAGTCCTACTGTCGAAAGAATGGACGGAACATTTTTTTTGATTTCCTTAGACGGTGTCTGCACAATACGCTGTGCAAACGCCACATTTTCATATACATTTCTATCTTTCAGAAGACGGAAATCCTGAAATACCACGCCAAGCTTTCTGCGGTATTTCGGAATCTGTTTATGACGCAGGCTTGCCACATCAATGTCATTTACCATTATTTTCCCGGAAGTCGGAAGCAGTTCCCGCAAAAGCAGCTTGATCAGTGTTGATTTACCGGAACCGCTGTCTCCTACGACAAAAACAAATTCTCCCGCTTCAATCTTCAGGCTGACATTATTCAGTGCCGGTGCTCCTGTCGAATATGCTTTACTTACATTTTCCAGTGTAATCATGAGAC
>OLPI01003296.1_pt1 | contig 11602 bp, 10 predicted proteins | sample 1672361 | NCBI WGS metagenome assembly OLPI01 (sample SAMEA3136675, study PRJEB25190) | human gut metagenome
CCACTATCTGAAAAAGCCCGTATATCAGCCCCATAGCCGCGCCCGCCGTCACCGCCAGACCCAGTATGTCCAGCTCTGCCTGCGTGCCCAGCTGCATTGGCGTCATGCCGCGCCTCCCTTACTTAAAGAGCTTGCCCAGCAGCCGCAGCCGCTTCGTGGCATTTTTGTCGCCGTATATCAGCGCCGTTATGCTTCCCTCTATGGTCAGGCTGCCGCTCTCTACGCTCATTTCGTTGACGTGCAGGTCTTCGCCGTATATGCAAAGCTCGCCGCACTCGGTAAATACGCGTATCTTTTTTTCGTCAAAGCTGTCCGCGTCCGTAACGCCCGAAATGCTCAGGCTGCGGCAGTTTTGTAATATCAGGCTGTGTCTTTCTCCGCTGTTTTCGTTCATATGATTCACCTCAGTTTATCATATGCCGCAGCTTTGAGATTCATTCGGTTTTTTAAGCTTAGCTTTTGCCGATATTCTGGTGATATTTCTTTATGTGCTCTTTCAGCCTGTCAAATGATGTCGAGCTGATGGCGTGCTCCATGCGGCAGGCGTCCTCCGCGGCGGTCTTTTCGTCTACGCCTAGGCTTACCAGCCAGTCGGTCAGCACGCGGTGGCGCTCGTAGATGGTCTCTGCCACCTGTCTGCCATCTTCTGTAAGCGTTATGTATCCGTTTTCGTCAATGAGTATAAATCCGCCCTCTTTTAAAATTCCCATAGCGCGGCTTACGCTTGGCTTTGAAAGCTCCATCTCGCGCACGATGTCTATCGAGCGCACCTCGCCGTGTCGGTTAAAAAGTACCAGTATTGTTTCCAGATAATTTTCTGCTGATTCATTAGGTACCATTTTAATTCCCTTTCTTACGCAAAACGTATCAAAATAACGAACTTTTTTATATTGACGCAAGTATAGCACATTTCTAAAAAAAAAACAATAAAAGTTGTTGACATCTAATATTCGTTAGAGTATACTAACCTCGAAATGAAAGAAAATTATCGATAAGATGCTAAATGGTAATGAAAAAGAAAGAAAGGGATGAGTATGATGCCTCTGTCAATGGCAAAAGAAGGAGAGCCTAACGTTATTAAAAAAGTAGGCGGCAAGGAAGAGACCAGACAGTTTCTGGAAAATCTTGGTTTTGTAACGGGCGGTATAGTTACGGTAATATCTCAGATGGGTGGTAATCTGATCGTCAATGTGAAGGAGTCCCGCGTAGCCATAGGAAAAGATATGGCAAACAAGATTATGGTCTAATATGTTTAAAATGTTGTGTATCTTCTGATGCATGATAATAAAATAAAGAAAAGGAGCATAAAAATGGCAAACGAGTCAAAAACACTGAAAAACGCTGCTGTTGGTGCAACTGTCAAAGTTAAAAAGCTGACAGGTGATGGTCCTGTCAAAAGAAGAATCATGGACATGGGTATCACAAAAGGCGTAGAGGTCTATGTAAGAAAGGTAGCACCACTTGGTGATCCGGTGGAAGTTACAGTAAGAGGCTATGAGTTGTCGCTGCGTAAAGCAGATGCAGAAATGATTGTTATTGAATAACAATTTTTTTTGCCAGTGCGTTAGTACATACTAACAAAAGTAAGCAACGAACTATTCTAATTAGTTATATAAAATAAGAAAGAGGAGTAGAGAAAATGGCAATTAAAATCGCATTAGCAGGTAACCCAAACTGCGGTAAAACAACTCTGTTTAACGCGTTGACAGGTTCCAATCAGTTCGTCGGAAACTGGCCGGGCGTTACGGTTGAGAAAAAGGAAGGTAAGCTGAAAAAAGCTTACAGCGGCAAGGAATCAGATGTCGTTATCATGGATCTTCCGGGTATTTATTCTCTGTCACCATACACACTGGAGGAGGTAGTTGCCCGTAACTATCTGATCACAGAGAGACCGGATGCAATCATCAATATCATTGATGGTACAAATATCGAAAGAAATCTGTATCTGTCTACACAGATCATGGAACTGGGTATTCCGGTTGTTATGGCTGTTAACATGTCAGATCTTGTTGAAAAGTCAGGCGATAAGATACATGTCGATAAATTAAGTGCAAAGCTCGGCTGTGAAGCATGTGAGATTTCAGCACTGAAAGGAACAGGCATTGATGTAGCGGTTAAGAAAGCAATCGCAGCAGCAAAGGCTAACAAGTCTGTAGCACCTGTTCATGAGTTCAGCGAAGAGGTTGAGAAGTATATCACAGCAGCAGGCAATAAGCTTGGCACTGATGTCAAAGAAGAACAGAAGCGTTTCTTTGCAATCAAGCTTCTGGAAAAAGATGATAAGATCATTGAGCAGATGCAGTCCAAAGTAGATGTGTCTGCAGAGATCGAAGATATGGAGAAAGAATTTGATGATGATACAGAAAGTATTATCACAAATGAAAGATATGTATATATTTCTTCTATCATTGATGCCTGCTACACAAAGAACAAAAAGAGAACAATGTCTACATCGGATAAGATCGATAAGTGGGTAACAAACAGATGGTTAGCACTCCCTATCTTTGCACTGGTCATGTTCATTGTATATTATGTATCCGTTACAACAGTAGGCGCTATTTTAACAGACTGGACAAATGATACATTGTTCGGCGAGTGGATTGTTCCGGGTGTTCAGTCAGCACTGGAATCTGTCAACTGTGCAGATTGGCTTACAAGTCTGATTGCAGATGGTGTTGTAAGTGGTGTCGGTGCAGTTCTTGGTTTCGTACCACAGATGCTTGTACTGTTTATTTTCCTTGCATTCCTTGAGTCCTGCGGTTATATGGCTCGTGTTGCTTTTATTATGGATAAACTCCTTAGAAAAATTGGTCTTTCAGGAAGAAGTATTGTTCCAATGTTGATTGGTTTTGGTTGTACTGTTCCTGGTGTTATGGCTAGTCGAACTCTTTCATCAAGAAGAGATCGACAAATGACAATTATTCTTACACCATTTATGTCATGTTCAGCAAAACTACCAATTTATGCTTTCTTTACCTCTGTCTTTTTTCCAGGCAAAGGTGCTTTGGTAATGATTTTCTTATATGTTTTTGGTATTTTAACAGGTATTATCTTTGCTTTGATTTTAAAAGGATCCCTTTTTAAAGGTGAACCTGTTCCTTTTGTCATGGAACTTCCAAACTACCGTATGCCAGGTGCTAAAAACGTCTGTCAATTATTATGGGAAAAAGCTAAAGATTTCTTACAACGCGCTTTTACTGTCATCTTTGTCGCAACCATCGTTATTTGGTTCTTACAAACATTTGATTTAAGATTTAATATTGTAACTGAATCTAAAGATAGTATTCTTGCTATTCTTGCAGGATATATTGCTCCAATCTTTAATCCATTAGGATTTGGTGACTGGCGCATTTCAACAGCCCTTATTTCAGGATTTATGGCAAAGGAAAGTGTTGTTTCGACATTATCTATTCTTTATGGTTCAACCCAATCATTGTTGATGTCACTTACAACACCAGCTGCTTTATCTTTACTTATTTTCTGTTTACTTTATACACCTTGTATTGCAGCGATTGCTGCAATCAAAAGAGAACTTAATGGTAAATGGGCATTGATTGTTGTCTTTGGACAATGCCTTATTGCTTGGCTTGCCTCTTTTGTTGTGTATCATTTGATTTTATTGGTATTTTAGTATTGTAACATTTATATTGTTACAACAAAAAAACAGATCCAAGGGAAGGGAAAAGATCTGCTTTTTACTATTATCTATTATTATTTTTTAAAAAGGGAAATTGATAATTAAGTTTTGAGTTTAAGTAAGTTCTTGTTCCTCCTTTCGGGTATTATCATAGATAAGTTTTATGAATTTTATTTAACTTTTTCATGTTTCTTTCTTGTTTGTTTTGTCAAAAATTATGGGATAAAAAAATGCAACGTTAAATAACATTGCATTTTTTAATTGCTTTAATATTTTGGTGTTAATTCTACATACATATCTTTGTATTGTTTTGCGCTTTGTTGCCAAGAGACATCTTTATTCATATCGCGAACAACCATTTCATCCCAAGATTTTCTATTTTCAAAATAAAGTGTTTTAGCACGATTAATTGCATCATAAAGAAGTCCACTTTCATAACGATCAAAGGTAAAGCCATTACCTGTATTATCAAATAGATTATAAGGTTGAACAGTATCTTTAAGTCCACCTGTTTCTCTTACAATTGGGATAGAACCATATCTCATACTAATAAGTTGTGTAAGTCCACAAGGTTCAAATCTTGATGGTACTAATAAAGCATCGCATCCTGCATAAATATTGTGAGCAACATTTTCATTGTAGGCAATATATGCACAGAAGTTTCCTTTATATTTATTTTCATAATAACGGAAAGCATCTTCATACATCGCATCCCCTGTACCTAAAACAACAACTTGTGTATGTTCATCCATAATACTTGGAATAACATCATTAACAAGATCAAGGCCTTTTTGATTTGTAAGACGCGAAATAAGTCCAATAACAATTTTATGATCATCAACTTCTAATCCTAAGGATTCTTGAAGTGCTTTTTTATTTACTTTTTTATTCTTGATAACAGATTGGCTATCATATTGAGCAGCTAAAAGTTTATCTGTTGCTGGATTCCAAATATCTGTGTCAATACCATTAACAATTCCTAAAATCTTACTACTATGATATCTTAAATGTTCTTCAAGACCTTCACCATACTCTTCTGTTTGAATTTCTCCAGCATACGTATTACTTACTGTTGTTAATTTATTACAATAAGTGATACCACCTTTTAACATATTCGCATCTAACCAATTTTGTGTCATACAATCTTTATTGAAGACATAATCAGGAAGAGCTGACCAATATTGAATTGTTTTTCGATCATAGATACCTTGGAATCTTAAGTTATGAATTGTAAGAACAGCACCTGCACGTCCTACATTTGTATCTTTAAAACTTGTTCTTAAATAAAGAGGAACTAAAGCTGCTTGCCAATCATGACAATGTACAATATCTGGTGTCCAATTTAAATAATTAAGTGCCGCAAGAGCTGCTTTACTAAAATAACAGAACTTAGGAATATCATCGATTAGATTCGTATATGGATTTCCCCATGAGAAGAATTCATCATTATCGATAAAATCATAAACAACACCATCTTCTTGATATTCCATAATACCTACATAATATTGTTTTCCATCTGCACATAGATCCATATAAAATGATCCTTTATATTCCATCTTTTCTTGGAACTTTTGAGGAATACATTTATATCTAGGAATAATAACTTTAACATCCATATTTAATTTAGCTAAACTCTTTGGAAGAGCTGACATAACATCCCCTAATCCACCCGTTTTTACAAATGGATAACATTCTGAACCAATAAAAGCAACACTTCTACGAGGTCCTAAATCAATTGGTTGTGATTTTTCAACAGGAACTTCTTGAATAACTTCTGTTGGTTTAGGCTCAACAGGTGTTTCACTTTTTACAGATTTTGGTTTAGCAGTAGTTGTTTTTTTTCTTGTAGCTGTTGTTGATTTAGCAGTTGTTGTCTTTTTAGTAGTTGCTTTCTTAGTAGAAGCTGTTTTTTTAGTTGATGTTGTTTTGGCAGCAACTTTTTCAGTTGTGGTTTCTGATTTTGCAGTAGCTGCCTTTTTACTTGTAGCTGTTGTTGATTTAGCAGCTGTAGCCTTTTTAGTAGTCGCTTTCTTAGCAGGTACTGTTTTTACAGCTGGTGCTGATTCAGCAGCAACAACTTTTTCAATTGTTTCTTTTGGTTGAACAGTTGTCTTTGGTGTTGATTCAACAGTATCAACTTTTTTTGGTACTTCTACTGGTTTGACTTCAGTTACCTTTTCACTGGTAACTGGTGCCGATTTAACAACCGTATTGGCCTTTACACCCGTTGTTCTTTTTTTATTGGCTCTTGTTGTTCTTTTCTTACTTTTTTGAACTGTTTTTTTACTCATACTTTCTTCTCCCATCTTTAAAATAATATCGTATTTAAAACTCTAACTTCATCATTTTTTCTTATTAACATCTCCTATTATAGTCATTAGAATTTGCGATTTTTGTATCTTTTTAAAACTTTATTCATACAAAAATTATTTCATTTTAATTTACTTTTATATTCAAAATGTTCTTTTATTTATTGTACCATAATCAATGAATGTTGTTTATATATTCTGCACAAAAAAACAGATTCAAAAGGGAGGGGGAGAATCTGTTTTTTAATCTATTATTATCTTTTTTTAAAAAGGGAAATTTATAATTAAGTTTTGTTTAAGTAAGTTCTTGTTCCTCCTTTCGTGTATTATCATAAATAAGAAATATGAACTTTATTTTACTTTTTCATGTTTTCTCTTTGGTTGTTTTGTCAAAAATTATGGGATTAAAAAAGAAGTTCATTACAAACTTCTTATTATGTCTAAAATATCTTCTCCATACCAATCACATTTCTTTGGTCCAAATCCTTTTATCGCAAGGAGTTCTTCTATTGTTGTTGGTTTATAAGTAATGATTTCATTTAAAGTAATATCATTAAATATATAATAAGGTGGTAAATTCTTTTCTTGAGCTTTATTCATACGATATTTTTTTAAAGACTCAATTAATTGATCATCATTATTAGCTTCTACACTTTCAAATGTATTTTCTTCTTGAATTGGCGGTATTTCTTGTTTTTGATGATACGATAAAAGTCCATCTGCCATAGCAATCATGTCTTTTTGATTTCTAAAAGCACTTTGTTCATGTTTCTTTATATAATCTATAAGCTGGTCTGCTTTAATGACTTTTTCTTTGATTTCTTTAGGAGCATAACGGCTTTTTAAGATAGACTTTGGATTAGCAAGGACAACAAGTGATTTAAAACCACTTGAAAAGGTCTTATCATAAAGAAATTTCATTACTGATCCTTTATCCTTTTCACGTAACATTTTATATAACTCTAAATGTCTTTGATTTTGTGTTATGGGTGAATAAATACCTTCTTTAATTGTTTTTCCATTATATGTGTACTCTCTTGTAAAATTTCCCATAGAATCGATCATGATTGTCCCTATAAGATTTTTACATTCAATAAAATAAACCATTGATGGCGTAATAATAATGTAATCAATTTGTGCACTTAAATCATGATCTACCATATAAATATCATGTAAAACATACATTGGAAAATGACTATTCTTTAATTCAAATAAAATATTCTCTTCTCCTTCAATACCATACTGAATAAGTCTCGCTTTCTTTTCTAATTCTTTACTTGTATGTGTTTTTAAATATTCTTGTATTTGATTTAGTTCATTTATTGCCTTATTACTCCCTTTATAAATAACAGGTTCTTTTAATTTATCTTTAAATAACATAGATTTGTACCTCTCTCTATCTACCTTATCATTTTCATTATATAGAAACAACAAAAAACAGATTCAAAAGGGAGGGGGAGAATCTGTTTTTTAATCTATTATTATCTTTTTTTAAAAAGGGAAATTTATAATTAAGTTTTGTTTAAGTAAGTTCTTGTTCCTCCTTTCGTGTATTATCATAAATAAGAAATATGAACTTTATTTTACTTTTTCATGTTTCTTCTTTGGTTGTTTTGTCAAAAATTATGTGATACCATTATTCCAAGTGATGCACCTTTGGGTGTTTTTTATTATAGGAGGGGAATCTATGAATAAAACACAAGATTTTACTAAGGGAGTTATTTGGAAACAATTACTTTTTTTCTTTTTTCCAATATTAATTGGAAGCTTTTTTCAACAACTATATAATACCGTTGATACCATTATTGTTGGTCAAGCTTGTGGGACAAATGCTCTTGCTGCTGTTGGTTCAACAGGGAATTTGACAAACTTAGTTGTTAACTTCTATGTTGGTTTATCAACTGGAGCTTCTGTTGTTATTGCTCAATATTATGGAGCTCATAATAAAGATAAGATACATCAAGCAGTCCATACTTCATATATGCTTGCTATTGTTAGTGGAATTATCATGATGCTTTTTGGTTTATTCTTTTCTTATCAATGTTTAGATGCAATAGGTGTTCCTCATGATATTTTAAATGATGCCAGTCTTTATATGAGACTTTACTTTTTAGGGATGATTCCTGGAGCTATTTATAATATTGGTTCAGGAATTTTAAGAGCTGTAGGAGATAGTAAAAGACCACTTTATTATTTAATTATTTGTAGTATTGTTAATGTTGTTTTTGATTTTGTTTTAGTTGTTATTTTACATAAAGGTATTGCTGGGGCAGCGATTGCAACATTTATTGCCCAAACAGTATGTGCTATTTTAGTCACAATTCAACTAATGTTTTCTAAAGATGTTTATCAACTTACATTATCAAAAATTAAATTTCATTTACCTGTATTAAAGAAAATTGTTAAAATTGGTGCTCCTGCTGGAATTCAATCAACAATGTATAGTATCGCCAATATCGTCTTACAAACACATATTAATGCTTTTGGAACACAAACGATTGCTTCATGGTCAGTCTATGTAAAGATTGATGCTTTATTTTGGATGGCTATGGCAGCCATTGGTGCCGCAATTACAACTTTTGTAGGACAAAACTATGGTGCTCATCTTTATGATCGTATTCAAAAAGGAGCGAAAACAGCTTTAGCGATTGCCTTAACAATGGCAGTTTCTTTAAGTGTGATCTTATGCTTTGGGGGAAGTTATATTACAAAACTCTTTTCATCTGATCCAGCCATCATTAATCAATGTCAAAGTTTAATACTCTTTTTAATGCCTTTCTATTTTTCTTACTGTTGTGTAGAAATTTTTTCTGGAACAATGAGAGGTTGTGGGGAATCTTTTAAACCAATGCTTCTTGTCTGTATTGGTATTTGTGTTTTGCGTGTTGCTTGGGTAACCTTTATTTCTCCTCATTATCCAACATTAAAAGGTGTTGTTATTTCTTATCCAATCACTTGGTTTACAACTTCCTTTCTCTTTATTATTTATTATAAACATTTTAAAAAAGATCATTTTGGAGCATAGTTATGCGACGAACAGAACGAGAAATTACAGATTTAAATAAAAGAAATCATTGAAAATAATTAATGTTGCCGTTTAGGTTTTATAGATCAAGGCAGTGTTTTGTTCATTTAAATTATTGTTATACTTATAATAATAAACATTCATGTTGCAAAAGTAGGAAAGAAACTCGATTTAATATATTTTGTTGAAAGAAGAACATCCTGTCAATATTCTATGAAATATCAAAATATTATGGGAAAAGGGCATATTGAATTGATAGAAGATAAGGAAAAAAGAAGTTAGAATTACAATTAATCATGAAAAATGTAGCGGATAAAGAAGTCGTATTTAATGATTAAAAGGTAAGTAATGTTGCTATTATGAAATTAATTGTAGATACATTAACTTGTATTCTGCTCTAGGAAGGGTAATGGCATACCCCTATCTTGCACTACAACCTATCAGAAATGAACTGGTCAGCCAACAATGTTGGCAGGTAACAATAATCCCCTGTCTTTAGATATGAGGAGAACATTCATACAATGATTAAAAAACAAATCAATTAAAAACCGCACATTGTGCGGTTTCACATATTATAAATCTACTCCATAATCACTTACAACAACTTGTCCTGTAAGTGGTGCTGCATCATCACTTGCTAAGAAAAGTGCTACTTTTGCAACATCTAAAGGACTACAAGGTTGAAGTGTTAAATCACTATGAGCTGACATAGCACCCATCATTTTCATATCCATTGTATCAGGTGTTAATCCTGCTGCCATATCTGTTGTAATACTTCCTGGACAGATAACATTACATCTAATTTTTTCTTTAGCAAAACGCATTGCTGCATGTTTTGTTACCCCAATAATTGCTGCTTTAGTAGATACATAAACAGCACCACCAGCACCATATTGTCCAGCAACACTTGAGATATTAACGATAGAAGCTCCACTTTTCATCACTTTTAAAGCTTCTGACATACAATACATTGTTCCTTTTTGATTAATATCAATAACTCTATTTAAATCATCATAATCAATTTGATCAATCGCATTTAATCCTTTATCTAAAACACCTGCATTATTAATTAAAATATCTAATTGACCAAAAGTTTCAACTGTTTTACTTACTAAGTTTTTAACATCATCCACTTTAGAAATATCAGTAGGAACACATAAAACAGTTCCTCCTGCTGCTTCAATTTCTTTTGCTGCTTCTTCCAAGACTTGTTGACGTCTTGCTGAAATAACAACTTTTGCTCCTTCACTTGCAAACAATTTAGCGATTTCTTTACCTACGCCAGCATTTCCTCCTGTAATAATTGCCACTTTATTATCCAATTTTCCCATAAAAAACCCTCCTAGATATATAGTAACACATGTAAGCGCTTAACTCTATCTTTTTCATATCCCAAAATTGTATGTGAGTATACCATATTTTTACAATTAAATCAGTTAATTGATCCACTGTATGTCCATCAATAACGTTATTCCTTTTCAAATAAATTCCTAATACAATTAAAATAAAAATTTCACTCAATAAATCTACTGCAATCATCTTTTTTCTCCTATCATTTTGTATAAAAAAAGTATATACTTTTACTGATATTTATATAAGTACGCACTTTGAAGTGATATAGTTTCTTCAAAGAAACCATGGGAAAGGAAATATATGAGAAAAAAAGTCTTTGGTGTTTTACAAAGAATAGGGCGTAGTTTTATGTTACCTATTGCTGTTCTTCCAATTGCAGGGATGTTTTTAGGAATTGGAAGTTCACTTACAAATGAAGCAACGATTGCTTCACTTGGTATGGAAAGTATTTTGGGATATGGAACAATTTTAAATCAAATATTAACGTTATTAATGGCTGTTGGACAAACTATTTTTGATAATCTACCGTTAATTTTTGCCGCTTCTGTTGCTTCAGGAATGGCTAAGAAATCAAAAGAAGTCGCTGTTTTATCTTCGATTATTGCTTTTTTTGTGATGCATTCAACAATTCATAGTTTACTTACTTTTAATGGTGTTATTAATGGTAATAAAGTTTTAGTTGATGCCGTAGATGGAACATTGATAAATGTATATGGACAAATGTCACTACAAATGGGAGTCTTTGGTGGGATTATTGTTGGTTTAGGTGTAAGTTATTTACATAACCATTTCTATCAAATTCAATTACCTAATTTTTTGTCTTTCTTTGAAGGGGAAAGATTTGTCCCAATTATTTCAACAATTGTTTATATTTTTATTGGTTTTTTAATGTTTTATATTTGGCCTAGTATTCAATCAAGTATCTTTAAGATTGGACAATTGATTGCCAGTAGTGGTTATGGAGGTACTTTCGTTTATGGAATTGTTAAACGAGCTCTTGTTCCTTTTGGTTTACACCATGTTTTCTATACGCCTTTTTATCAAACAGCTATTGGGGGATCAATGGAAATTAATGGGGTCTTAGTTCATGGTGCTCAAAATATTTTCTTTGCTCAATTAGCTGATCCAAACCTAAAACATTTCAGTGTTGAAGCAACAAAATATTTTTTCAAAAAATGTTTTTTGGCAATAATTGTTTTCGTTTAAAAACATTTTTGTCCTGCTTTTTATTCCGGCTGCCTTAATCCGAGTGCGTGGCTTACAGGAAGCGAAAAAACG
>OLPI01003298.1_pt1 | contig 11597 bp, 7 predicted proteins | sample 1672361 | NCBI WGS metagenome assembly OLPI01 (sample SAMEA3136675, study PRJEB25190) | human gut metagenome
CAAACTGTGCATTGTCTTCACGATTAGCCAGAAGCTTCTTAATTGCCGCCACTCTTTCCTGATTTGGGTCATTATCCTGCATAGACCCAGAATTATCAATCGCAAAAATATATTTATCTGTCTGAACCATTGTAGAACCAAAGTTCAGTTCATAAATAAATTCAAAAAAAAGTCTATCACATCTCATTATTGCAATAAGATTAATAATCTTTTGTGTAGATAAATCAGATTCATTAAACAACTCTATTATCTTGCCATCAAGATGTTTTACTCTATTCCAGATATAGCCATAAATTCTTTTCGCCCTATACTCGTTTGTAGTACCAAAGAGATTTTCTTCTATACAAAGTTTTTTTATTTCATCTTCTCTTTTACCTTCACGAATTAATCTCAATATTTTTTTTATTTCTATAAACCAAAAGGACTGCGAAATCAATCCTGCACTATATTTTTCTTCTACCATTTAATTTAATCACCTTTAATTATTTTATTTATTATTATCATCTTCTACTTTGTAATCTGCATCATATACATTTCCGTTTTCATCTGAACTTTGTCCTTGAGATGCTTCTGCATTATTTTCACCTGTTGCAGCTTGTGCATTCGCTGCATTTTGATTATAAAGTTTTTCTGAAATTGAATAAAATACTGTTGTTAATTTTTCAGTTGCTTGTTTAATAGCTTCTGTATCAGAGCCCTCTAATGATTTTTTAACATTATCTATTTCTGTTTCAACTTTTGCTTTTTCTTCTCCACTAATTTTATCACCTAAATCTGTTAAAGTTTTTTCGCAATTATATACTAAACTTTCAGCATTATTTCTAACTTCGATTTCTTCTTTTCTCTTTTTATCTTCTGCTGCGTGTGCTTCTGCATCTTTTACTGCTTTATCAATATCTTCATCTGTTAAGTTTGTTGAAGCAGTAATAGAAACTTGTTGGCTATTTCCTGTTGCCATATCTTTTGCAGATACATGAACTATACCATTTGCGTCAATATCAAATGTTACTTCAATTTGTGGTACTCCACGTGGTGCTGCTGGAATTCCTGATAGTTGGAATCTTCCAAGTGTTTTATTATATGCAGCCATTTCTCTTTCACCCTGCAATACGTGTACTTCTACACTTGTTTGACCATCAGCTGCTGTAGAGAATATTTGTGATTTTTTAGTTGGTATTGTTGTATTTCTTTCGATTAATTTTGTAAATACTCCACCATAAGTTTCAATTCCTAGTGATAGAGGTGTTACATCTAGTAATACTAAGTCTTTAACATCTCCAGATAATACACCACCTTGAATAGCTGCACCAATTGCAACACATTCATCTGGGTTTATACCTTTATCTGCATCTTTTCCAGTTATTTTCTTAACCGCTTCTTGAACTGCTGGAACTCTTGTAGATCCACCAACTAATAATACTTTGTGGATATCTGCCGCTGTTAATCCAGCATCTTTAAGTGCTTGGTTAACTGGTCCTGCAGTTGCATCTACTAAGTCTTTTATTAATTCTTCAAATTTTGATCTTGTAAGTGTTACATCTAAGTGTTTTGGTCCTGTTGAATCAGCTGTGATGAATGGTAAGTTGATATTTGTTTGTCCAACACCTGATAAGTCTTTTTTAGCTTTTTCAGCAGCTTCTTTTAATCTTTGCATTGCCATTTTATCTGTACTTAAATCAATTCCATTTGTTTTTTTGAATTCTGCAATTAGATATTCTATAATTTTTTGATCGAAGTCATCTCCACCAAGTCTATTGTTTCCGCTTGTAGCTAAAACTTCAAATACACCATCACCTATGTCTAGGATAGAAACATCGAATGTACCTCCACCTAAATCATATACCATTATTTTTTGATCTTTATCTGCTTTATCCATACCAAATGCAAGTGCTGCAGCTGTTGGTTCATTTATAATTCTTAAAACTTCTAGTCCAGCTATTTTACCAGCATCTTTTGTTGCTTGTCTTTGGCTATCACTGAAGTATGCAGGAACTGTAATAACTGCTTGTTTTACTTCTGTTCCTAAATAATTTTCAGCATCTGATTTTAATTTTTGTAATATCATTGCTGATATTTCTTGAGGTGTAAATTCATCACCTTCGATTTTTACCTTTTTATCTGTACCCATATCTCTTTTTATTGAGATTACTGTATGATCTGGGTTTGTTACTGCTTGACGTTTTGCAATTTGTCCAACTAGTCTTTCACCATTTTTTGAAAATGCAACTACTGATGGAGTTGTTCTATCTCCTTCTGCATTTGGTATTACTACTGGTTCTCCTCCTTCCATAACTGCTACACATGAGTTTGTTGTTCCTAAGTCAATTCCTATAATTTTTCCCATTATAATCTTCCTCCCTTTATATTTATTAATTATTAACTACCACCATTGAATGTCTTAATACCTTGCTTCCTAATTTGTATCCTTTTCTGTATTCTTGTACTATTTCTTGGCTTTGTTTACTTTCGTCTTGTACACTTCCTACAGCATCATGTAAACTTGGATCAAATATTTGTCCATCTGTTGGTATTTCTTCGACATTGTGTTTATTTAAAAATTCTTTGAATTGTTTTTCTACAAGTTGAACTCCTTGTTTGTATTGTTCATCTTTACTTTCTGCTTTTACCGCATTTTCTAAGTTGTCTATTGCAGGTAACATTCCTGTTATTATATCCCCTAAAACAGAATTATATAAGCTTTCTCTTTCTTTTTGACTTCTTTTTTTGAAGTTTTCAAATTCTGCTAGGACTCTTTTATATCTATCATTTAATTCATCGTATTCTTCATTTGAATGTAATACTTTTTCTTGATTTTCTTTTACCTCTATATTTTCTACTTCTTCAGTATTTTCTTTTTCTGCCACTTTTATCCCTTCTTTCTTTTTTAGTGTTATTTTAGCACTCAAAAGTAAAGTTTGCTAAATTCTTGTATATAATATACTTTTTTTTAGCAGTTGTCAAGTATTTTTGCTAATTTTTATTTAAAATTGTAATGACCATAACTTTACAAGTACAATTCGCTTTCCCAACATTATTGATTTTTCATCCATTTTATGGTATTATGTTGAGTAGGAAATAAATAAGGAGGATTAATCTAATGAACAAAAACAATGAATTAGATATTAAATTAGACCCTATTGAAAAAACTGATGAATTCAAAAAAATTGAAAAAGAACTTAATGAAAAAATTGAACTTTTTCTAAATACTCAACATATTTCCAAGGGAACTTTGGGTTATTGTCATGCATATTGGGAAACAAAAAAAATGCTTTTACAAAAATACTATAATATTGACTGGAAAACACCTGCTGAACTTAACCCAGAAATTAATTTTGATTAAAAGAAGGTGACAAAATGAATATTTCAGAAAATATTAATAATAAAAAATTAGTTGAAATTGCAAAAATATTAACCATACATTACTTTAAAAATGAACATTCTAATTATCCTAATATTGATGCAGAAATCCACAGAATTGATAATCTGGCTAATAATATTAACTTTAAAGTTAAAGAAAAAAATAACTTTCAATCAACTAATGCAGAACATTCCGCCGAAAATAATTTAATTACTTATTATATTGACAAAGACAAAGATTACTCACTTCTAGATTCATTATATAGTACAATTCCAACAATTATTCATGAATTATTACACGAAGTTAGCTCAGAACACAATGGCTATCGTTTTATAGAAGAAGGTATGGTTACATATTTAACTGCAAAAATCGTTAGATACGCCATTTCTAATCCTATAGAAATTGAAGGTGTTGATGTAATAAAATTTTATGAAGTATTAAAAAAATATGATTTAACAAATGGCTATACTTATCCTTGTGAATTTGTTTCAAATCTTAATATAATTATGTCTTCATATAATATAGATGCACAATGTGAATACCTTTTTCATAGAAATGGAATTCAAACATTAATCAAATCTGCTGAAACAATTTCACCTGATTTTGCTAAAATATTATCAAATCAAAAAAACAAACATCCAATATTTTCGCAAAATTTTCAACACGAATATAATTATTTTTTTAAAACATATACTCAACTTGATTTCAATTACAATTTTGACCAATTAACTGATACAGATATTCAAATGAATCAAATATTGATGAATGTACTTATAACTAGTGGTCAAATAAGAAAATACCCCACTCTTATGAAAAGATGCCCAAACTTGTTGGAACCTAATTTGAGAGAAAAACTCTTATATATAGATTCAGATAAAGTATCTATTCAATCTGATGATGAAACTATGAAAAAATTAAAAGAATCTTTAGATTCAATAAAATATGATTATAAACTTTATGACTCTGTACCTCAAACCGGTAAACAATTTAAAGATTTGTTTTCACTTTATAACAAAGTTGCTGGTAAATACTCCGCTCTTACTTTAAGGGATTTTCTCCCTATAGTGATTACATTTGACCTTGCACAAAAAAACAAAAATATTAACGATACATATTCTGCTGCAACTGACTACTATATGTTAATTGGTCCTAGTAGAGCTGAGCATAGAATACTTGCTAATAAAATATATTCTTATTTTGATTATATAAGTGATTTATGCCATAATGGTAAAACTATTACTGATATATTAAACAGTTATGTTTATAAATCATGCTGTTTCCAAAGAGATTATTCGCAACAAAATATTCCTTCTGCAGAAAATCTTTGGTCCTATATTGATGAGATTGGAAACCTTACAAAAAAATATTTTGATGAAGAAGCTATTATATTATATGATACCTTTTACCAACTTGCAGATACTGTTTCTATAAAATATTTTTATCAAAAAAAATTATATAATCAAGAAGATTATTCTATTTTTATACAAAAAATGGAAAATATTTTTAGAAAATGTGCTTACCCAAAGTATATGTATGCATCAGGATATACTCCTGATTTTATATACATAAAAAATTTATCTGAAGAAATAGATATAAATGCAGACTATTTTACGGATCAAATTATTACTTTGTTAAATATAATAGATAAAAACAATTTGCATCTAGGAGATGGCCAGAATTATCAAGCAAAAGGAGACCAATTAGATAATTTAGGATTAAAAATAAATCTAGCTTATAAACAGCTAAAAAAGAAACCAGATTCTAAAGAATTTAAAGATTTTTCCTCTCTTTTAAAATCACTTTGCCTTGAAAAAGACACATTGGTTACATTAATGACTGTTCCTGATGAAGAGCTTGGTGAATTAGTTTATTATAATAATGAATTTATTATACAAACATTAACAGATTTATTTGGTAAAGAAACTTTAAAAAAATCTAAAACTTTCTCTTCAGATGAATTCGGTGAAAGAGATTAATTAATAAAAATAGTTCTCTTGCTTAATTCAAGCAAAAGAACTATTTTTTCTTTATTTTTCCTCATTTAATTTCTTACTAATATACTTCATAACCGAAATAACCTTAGAATAATCCATTCTCTTAGGACCTATAATACCAATAGTACCCATATCTTTATTACCAATCTTATGTTTAAAAGTAACAACACTAAAATCCTTAAGTTGTTCTTTCTCATCTTCGCCACCAATATAAACATTAATATCCTCGGCAAAGCCAGAATTAAGCATATCTGCAATAAGTTCTTTTTCATCTAGAATATTCATAAAATTCTTAGCAACTTGAAGAGAATTAAATTCTGGCAAATCTAATTCCTTTCTAGCACCTTGAAGATGGATTTCATTTTCCTCAAATAGAACCTTTTTAATTTGAGTAATTATAGGTTTAATTACCCCAACCATTCCTTTCATCTCATTATATAAATATTCTTCTAAAGGTTGGTTTATAGTCTCAATTGGTTTACCTTTAAGTTTATTATTAAACATATAATTTATAGTTTCAACTTGTTTTTCATTAACATCCTCATCAAATTTTATAATAGTTTCTTTAACCATTCCTGTATCTGTCATAATAACTGCCAAAATCATTCTTGAACCTAATAAAACAAATTTTATTTCTTTAATTATTTGTTCATCTGTTTTAGGGCCTATTGTAACAGTAGTATAATGAGTTATTTCTGAAATAGTATTTGCTGTTATTTTAGTTAAATCTTCAATTTCATTAACTTTTGTTTCTAGTTTATCACTTATATATTTAACTTCTTCTAAGCTTATGTTGTCATCTTTAAGTAATTCGTCAACATAGTATCTGTAACCTTTTGCTGATGGTACTCTTCCACTAGATGTATGCATTTTGTCAAGTAAGCCTTTTTTCTCAAGGTCTGCCATTTCATTTCTTATTGTTGCACTACTACATTCTAAGCCATATTTACTTATTAAAGCATTTGAGCTTACTGGCTCTGCAGTGTTAATATATTCTTCAACTATTGCTTGCAAAACCTTTTTCTTTCTATCATCTAGCATTTTTATTCCCCTCTTTTCTATTTAATCTCGTTTAATTTGATATTTTTTATTATGATATTTGAAAAATCATCCTCTTCTTCCTCAAACTGCAACTTATTTATTTGTTTTGTTTTTTCTTCATTTATAGTTATTTCTGATAAATCAACTAAAATTTTATTTGATAAATTCATACCTAATGGTAATGTCATATTTTTATTATCAAAAAAGATTATGTTTGTAAATGCTATATTGTTTGTACCTTTTGGTAGCTTAATTTTATATAAGTATAAATTATCTACATTTTTCTCTTCTTTTAGGAACTCATTTAATTCTTTTTCAGAATCAAGTGAAACCGCTTCAAATGTATTAAATTCTAGTTCTTCTGAACTTGCTTTATATACATACATATCTTCTGATAACTGATTTTTCTTTATCGCACTTTTTATATCTTTTATTACTCTTTCTAAACTTCTTTTTAGCTCAATTCCTCTTGTTTCTTTTTTAACTCCAAGAATTTCAACTCTATCACGTGGTTGTTCTCTATGAGTTTTATTACCTATTGTTCTTTCTTTATTATTTGTTTGTCTAATCCTTCCAAAGATATTAAAAATATCATCATCATCTGTTTCTATGTCATCACCTTTTGCTCTAGCTAATTTTATCTTTTTTAGCTTTTCTGAAATTTCTTTATTTTCAGCTATTTTTAAGTTCATTCTGTTTAAAAGTGGTAAGACGTCTGTTGATGCAATATAGCTACTGTCTAATTCCGAATCTGTAAGTTTATTTCTTTGTGCTTTATCTGCTTCTATCCCAAAGTCCTCAAAATCATCTTCGTAATTAAATACTTTTTCTAGTTTTTTTACATTAAATTCTTCTTCTTCACCCTCATCTAATGTTGCAACAGCATCTTTGTTTGAGTATTTCCAGAATTCGAATATGCTTTTTTTATGTTTGTTTATTTCCTCTATATAACTGCTTGCATTTTCGATCTTCTTTTTTAAATTTTTATTTTTTAATTTAAGAGCATTTATATCCATTACTACCTTATTGGCTTCGTCTTCTTTTGCTTCAAGCTCCTTAAAACTTTGCTCTAATTCATATAAAGTATAATTTTTTTGCTCCATTTTAAATTTTTCTGGCTTATTTTTAGTTTTTCTTTCTACTTGCTCTTCTTTTTTGCTCTTTGCTTTTACAATTTTATTTGATGTTCCTTTTTTCCCACCAAATTTGAAGAAATATTTTACTTTTCCAAAGAAGGTTTTTTTACACTCTAAAAAAGTCGTTATTTGTTTTTCTTTTGCCATATATTCGTCTTCTAGAGCTTTTGATTCTTTTTTTAATACATCCAATTTAGCTTTAAGTTCATCTAAATCCTCTGTCACCTTGTTTTTTAAGCTAACAGATTTTAAATATTGTTGCATTATAAATTCTGGTAAAACTCTATATCTTATATTTGAATTATCTAAGTAGAATTCCAAACTTCCTTCCTCATTTATATTTGTTTCAAATTTATAATAACGAGGAAGTTCAGTTTGTAAAATGAATAATGCTTTTACTAGTTTATAGAATTTTGCAGCTTCTTTTGGGTTATCTAATTTTACTTTATACAAGGTTTTTATTTTATCAAAAAGTTCAGTCTCACCAACGATGTTTAAACTTACTTCCTCTTTTTTGTTCCAAACTTCATATATTGTAGGATAGTCTTTTGTAAATAGCCATAGATAATTTTCTAAATCTTTTATTTCTTCTTTTTTTAGAATTTCGCCTTCATAATCTACTAAACTTATAGGTACAAATATCTTTTCATTTTTCTTGTTTTCTATTTTCTTTTTCAAAACATAGAAAAATGTAGAATAGTCTGTATCTTCTATTGGTACTATCATAAAATATTTATTAGATATTTCTGAGTAATATATTTGCCATAAATAATTTCCTGTAAACTTTACCTTAAAAGGAATTTCTTTTGAAAGCATTTTTTGTTCTTCTTCTATTTCTTCAATTTGAGGAATACTTACCTTATTTATCATATTTAAAAATTCAGTAAAATTCATCAAATTTTCCTCATTTTTAGAATCTAAATAAAAACATAATGGCATTGCTTTTTCATACTTTTCTTTTATTGTGTTAATTCTATTTGTTGGTGAAAGTAGAATTTCAATATCATTTACATTTATAAATCTATATTGCTTATATTTTTTTTCATCATATCCTCTTAAAGTTCTAAAATTTATGTCAGAATATTCTTTTAATGATTTTGGTACCTTGTCTAAATCTAGTCCTATATATTCTAGCTTTTCTTTTACTTTAGAATCTAGCTCGTTCTTTTTCTTTCTAGGCAATTTACTACACCCTCTCTTTTAAGTCTTTTAATTTTTCATTTTACTTTTTATAAATTCAATTTCTTCTTCTGCATTTAGTCTCATAAATAAAGGTTCACCTTTTTCAATTACTTTTGTATCTTCTATTTTTTCATAATTATCAAGGCTTTCCCAAGTTTTTAATTCTGGATTTGTTATGCCTAGTTGATTAAACATTTTTTCTGATGTAGATTCCATAAATGGACTAATTAAAATTGCTATTCTTCTTAAATTTTCAATTAAGTGATATATACAAGCTTCAAGTTTTTCCTTGTTTTCTTCTTTTGCTAATACCCAAGGTGATGTTTCATCTATATATTTATTTGTTCTTGAAACTAAACTCCATATTTCCTGAAGTGAATTTGCTATTTCGAATTCTTCAAATGTTTTTTCGAATTTTGATGTTACATTTTTTGCAAATTCTTCTAATTCTTTATCTACATCATTTTTGCATCCATTATATTTTGGAACAATTCCCCCAAAATATTTGTTACACATTGCAATTGTTCTATTTAATAAATTTCCTAAATCATTTGATAAGTCGAAATTGTATCTTTCTACAAATTCTTCTGGAGAAAATACTCCATCTGTTGAAACTGGCATTTCTCTAAGTAGGAAATAACGCGTTGCATCTAACCCATATCTATCAATTAATAATTCTGGATAGATTACATTTCCTTTTGATTTTGACATTTTTCCATCTTTCATCATTATCCAGTTATGTACAAATATTTGCTTTGGAAGTGGTAAATCTAATGCCATTAGGAATATTGGCCAATATATTAAATGGAATCTTGCTATATCTTTTCCAACTATATGTAAATTGGCTGGCCAGAATTTTTTAAATAGTTCATCATTTTCTGATTCATATCCAAGTGCTGTTAAATAATTTGTTAGGGCATCTAACCATACATATATTACGTGTTTTGGGTCTTTTAATACTTTTATTCCCCAATCAAAAGTAGTACGAGTTACACATAAATCCTCTAATCCTGGTTTTATAAAGTTGTTTATCATTTCTGTTTTTCTGTAATCTGGCTTTATAAAATCTGGATGTTCTTCATAATATTTTAATAGTCTTGGTGCATATTTTTTCATATTAAAGAAGTAACATTCTTCTTTCATTAATTTTACTTCTCGTCCACAATCTGGGCATTTTCCATCTACTAATTGTGTTTTTGTGAAGTAACTTTCACAAGGTACACAATACCAACCTTCATATTCTCCTTTATAGATATCTCCTTGGTCCATTAATCTATCAAATATTTTTTGTACTACTTTTTCGTGTCTGCCTTCAGTTGTTCTTATAAAGTCATCATAATTTATATCCATTAATTTCCACAATTCTTTTGCTGCTTTTGCTGCTCCATCTACATATTCTTGTGGTTTCATATTTTGTTTTTTGGCTACTTCTTCTATTTTTTGTCCGTGTTCATCTGTTCCTGTAAGTAGGTATGTTTCATATCCTCTTAATTTTTTGTATCTTTTTATTGTGTCTGCTAAAACTGTTGTATAGGCTGTTCCTATATGAAATTTTCCGCTTGGGTAATATATTGGTGTTGTTAAATAATATGTTTTTTCCATAATCTCTCCTGCCTTTCTCCTCAAATATTTTACATTATAATATAATTTTGTAAAAATTTCAATCCTTTTTTCGGATTGGGGACGGTTCTTTTTGCGAAAAGAACCGTCCCCAATACAAAAAATTACATTTTCTTTATAAATTTACAAACTACCACACTCATATCATCTTTAATCTTTCCAAAATTATTATCGACTGACTCATTTAAAATAATATCAGCAATCTTTTGTGGATTTGTAACTTCTATATCTTCTAAAAGGTATTTAACCCATAATTCTTTATTTTTATACTCAATATTAGAATCCAAAATTCCATCACTACACATAACAATAATGTCGTTATTTTCAATATCTTTATCAAAAACATCTGTACTTGCACTTTTTACTATTCCTGCAGGTAATGTAAGTGATTTTATTATTTGAATTTTTCTATTATTTTTTATATATGTAGGACAAGCCCCATTTTTTATAAATTCTATATTTCCTTTGTATAAATCTACTATTGCAATATCTAATGTTGCGAAAACATCATCTGCTACATTTAGTAAATTTGAATTTATTAAATCTACTGATGTGTTTCTTTCAAATCCAGAATTTAATAGTCTTTTAAGCATTGATGTAACAATTTGACTGCTTTTTCTTGCTTCTGGTCCAGAGCCCATTCCGTCACTAATTGCTATTAAGTATTTGCCATCTTTTAGCTTTGTTTGTATTATGCTATCACCCGATACTGACATATTATCTTTTATTGCTATACTATGTCCAACATCTAATATGTATTTATCATCTGATATAAATGTATATTTAACTGCATTTTCGATCAAATTACCCAATGCTTGTATGATAAGCCGCGCATCCATACGGGCCAGTAATAACTCTTCACAATCTGTGCCGATAACATGCTCTCTGCCCAGACGGCTGACGTGGCGTACCGCTTCATCCACCACCTCATCTACCAGCTGATCTGTCATGTTCAGTTTCAGCCGGTTATCATTCAGTCTTGTAACAGACAGAAGATTTTCTACCACTCCGACAAGCCATTCTGCATCATCATAAATGTCTGTGTATATCTGTTTTCGTGTGGCATCATCAATCCCTTCCTCATTATGCAGAAGCGTATCTGCATTGCCGGAAATAGCGCATAACGGTGTGCGCAGGTCATGTGAGATGGATCTGAGGAGATCTGCACGTAGCTGTTCGTTCTTGGCCAACACAGCCGCTTTTTCCATCTCTTTTAAATGATGCACATTATCCATAGCAAGTGCACATTCATTTAACACAGAACGT
>OLPI01003304.1_pt1 | contig 11584 bp, 5 predicted proteins | sample 1672361 | NCBI WGS metagenome assembly OLPI01 (sample SAMEA3136675, study PRJEB25190) | human gut metagenome
GCTCGCCGAATTCCTGTTCGACGATGAGGACGCGCTGATTCGCGTGGATATGTCCGAGTTCTCCGAGAAGTACGCGGCTTCGCGACTCTTCGGTGCGCCTCCGGGATACGTCGGCTACGAGGAGGGCGGCGAGCTCACCGAAAAGGTGCGCCGCAAGCCGTTCTCCGTGGTGCTGTTCGACGAGATCGAAAAGGCTCATCCGGACATCTTCAACACGCTGCTGCAGGTGCTCGATGACGGCCACCTGACCGACGGTCAGGGCCGCAAGGTGGACTTTAAGAACACCATCATCATCCTGACCACCAACCTCGGTACGCGAGACATCGCCAAGGCCGCCAACACGGGCTTCAACCTGGGTGCCAACAACGAGTCCAGCTACCAGCGCATGAAGGACCAGGTCAGCTCCGAATTGAAGCAGCAGTTCCGCCCGGAGTTCCTGAACCGTCTGGACGACATCATCGTCTTCAAGCAGCTCACCGAGCCGCAGGTGCGCCAGATCGTGGATCTGGACGTCAAGCAGCTCAACGACCGCCTGTTCGACCGTCATATGTCGCTCGAACTCACCGACGCCGCCAAGGACCTGCTTGCGCAGAAGGGCTTCGACCCGCTGCTCGGTGCCCGTCCGCTGCGCCGCGTGATTCAGCGCGACATCGAGGACGCCATCTCCGAGAAGATTCTGATGGGCGATCTCGAAGACGGTCAGCGCGTGATTGTGGATGCGGAAGGCGAGGGTATCCTCGGCGAATTCACCTTCAAGGGTGAGAAGTTCGAGGAGCCGGCCGCCGCCGATAGGCCCGCCGAAGACGGTGCCTCCACTGATGGCGAGACTCCAGCCGACGCCACTCCGGCCACTGAACCGGCCGAATCCGCTCCCGCCGATTCCGGTGACGCTCCGCAGGAGTAGTCCGTTTCGATAGCGTAGCTAGCGCATACCAGAAAAGCTCCCCTTGACAGGGGAGCTGTCAGCGAAGCTGACTTAGGGGTAGACCACAAACGCATACATGATGTGCACGTTTGTGGTCTACCCCTCAGTTGCCTCTGGCGACAGCTCCCCTGTCAAGGGGAGCTACTGTTTGTGTCGGATTATTACAGCAGGGCGAGTCCGGTGTCGATGGTCTCCTCGCGGGTAAACAGCATGCGGCCGTCACCGAAACTTCGTTGATGCTCCACTACGCGCCGGAACTGGTGCACATGGACCGTATGGTCGAGGAAGCCGGTGCCACGGCGAAATCCTATGTACGCTACCCGGTGCGCCAAGGTGACGTTCCCGCTCACGGCGGACTCGCCAATCCGGCCGGCTCAAGCGCCGAACGCGGCCGCCTGATTGCCGAGGCGTGCGTGGATGCGGTAGCTGAGATCTGCGTCGAGGAATTTGCCGAGTAATCTCCCCTTGCCGACGCATTCGTAGTGACACGGGTTGCAAAGGCCTGACCCTGATAGTACGGGGTCAGGCCTTTCCCATCCCAAGACGCCGCTAAGAATTCACCTGAGAGTCGCCTTCCTAGGCATGGCCGTTCAATCGACGATCCTAGCGTGACTGGTGTGAGCAGGAATATGAAGAACCGGCGGTGGACCGGCAAGCGATCGGGGATCGCTTTTGGTGCAGTAGCGCTTATCCTTACGGCTCTGGTGGTTCCTTATGCTTGTGCGGGAACCACGGGAGCCGTTCCTTTTTCCGGCGATAATCCATCTTCCGGCACCCGTACGGTGACCATCGCCGACATCACTGATTTTCACGGGCATATCGAACGTGGTGCGGACAACGCCACCGCCTTCACCGTGGCCGACAGCCATAATCCCGGCAATATGATCCCGGTATCGACCGGCGATTTGGTGGGAGGTTCCCCGTATGAGTCGGCGGTGGAGAAGGACCAACCCACGCTGGACATGGCCAAAGCGTGGGGATTGACGATTTCGGCGGTAGGCAACCATGAGTTCGACCGCGGTGTCGCCGATTTCAACAATCGCATCGCTGATCCCAGCAATGGCATCGACTGGCTGTGCGCCAACACGTCTGCCGCCAGTAAGCCGCCTGACGGACTGCTGAGCCATGTACGTGACTCTACGATTCGAACGGTGAACGGCAAGCGGATCGGTTTCGTGGGCGCCCTTACTGATGCGCTCGGCTCGGTAGCCACTCCGCAGATTACGCGTGATGCCGATCTTGACGAACGGGCGGTGGACGCGATCAATTGCATGGCCCGTGAACTCAAACGCTCCGGAAAGGTGGATGCGGTGGTGGCCTTGCTGCACGCCGATGCTTCAGCCGCCGCCGATATTGGGCGAGATGTTGATGTGGTATACACCGGCCACAGTCACGCGATCAAGCGTGGTACGACCGCTGGTGGTGCGCCTATTTACGAGGCGGGCAGCTTCGGGCGGAATATGGCCGTGCAGGATTTGATCATCACCGGTGCCGGGCGTCGCGCCACGGTGCGAGTGGCCGATGTGGACCTCGGCAATGGCACCAGCCATACGGCGGTTGACGGCGTGCTGGGCGTGGAAGGGCTTAATGCGCATCCGGCGCAAGCCGCTTGGATGTCTGCCGGTGCTGAGGCGAACGATGAGGTATCGCGCGCTCAGCATATTTACCAGGCGGCGGCAACATATTCGAATCATGCCGGCAACGCGGTGATTGGCACCTTGGCCTCCGGCGTGAATTTCGACAAACAAGGTTCGGATAAGCACGGGAATACGGTCGGTGTGCTGGTGGCGGACGCGAACCGCGAGTCAATCATGAAGCATGTGTATGCCGGAAATCGTTTGCCGGTAATCGGATTTTCGAATAATGGCAGTCTGCGGACTCCACGGCTTGATATGAATGGCGATGGCAAAGTCACCGTGCGCGAGGTGGATAGTCTCATGGCCTTGCAGTTCAAGGCCGCGCATGAGACGCTCACCGGGCGCGATGTGAAGAGAGTGCTCGCCGAGCAATTCCACCGTGACGATGGGCGACTGGAGCGGCGCTGGCTCGGCATCTCCTCGAACGTGACGTATCGGTATGCCGAATGCGGTACGACCGGTGGGAGCGGCAATGCCGATGCCGCCGCTGATACTGATGCCGCCGCTGATACCAACGCTGACGCTGACGAGTGTGCTGCCGACGAACATGCGGCGGTTCGTATCGCGAACCTCGCCGTTGACGGCCGACCGATTGCGGACGATGACCTGGTGATTATCGCGTCCAATTCATATCTGCTTCAGGGCGGCGACAGTTACCCCGCCTTCCGTGCCGGAACCAATTACGGCGAGCTGGATATGCCATACAGCCAGCCGTTGCATGAATATCTGGCCGCACATCAAGGGCTCACGGCAGTTGTTGCAGTACCGGTAGGGACTCAGGCGTAAGACACCAATTGCTGGGTGACTGAGGAACTATGGGGTGAAGTTATGAGTATAGGGCAGGAGAAAACGGCATAAATATGACGACGCTCCCCTCGCTGAGGGGAGCTGTCGCCGTAGGCGACTGAGGGGAGCTTGCGGTATAACCGTAAACTCCCCTCAGTCAGCCTTGCTGCCAGCTCCCCTCTCTGAGGGGCACCTGGCGAGACCCTTACTTGATGGCGTTCAACCACTGCTCCTTGGTGGCCTTCTCGGCTTCGAGCTTGGCCTTCTTCTTCGGGTCGGATTCGGCCGCGATCTTGGCGTCGAGCTCGGCGAGCTGGGCGTTGAGCTGCTCCTCGAAGCTGGACTTGCGGGCGTCGGCCTCCGGATCGGTCTGCTTCCAGGCGGCATCCTCGATGGCCTTGATCTGCTTGTCAACGGCGTCGAGACGGTTCTCGATGCGACGCATATCGTCACGCGGCACGTAACCGATCTGATCCCACTCTTCCTGAATCTTGGCCAGCTCCTGGCGGGCCTTCTTGGCCTCGGCGTCGGTCTTCACCGGCACCAGAGCCTCGGCCTTGACCAGCAGAGCCTCCTTGGCAGCCAGATTCTCCTTCTCGGAGGAGTTGATCTGATCGCGATCGGCCTGACGAGCGTTGAAGAAGGTGTCGGCGGCTTCGCGGAACTTGGCCCACAGCTCGTCGTCCTCGTTACGGCCAGCGCGGCCGGCCTTCTTCCAACGGTCCATCAGATCGTTGAACTTGCGGGAAGTCTCACCCCAAGCGGTGGAATCCTTGAGCTCATTGGCCTCGGCGATAATCGCTTCCTTGGCTTCCTTGGCGGCCGTGCGCTCGTTGTCGCGAGCCTGAGCCCACTTGCGGCGAGCCTGGTTGAAGGTGGTACGGGCGGCGGAGAAGCGCTTCCACAGCGCCTCGGCCTCCGGCTTGTCGATGCGCACGGTGGTGCGCTGGTGGTTCTGCCACTCGTCGAACAGGTTACGGAACTTGTCGGCGGTGGAGCGCCAGTTGGTGTTGTCGCCCAGAGAAGCGGCCAGTGCTTCAGCCTTCTCGACAATGGCGGTGCGCTCGGCAACGGCCTTGGCCTGGGCGGCCTTGCGTGCCTCGGCGATTTCGGTCTTCTTGGCCTCGCCGGCGGCCTTCAGCTCCTCGTACTGGGCCTTGAGTGCGGCAAGATCGCCCACGACGGCCGGCTCGGAGGTTTCTTCACCCAAGAGCTTCACGGATTCGTCGATTTCACGGGCCTTGATGTTCGGGGAAGCCAGACGGGTGGCCAACAGATCGAGCTTGGCCTTGAGATCCAGGAAACGACGGGCGTACAGTGCCAACGCCTCTTCCTTGGAGACATCCGGGAACTGGCCCACCTCGCGCTCGGCGTCGCCATCCTTGACGAAGACGGTGCCGTTGTCATCCACGCGGCCGAAGGCCTCGGCGGCCTTGACATCAGCCTCGGAATAGGCGGCGGTGGCGGCGGCCGGGGCGGCAGCGCGCGGCTTGGTCGCCGGAGTCTTCTTGGCGAAGGCGGCGGGGGAGGGCGCGTGCGGTTTCGGCATGGAAGCGGGGGACGGAGTCGGCGCCGGCGTGGCCGCGCTGGCCTCGGGTGCGGGTGTCGTTGCCTGCTCTTCGGGCGCAGCGGTGTTTACGGGTTCGGTGACAGTTTCGTCGGCCATGGCCAGCTCCTTAAAGCGTAGAATGCATAAGCGGGAGCGTCTCCCATCCCGGGCGAACCAGGAAGTTTTGACGCAACCCTCACCTATTATATTGATTTCGTGGCTAAAGGTGCATCAATATCAGGATTCCCGGAGTGGCTCCCCTCCGAACGTGTTGTGGAGCAGCGTGTTATCGATACGCTTCGTAAGGTTTTTGAGCTCAACGGCTTCATCGGCATTGAGACGCGAGCGGTGGAAACCGGCGCTTCTTTGCTGAAAAAAGGCGAGACCAGCAAGGAGATTTACCTGCTGAGCCGTTTGCAGGAGGTCGGTCATGAATCCGACACTCCGATTGAAGAGCGTTTGGGCCTGCATTTCGATCTGACCGTGCCGCTGAGCCGGTATGTGGTCGAGCACTCGGGTGCGTTGGCGTTCCCGTTCAAGCGCTGGCAGATTCAGAAGGTGTGGCGTGGCGAGCGTCCGCAGGAAGGCCGCTTCCGCGAGTTCGTGCAGGCCGACATCGACGTGATCGGCGCCGGCGACCTGCCCGACCACTATGAAGTGGAACTGCCGCTGGTCATGGTCTCCGCACTGGAAGAGCTGCGCGCGTATGGCCTCCCCAAGGCCACCGTGCACGCCAATAATCGCAAGTTGTCTGAGGGGTTCTACCGTGGCCTTGGCCTGACGGACGTCGAAGGCGTGCTGCGCGAGATCGACAAGCTCGACAAGATCGGTGCCGATGAGGTGGCCCGACTGCTCACCGAGACCTGCGGCGCCACCGAGGCACAGGCGCGCGCCTGCCTCGAATTGGCCGAGCTCACCGCCTCCGACGGTGCCGAGCTTGCCGCCAAGTTCGATGCGCTGTGCGAGGCTCACGGCATCGTCAAGGATTCCGAGGCCTACACGCTGGCTCGTCAGGGACTCGATACCCTGGCCATGATCGTCGACGAAGCCGCCGCCATCCGCCCCGGTTCCGTCATCGCCGACCTGAAGATCGCCCGCGGTCTCGACTACTACACCGGTTCCGTCTACGAGACCTTCCTCGACGGTGCCGCATCACTCGGCTCCATCTGCTCCGGTGGCCGTTACGACAATCTCGCCTCCCAGGGCAACCGCAAGTATCCGGGCGTGGGCCTGTCCATCGGCCTGAGCCGACTGGTCAGCTACATGCTGCACACCGCCGGCGCTCACGCCAACCGTGTCAGCCCGGCCGCCGTGCTGGTCGCTGTGTGGAATGAAGAGGACCGCCCGGCCGCCAATCGTATTGCGAACCAACTGCGTGCGCGCGGCATCGCTACTGACGTGGCACCCACCGCGGCCAAGCTCGGCAAGCAGATCAAGTACGCGGACAAACTCGGCATTCCGTACGTGTGGTTCCCGGCCACCGCTGCCGAAGGTGCGGAAGGCGCAGAGCCCGCTGGCGACGAGGTCAAGAACATCGTCACGGGCGAGCAGGTTGCCGCCGATTGCACGTCGTGGGAGCCGGATACTGTGGTTGCCCAGCAAACCGTCGAAATCTGACGTATTCGCGCGAAAAATCGAGGAGAAACAAGACAATGAGCCAGACGGCTTACAGAACACATCATGCCACTGAAGTGACCGAGGCCCTGGTCGGCCAGAAGGTCACCCTCGCCGGTTGGGTTGACCGACGCCGTGATCACGGTGGCGTGGCCTTCATCGACCTTCGTGATTCGACCGGCCTCGTGCAGGTCGTCATTTACGACGAGGATATGGCCCGCCCGCTGCGCAGCGAATTCGTGATTCAGATTACCGGCGAAGTGCGCCTGCGCCCGGATGGCAACGAGAACACCCATCTGGCCACCGGCAAGATCGAGGTTGTGGCCGAGACCATCGAGATCCTCGCCAAGTCCGACGCCCTGCCGTTCCAGGTTTCCACCGCTCTTGAGAATGAGTCCGAGAACAAGCTGCCTGGCGAGGACGTGCGTCTGAAGTACCGTTACCTCGACCTGCGCCGCCCGTCCATGCAGTACAATCTGAAGCTGCGTTCCGACATGGCTAAGGCCGCCCGCCACGCGCTGGAAGACATGGACTTCACCGAGGTCGAGACCCCGACCTTCATTAAGTCCACCCCGGAAGGCGCCCGCGACTTCGTGGTGCCGGCCCGTCTGGTTCCCGGTTCCTGGTACGCCCTGCCGCAGTCCCCGCAGCTCCTCAAGCAGCTGCTCATGGTCTCCGGTGTCGAGCGTTACTACCAGCTCGCCCGCTGCTACCGTGATGAGGACTTCCGCGCCGACCGTCAGCCCGAGTTCACTCAGCTCGATATGGAGATGGCCTACGTGGACCAGGAAGATGTGATGGCCATGACTGAGAAGGTCATCGCCGCCATCTGGAAGTCCGCCGGCTATGAGGTCCAGCTGCCGCTGCCGCGCATCACCTGGAAGGATGCGATGGACAAGTACGGCTCCGACAAGCCGGACCTGCGCTTCGGCAACCCGCTGGTGGAGCTGACCGAGTACTTCAAGAACACGCCGTTCCGCGTGTTCCAGGCCCCGTACGTGGGTGCCGTGGTCTTCAAGGGCGGTGCCGCCACGCCGCGTCGTCAGTTCGACGCTTGGCAGGATTGGGCTCGTCAGCGTGGAGCCAAGGGCCTTGCTTACGTGGTCTTCGGCGAAAACGGCGAGCTCAAGGGCCCCGTCGCCAAGAACCTATCCGATGAGGAGCGCAACGGCCTACGCGAGGCCGTCGGTGCCGAGGAAGGCGACGCCGTGTTCTTCGCCGCCGGTTCCCGCGAGTCAGCCCAGCTGCTGCTGGGTGCCGTGCGTGTGGAGCTCGCCTCCCGCGAAGGCCTGCTGGATCCGAAGAAGTTCGCTTTCACTTGGGTTGTGGACTTCCCGCTGTTCAAGCCCACCGACGATCCGGATGATGACGATGTGGCTGTCGGCCACTCCAAGTGGACCTCCATGCACCACCCGTTCACCATGCCTTCCAAGGATTGGATCGACAAGTTCGACAAGGATCCCGAGCACGCCATGTCCGACTCCTACGACATCGTCTGCAACGGTGAGGAGATGGGCGGCGGTTCCGTTCGTATCCATCGTGACGACATCCAAGCCCGTGTGCTCGATGTGCTGGGCATCACCAAGGAAGAGGCCGACGAGAAGTTCGGCTTCCTGCTTGAGGCATTCAAGTACGGCGCTCCGCCTCACGCGGGTTTGGCCCTCGGTTGGGACCGCACCGTGTCCATCCTGGCCGGTGCCGACTCCATCCGCGACGTCATCGCCTTCCCGAAGGCCGGCGGCGGCCGCGACCCGCTGACCGGTGCTCCGGCCCCGATCTCCGACGAGCAGCGCGCCGAGACCGGCGTCGACTACGACCCGGACGCCGACGAAAACTAATCTACGGAGCGTATACCGCCTTTCCTCAGCACTCGACGCACCTTAGTGCGCCTTCGGCTTCGAACGGCGGTCTCCGCATGCGTAGATTAATTTTCGAGGAGTAATGCTCCGGTGCTATTAGCCGCAAATGGCCCTTGGAATAATTCCAAGGGCCATTTGCTTTTTGCGGGTGGGGCCCAATGTGCCAAATACCTGCCAAGGGGTGCCAAATACTCCGCCCGATGGCACCTCCGCCATGCGGCAAACCTCGCACCATGCGGTGTCCCCTTTGGCGTTTGCCGATTATCCCCCCATGGGGCGGTAACTTCCTCATGGGGCGGTAAACAACCCATGGGGCGGTGAAAACCCCATGGGGCGGTGAAAACCCCATGGGGCGGTAGGTCAAAATGGCTTAATTCCGCGGTTTCACAATTTCTTCAAACCGCCCCATGAGCAAATTGCCGCCTCATGGGGGAATTGCCGCCCCATGAGGAGCAATCGCAACTCCGTATTTGATCAATGTTGTGAGGCTTTGTTGTGTTTTGCTTGTTTCCGCCTCCTGTATTCCCCTTTGCGCGCATTGATGGTAAGGCTGCCGTCTATTAATACCCGGCATGAAGGTTGAGGACGGCCAGGAAGCGGTATTTGCATCGCGGTGGCAACCTCTTGTGCGAAGGCACGTTGTTTGGCGGTGTTCCACAGGTCATCGGCGAACACCTCGATGACGGTCCAGCCCAATTGCCGCAGACGTCGACGTTTTTGCTGGTCCCGCACATATTGTTTGCGGAAGCGACGGTGATGATCGCCATCATATTCAATAGCGACTTTGTATTGTGGATAAGCCATGTCAACGGTATAGGTGTATCCGTTCTCTGAATCGGTAATGCCGTATTGTGTTTGCGGTATGGGCAGGCCGAAAAGCATAAGCGCCAAGCGTGTACGAGTTTCCTGAACGGAATCCGATGGTTTTACGAGCTTCAGCGCCGCCTCACAACGCGCACGGCCAATAACGCGGTGAAAGGCCGTTAGTCGTTGAGTGAATTGTTCAATGGCATATCCATAACGTCTGATGAGCGCTTCAGCCAGCACCACTAATTCGGTGAGGTTGAGATATTGGGCAAACTGTATCCACGCATCCATGGGATGCATGCAGGTTACGCCGTTTGAAAAAGCGATACTGCTGAACTTTGCATTCCATATGCGATAGTCGACATTGTCCAATGAAGAGCGGGTCCCTTTGCTCCTCACCGTCACATAAAAGTCCTTCTGTGGCAACGTGCTGTGCCTCGGCAACTCCACGCCGCATAATTCCAATGCGGTATACAGCGAGAAACACAACGTGCGTTTCGTGCGCACTTTGCCCAGCAGATTCCAACAGGCCGTGTTCTTGGCCGTGGCTTTGGCGTCAAGATCTTTGCGCAGATAGTTGTTGATTTCGCCATTGTGCGGCACTTCGCTGTATCCGTTCATGCGCCGAGCGTAGCGCATTCCACGGTGGCATAGGGGCAAAACTGGAAAATGGGGATAACTTAAGCGGCGCGAACCGGTTATCCACCGGCATATCGTGTGCCGCGCCCGGTTATCCACCGCGCTTCGGGAGTGTCGTCCACCGTATAACAGCACTCATCGTGTGCGAACAGCTAGCCACGCTCAAAATGCCTAGCGCATTTATACGAATACGACATGGGAAACGGCGAGACCAGCCCCACACAATACAAAGTGACCGCCAGCCATGCGCCCGACTGCGGCATACACGGCAGCAACGCCAACGACACCAAGGCCAAACATGGAATCAGCAGATAGGACAACACGTGCCCGCTTTGCCGTCGCAGCAACGTCTCAGCCACCACGCAGCAGGCAATCAGCGCACAGCAGACGCCGAGCGATGCGCGACTCAGCGAGAATGTATGCCGATGCCCAATGCCGCCTTCACGATGTCTGATGCGGAAATGAGACATCGACTGAGCAACTGTGTGGACATACTGTGAACACGTTGGAAACGTCGGTGTGCTATCCTCCCACTCATGTCTGAAACGAACAATGAAACAGTAGTGCGTTCGCGCGCGACAAGCACAACATCGCCAAGCAAGGCCAAATTGACCCCGCTGGTTCCCGGCAAAGAGGACCCGAACCGTCCGCTAGTCGAACTGACCCACGTCGAAAAGCACTTCGGTGCTTTGCACGTCCTCAAGGACATCAACCTGACCGTCGCCAAGGGTGAGGTGCTGGTGGTCGTGGGCCCGTCCGGCTCAGGCAAGTCCACGATGTGCCGCACCATCAATCGCCTCGAGACCATCGATTCCGGCGACATCCGCATCGACGGCAAGCCCCTGCCACAGGAAGGCAAGGAGCTCGCGAACCTCAGGGCCGAAGTTGGCATGGTGTTCCAGTCGTTCAACCTGTTCGCCAACAAAACCATTCTTGAAAACGTGACGCTGGCCCTCATCAAGGTGCGTCACATGGACAAGAAGGAAGCCGAGCAACTGGCCATGGACCTGCTCGCCCGCGTGGGCGTCGACTCCCAGGCCAGCAAGATGCCCTCCCAGCTCTCCGGTGGCCAGCAGCAGCGTGTGGCCATCGCCCGCGCGCTCGCCATGGAGCCGGACGTGATGCTGTTCGATGAACCCACAAGCGCCCTTGACATATCCGTTCAGGCGCAGATACTCAATCTGCTGCTCGATCTGCAGGAGCATTTCGGCCTGACCTATCTTATCATAACGCACGACCTTAACGTGCTGCGCTATATAAGCGACCGCATTGCGGTAATGTACCTTGGCAAACTTATGGAGTTCGGCCCCACGGAGACGATATCCTCCAACCCGCTGCATCCTTACACGCACGGGCTTATGGCCGCCTCCCCCATACTCGACCCCACGCTGCGCAGCCAAAAGAAGGAGCTTATGGGCGGCGAAACCGGCAGCCTTATAAACCTGCCCAAGGGATGCCGCTTCGCTGCGCGCTGTCCGCATGCGACAGACCGCTGCCGCGAGGAACTGCCCAAGGATTACCACGTGGATGCATTGCATCAGGTAAGCTGCTTCCTATACGACAAATAAGCATTAAATGATAACGGCAAAGCCGTATCAGATATAAAAATAAGGAGGAACCCCAATGAAGAGAATCTTGGCGCTGCTTATGGGCATAATGATGCTCGTGTCCGCTTTCGCGGGCTGCAGCAACACGGCGAACACCCCCAGCAACACCGATACCCCGGGCGACAACACCCCCGCCAACAATAACGGCGGCGTGACCGTGG
>OLPI01003306.1_pt1 | contig 11577 bp, 13 predicted proteins | sample 1672361 | NCBI WGS metagenome assembly OLPI01 (sample SAMEA3136675, study PRJEB25190) | human gut metagenome
TACTTAAAAGAATTTACCACATATTCAGACATATACTCAAAAGCATTGTAAATATTAGACTTTCCGCTTGCGTTTGCACCATAAATGGCGGCAACTGTCAAAATCTTCTCGCTCCCAACAGTCACTACCCGGTCTGTGAATTCAGTTACCTTCGCTGCAGATAAATCCAAAGTAGCCTCTTCCCTAAATGACTTGAAGTTTTTGAAATTAAATTGAATTAACATAAACTCTACCTTACCTTTCTCTACCATCTATTATATACACTTTTTTTTGACTAATAACAGGTTTTTCATATACCTTTTGTTGGAATTCTCTTATCTGATCAATCTTTATATTTCTTCCATCTGGAACTATTTCTTTGAAATCTGGATGGCTTTGTGCTTCAAATTCGATGCATGATTTGCATTCTTCACAATTCTTTTCATTACTTAAACATAATATTTTTTTGGCAAATTCTCTAGCGATTAGTTTTTTTCCAATACCATCTATTCCTAAAAACATATAGCTATGACTAATCTTTCCTGAAAAAACTGCATTTTCTAAAACTTCTTTTTCTTCTTTGTTACCAATTATCTCTTCAAATTTCAAATGATTTTACCTCCGAATTTGGTTATTTTACTTTTCCAAACTTATTTAGTGGCCAAAAACGAAATGCTACTTTACTTTCAATTTTCTTAATTGGAACACATCCAAATCTTCTACAATCAGTTGATTGTGAACGGTTATCACCCATTGCAAATACACAACCATCTGGTACTACAAGATCTGTAAATACTCCTTCTGTATCGCCTGTATAAACATCATCATTTAAATAACTTTCTTGTAATTCTTCTCCATTTATGTACACTTTTCCATTTTCTATTTTGACATGTTCTCCTGGAAGTGCAATTACTCTTTTAATAAAGCTTACTTTATTTATCTCTAAAACATAATAAGTAAATTTATTCCATAACCCCTTAGGCTCATTTTCATATTTTGCAACAGCATTTTGAAGATTTGCTTCATTTGCTGAAACATATGATGTACTTGGTGCTTCAAAAGTAATTATTTCTCCTCTTTTTGGTGTTTGATGAATTGTTCTAGACCACCTGTTTAGCCACAATCTTTGATCTTGTAATAATGTAGGAACCATTGAGTTTTGTTTTACAACTGTAGGTGTTCCAACGAAATATCTAATTAATATTGCAATTACAATTGCAATTAAAATACAATATACCCATTCTAATATACTTTTTTGTTTATCTGTTAATAATATCATTTTCTATAACTTCCTCTCATACTTTTATATATAACGCATTCATTATACTTTATTTACTGTTCTTTTTCAAGATGATTTTGTTTGATTGTTGGAATTCTTATTACAACTTCTGTACCTTTTTGAGGTTCACTTTTAATATCAATGCTTCCATTATTTCTGTCTAAAATTTCCTTTGCAATTGATAGTCCTAAACCTGTACCTCCCATTTGACGTGTTCTTGCTTTATCAACTCTATAAAATCTTTCAAAGATTCTAGCCAAATCCTCTTCTGGTATGCCTATTCCATTATCAATTACTTTTATATATGCGTCATTATAAACAAATCCAACATAAATTTTTATGTTACCATTTTCATTTGTATATTTAATACTATTAGTTAAAATATTCAAGATTACTCTTTCTATTCCATATTTATCTGCCACTACTGGCGGAACATTTGCTGTTACAAAGCATTCGACATGATGGTGCTTTTTTTTAATTTCAATTTGCAATTTCTCTTGGCATTTTTTTACAAGCTCTCCTAAATCAAACTCTACTTTTTCATCTTGTATGTTATTGTTGTCATGTTTAGAAAGAGTTAATAAATCTGTTACAAGTTTTGCCATTCTCCTTGCTTCAGTTGCAATTACATTTAAAAATCTCTCTTGCGTATTTTTATCATAATCTCCTTCAAGAAGTGTATCTGCATATCCCATAATTGATGTTATTGGGGTTTTCAATTCATGAGATACGTCTGCAACAAATTCTTTTCTCATATTATCTAATTTTACATGTTCTGTAATATCTTGAATTAAAACAATAACACCAGAATTTTTATCATTTCTATCTTTGAATGTTTTAAATAGAATCGTTACATATCTATTTCCAATGCTAACTTTTTGTTCTGAAGAAGTAAGCTCATCTAAATAAATTAACTTTTCTAGATTAACCCCTACTTTTATTCTTTTAAAAATACTATCAAAATTATTATCTTCTTTTTCGAGCTCTAGTAATGAAATTGCAGCAGGATTTATATAAATAACCTCTCCTTTTAAATTAAATGCAATAATTCCATCTGTCATATGTACTAAAATTGTTTCAATTTGTTTTTTCTGTTCTTTTATATTGTTTAAATCTTCATTTAGATCCTTGGTAATTAGTTGAAAAGCACTAATAAATTCATTTTGTTCACCACTTGTCTTTTGTTTTATTAAATATTTATTTTTTTCTTGTTCTAAGTTATCTTTATTCTCTTCAAATGTTTTAATAAAGTTCGTTATTGGGGCAACAATCTTTTTTACCGAAAAAATACCAACAATAGTTAGAGTAATCAAATAAAAAAACATACATATACCAGTTATTAATTTCATACTATTTATTTTTTCAGTAAAGACTTTCGAAATTTCTAAACTGCTACTCTCATCTATATTTTCAATTACAAGTTGATTAATGTTTCCTATTTCATTAATGCTTATTATACCAATTGTTCCAATCGCTAATAATCCAAATATTATAAATACGACTATCATTTTTATTTGTGTATTTTTTATCATAAAAATCCCTACCTTGGTTTAAACTAAATTTAAAACATCAAATCTAGTCTTTTGAAGCTAAAAGACTAAAGACCTGATGTTTATATTTATTTTGATGAAATATAATATCCTACTCCCCTTTTGGTAATAAGTATTTTAGGATTTGAGGTATCTTTTTCTATTTTTTCTCTAATTCTTCTAACTGTAACATCTACTGTTCTGATATCTCCATAATATTCATATCCCCACACTTTTTCTAAAAGGACCTCTCTTGTTACTACTTGTCCTGGTTGTTTTGCCAAGTACTTTAACACTTCAAATTCTCTTAGCGTAAGATTTATTTCTCTACCTCTTATTTTTACTTCAAATTTATCTAAGTCTAAATATAAATCTCCTACCTCTATTTTATTTTGCTTTTTAGGCTTAATTTCTTCCTTTACATCTTCTACTGGCTCTTGTGAAACTTCGACTTTTCTTAAGTTTGCTTTTACTCTTGCCATTAATTCCCTTACACTAAAAGGTTTTGTAACATAATCGTCCGCTCCTAATTCTAGACCCAATATTTTATCAATTTCTTCATCTTTTGCAGATAGAATAAGAATTGGAACATTTAATGTATGTCTTATCTTTTTGCATACAGCTAATCCATCCATTCTTGGTAACATTACATCTAGTAAAATCAAATCCGGTTTTTTAGCTATTGCTAATTCTACAGCTGTTTCTCCATCATATGCCTCTAATGTTTCATATCCTTCTTTTTGCAAATTATATACTAAAATATCAACAATTGGTTTTTCATCATCCACAATTAATATTGTTTTTTTCCCTTTTATGGTATTGTCCAAAATACATACCTCCATTCTTTGTCTCTTTTACTATATATTTTTTACTTTCTCTTCCTTTTATATCACATTTCTTAGTTTTCCACAAGTTTTTTCTTGAAATATTTATATTCACTACTCCTTTTAATTCACTAAAAAATAAAAAGCTGAATATATGATACAAGTTAAAGATTGAGTTACTATTTTAATTTACATATATAAATAAGACCTTTCAGATAACGAAAGATCTTATTTCTTTATACAATTACTTCAATATTGTATATTTTTCCATTACTGCTACCGTCATCAAGTAGAATGCGATTTTCATGTTCTACTCCATTAATTAAAACTTTACTTACACCTTTATTTATACCACTATTGTTTGAAACTTTTATATTATAAATGCTGTTTTTGAATTTATATCTTATAGAATATTCCTTCCATTCATTTGGAATACTTGGAGATATACTTAGATATCCATTTTCAACATTTAATCCTAAAATATACTTTATACCAGCTGTATACATCCAACTACTAGAACCTGTATACCATGTCCATCCACCTCTTCCGGCTAAATTTCCTTGTCCGTAGATATCAGCTGCAATAATATATGGTTCTACTTTGTACTTATTAGCCGCTTCTTTTGTTCTTGCATGCTCAATTGGATTTATCATACGGAAATATTCAGTTGCTTTGTCTCCAAAACCTAACATACTTTCTGCAATAATTACCCAACAACTTGCATGTGTGTATTGTTGTTGTGGTCATTTTCTCTATCCCACTTTTTTCTCATATACTTTTTTAGCTACACTAAAATTATTATTTAATTCTTGTAATGGCTTAAAGTTAAAATATATATCAACTTGCTTGTCACTATGAATTTCTATTTTTTCTATAAATTCTCTAATTATTTCTTTTGATGGTTTCTCCATATTAAGAAACTCTTCTATTAAATTATCTAATCTACTTTCACTTTTTGTCTTATCACTTTCTCCAGATAGCTCTTGTTCAAGCTCTTTAATGCTCTGTTCATATCCTTTTACACACTCTTTTATTCTATTTGCATTTTTCATATATTCATCAAGTGTGATAATTCCTGCTAATCTATCATCATACATTACTTCTAGCTTTCTAGTTTCTTTTTCAATTGTTTCTTTAAAGGAATCTATTTGCTTTTTTATACAAAGTTCTTCAGACTGCTTTGATTTAGATTGTTTTGCAATTTCTTCTAGTTTTTTTGTATTGGTGTATTCTTTGCAAACTTCTCTTAAAACTTCTAGCATTTGTTCTTCAAAAACTTGATAATTAAAATTGTGTGGCGAACATACATCAAATTTTCCAAACCTTCCATATCTTTGACATCTGCCATAGATATTTCCATTTTTATCTGGACTTCTTATTCCAATATATCCTTTGCAATCATAACATCTAAGTAATCCCTTAAATAAATAATCATTTTGAACTACTCTTGATCCTTTAGTTGCATTAATTACTTTCTTTGCTCTTTCAAAATCTTCTTTACTTATAATGGCTTCATGCATATTTTCTATTTTTATCCAATCTTCTTCAGGTAAATTTATAAATTTCTTTGATTTAAAACTTACCTTTTTTTTCTTTCCTTGTATAACTGTTCCTGTATATATCTCGTTTGAAAGAATAAATCTTACAGTAGATTGTTGCCATAAACCATAAGTTAAAGATTTTGCTCCTCTATTTCTTTTATTATAATCTGATGGAATTGGAATTTTCTTTTTACTTAAGTAATCTGCAATTTGCATTGTACCAAAACCTGCTAAATATTTTTCATATATTAGTTTTACAACATTTGCTGCCTCTTCATCTATTATTAAATGGTATTTGTTTTCTGGATCTTTTTTATAGCCATAAGGTGCTGTTCCTAAATATTCTCCTTGTTTTCTCTTTGATTGTAAAACACTATTTATTTTTTTAGATGTATCTTTAGCATACATTTCATTTAATATTGATTTAAATGGTGCTATATCATTATTTGAATTATCATAAGCAGTATCTATGTTATCTAATATTGCAACAAATCTAACTTCATGTTCTGGAAAATAATTTTCAATATATAACCCTGATTGCACATAGTTTCTCCCAAGTCTTGATAAATCTTTAGTAATAACCATATTTATTTTACCTAATTCAATATCTGCAATCATTTTATTAAATCCTGGTCTATCAAAACTTGTACCACTTACTCCGTCATCAACATATTCTGATATAAAATTTAATTTGTTTTGTCTAATATATTGCATTAGCAAAGTTCTTTGGTTACCAATACTTTCACTTTCTTGATACTTTTCTTTTTCTTCATCTTCTCTTGAAAGTCTAATGTATATACCTACTTTATAATCAATATTATTCATTATTGTATAGCTCACTTTTTCCTCCTTCCTGCTAAAAATAATGAGATAATATTGATACTCTTGCAAACATTATACCATATTATCTCATCAAATACCATTATTTCATTTATTTCTTAGCTGTTTTCAAACAATAATTTCCAAATGCTCTTTCAATAACTTTCTCCAATGCTTCTCCTTTTTCATTAAAAAATACATTTATCTTAAAATTATTCTTTTTCTTATATTTCTTTTTTTGTTCCAATAGCCTCACTCCTCTTGTTTTATTTTTTCCAAATTTTAGTTTTTTATACAGTTACAAGTGGATTTGCTCCCATATGAGATTTGCCCTCATTCCTGCTTTACAGAATCGCCCCTTTACATCACGTTAGCCAGACGAAAGTATCATTATTCGTGCTTGTAACTACTATTTAATTCTCAATGTACATTTCCATTTTTTGACTTTTTCGATTTTTTGTAGTAAAATTATGTCGATTAAGTGTTGTATACATTGTAAGTGCAATTTTTTAAAATTCACACTGTACAATCTCAAAAAATTTTTCATTAATTTTAGGTTGTTTGATGTGGAGGTGTTAAAATTGAGTTTTAAACTGGCTTTTGACAAGAATTTAGGACTAGAGCTTTTTGTTTTTAAACATATGTATTATGATAAAAGTAAAAAAATATTTTTTTCATCATATAACACTGAGCATATGATTGATGCAATAGGTTCTTTTCTACTCATATTTTTAAATACAGATTTTGAAGATGATGAAGATTGCAGATCTTTTGTTTTTTGGTTTTGTTTTGAAAACTTATATTATAGAAAATATCCTAAAATTAAGAAGGCAAATCAATACTCATCAACATATTTAAAACTTTCATTTTCTGAATTTAATAAAGAACTTGATAGAATTATAAAAGAATATAAAGAAGAATTTTTATATCTTAAATATACTTTATTAAAAAATCTAAGATTACCATATGATACCAACTTCTTTAGGCAATATGATGATGCATTAGAATTAACTCAAGAAGATATACAAAATATAATACAAGAAGAGAAAAAATATTATGAAGATAAATCAATGAAATTTAATGAAACTGAAATAAATGGATTTATGGAAAAATTAAATATACAATTTGAAACTTTTGGTTTACTTTTTGAAAACATAGATATTAGCAAATATAATATTCCATACTATTTTGAAAGTGAAGATATTTTAGCAATAATAGCTCTTATGTTTAAAGAATTTATGTCTGATAATCATAATACTATAAGACAATGCCAAAATTGTGGATATTACTTTGTACCATCAAATTTAAAAGAAACTAAATATTGTAATGTAGAATATGAAAATACAGGCAAAACTTGTAGGCAAATTGGAAAAGAATTAGCCTATAAAAAATCTCTAAAAGAAGATAAACTTCTACATAAATATAGAAAACGCTATATGTCTCTTGCAAGTTCTGTTTCTCATTATGGAACAAATACTGCCATTGCTAGATTTGAAAAATATAAAAAAGATGGGGCTATAATTAAACAAAAATATCTAAACAAAGAAATTTCTCCAAAAGAGTTTGAAAAATGGATTTTAGATAGCAAAAAATAGAACAAGGAAGACTTTCTTGTTCTATTTTTTTATACATTTTTTCTATAGGCTCATACTCAAAAATATTATTTTTTTCAAGTTATCAATCGGAAGGAAATCCGATTTACACAACTTTTACGATAGTCTCGACTTAAAAAACTTTGAATTTTCTACATACTCTTTCTTCTAAATATTCCCTTAATTAAATTAAATATTTTTTGATACCATTTTTCTTCTTTAACAACTGTCAAACTCTTTTCTTCAGTTATTTCTTCATCTTTGATTTCTCGTTTATTTTTAAATATATCATCTGGATTATATTTTTCTCTTATTTCTTCTATGGCTTTTTGCACTTTTTGTAATTCTCTCGCATCTTTTTCTTGTAATCTTCTTTTTTCATCTGTAGGACATAGAAAATCCCTATATATCAAACCTAATATAATTATTGTTTCATTTTTTAATTTTTGTTTTTCTAGTGGCTCTTGTATATTAGGGTTATATTCTTTATCTCTTTCATCTTCTAACATTTCCTTAAATTTACTAGGGATCTTATTAGTCAATTCATCTGGCATCATTTTTATTATTTCATTAACTTCTGAAAAAGCCTCTTTATATTCTTGTTTCAAGTGAATTACCTACCTTTCATTTGTATCTTGCTCTTGTGTATTATTAACTTGTCTAAAATTAGTTTTTTCTTTTAATTTCTCACTTATAGCTTTTACAATATCAGATTTCATCTTAACAAATTTATTTTTAACACTTTGTGAAACTCTATCTATTGCACTATACCAATTTTGAAATCTATTTTTCCACATATTTGTTGTTTGTATTTCTTGAATTTGTTGTGGTTGTTCAAGTTTCTTACTTGTTGATATTCTTTGTATTATATCAGTGCCAATATGTGAGTCTTGTATTACACTTTCACCTGTATTATTTTCTCTTATGGTTTCTCCACATTCATTTATTCTAAAACCACTAATATCTGCTACCTTTTTTGCCCTTTCATAATCTTTTGCAAGTTCATGTTCTCCATAACTTATGTAATAAACTCCTTCAATTTCAAATTCATCTACAACAAGCTATGAATAAATAGGTGTTGTTTCATAATTTAACATTTCCCCATCTTCTTCAATAGTTTGCTGTATGCAAATATCTTCTATTTCTTGTGGTAACATAAGAGGTGGTCTAATATTACATAAATTTTCTTCATCATCTCTTGTATTAAGTGTATATGTATCTCTATAACTTGCACAAACAATATGTTTTGGTTTTATTATTAGTCCATAATCAGAATTGCCATATCTTCCCATTGCATTATTAGTCATAAGTGATGTAGACATATATTTGTTTCTAAAATTGCCCTCTAATTCTCCTTTTGTTAAATTATGAATAACCCACCTATATTGACTATTTTGGGCATCATCTATATCTGTCAAATAATCATTCCATATATTTGTAGCATGTCCATTATATAATTCTATTCTTTCTTGAATACCTTGAATATCTGTTTTTTCTGCACTTAATAAAGTTCTCAATTCTTCCTGTATTCTTTGTAATTCTTCTTTTGCCTCTGGTTGTAATTCAATTTGATATTTTTTTATTCCATCAATAGAATTTATTACTGTTTGTGCAATATTCCTTAAATCTCTACACCCATAATATTTATTGTCTAACCCTCTTAATTCAAAAGCAATTTGCATATTAGAATAAATATCCTCTAATTCCATTTCGTTATATACACCATCATAAAATCCATATTCTTCTAAATGTTCTGGTTTAGGAATTTTATCATATCTAGCAAATGCTTCTTCAATTTCTTCCCTAAATTCACTATCTTCCTCTGGTTCTAGCATAGTTCTAGTTCTATGTGCATCATTCATAATTTCTGTAAAAACTTTTCTAGCTAATTCTTCTGTTAATTCTCCAGTTCGTTCTAATATTTCTATATCTTGCTCATATCCATAGAAACCTAGCTCTTGCTTTATAAACTTTTGTATTCTATTTCTATTTTGTTCATCTAATATTATTTTTTCCATTAAAATAAATCCTTTTTATTATACTTTAGTCCTAGTTTATTATCGCATATTTAACTTTTTTTTACAATATTTTTACTACATTTTATATTTCCGAATCCCATTCCTTCTCCGTTTCTTCGTGTTTTATCTGTTTTTCTACATCTAGTAACATATTATTTTCTTTTTGAAAATCTCTAATTAAATAATCTTCTGCCCCCATATCGAATTTCTTGCAAATCCAAGTTATGAATTTACCAATAGTTTCTTTAAACCTATCTACTACTTTTTTCAAATAATTATTCTCTTTTTCCAAGACTTTAATTTTGCTTTTATATTTCCATTCTATATCAATTTCTTTTTCTTTATATTCAGACTTTATTTGTTCAACTTCATTGTACAAAATTCTATTATTAGCAAGTATTTTATATATTTTATTGCTATCGTTTTTGAATCTATAATCATTATAATATATTCTGTGTTTTATATTATCAAAAGTATAATCTTCTCCAAATGCTCTTGCAATTCTTATATTTCTATTAAAATAAGGTGTTGATATAGATATAGAATTATTAGATTTTTTTACAAAATAACCTTTATAACCTAATTCATCAATAAAATCTTGATATTTTACTGCATTTTCAATTGCTTCATCAATATCCTTTTTTATAAGTTCCATTTTACCACTATTACGATTATAATTTGCAATTCTACTTTCAGCAATTTCGTCTTCTCTATTTGCTTTATCAGTTTCTACTACTGAAAGTCCATATTTTATACATAGATCATCATTTGTTTTTCTTAAAAGAGCAAGTTCAATATTAGAGTTATGATATTTGCTACCATCAATAAAAGAAACTGAATTTAATATTATATGATTATGGACATTATCTTTATCTATGTGTGTGCAAACTAATACTTGATATTTATCTCCCCATAAACTATTTGCTAGTTCCATACCTATATCATTGCATTCTTCAGCAGATACTTCTTTACCCTTAAATGATTGTATAAAATGATAACCAAGTCTTCCATCTTCTTTATGAAAATTCTTTTTTACTAACATCATTTCTGTATATGCATTTTCAGGTAAACAATTTATTCCAGATACTAATATCCCATGTTCTGTTTTCTCTCCATTTTTTGCATAGTTAATAACAGCTTCTAAATTCTTTTGTATTACTTTATATTTTGTTATAGCCATAGAATGCCTCCTTATTTCTTTCTTGAATAAATTTCTTTTTCAAATCTTAAAATAAAATCTGAAAGTTTTTTAGAGATATAACTATAATCATCATGAGATGTACTATATCTTGAATTTGAAATTCTTGCTATCTGATTTATATTATTTCCAATGTTACGAATATTTTTTATTTCTTCATAAAATTGTTCTGACGGTTTCTCTTTCGGTTTATAACCTACAATAAGATGTCTAATATAATCAGAGGCATTCATACCAACTGCTTGTGACTTACACTTCATAATATATTCTTCTTCATCATTAAGCCATATTTGTTTTTTTATTCTACGACTTCGCATTTAACTACCTCCGGATCTTCTTCGTGTTCATTATCTCTTAATACTATTTGTCTTTCCAGTTCACTTATACGATTTACTTGTAAGCAACACATCAAGGTAGTCATTGCAAGACCTCCTATGATGAACCCTAAAACAAAAAACAATAATTCACTCATTACTATCACTTTCCTTTCTTCAATATACAATTTTGTCTAGCAAGGGGATTGGGGATTTCCCCACAAGCGAATTTATACGGGAGTATAAATTCAGTGCTGGCTAGACATAAGTTTTATTCCCCAAGAGAACACTTGCCACAATAAGGACAATAGTGTTTGCAATTTTCACATTGCATTTTCATAAAAGATTCTGCGTCTAATTCGTCATCTTCTTCCTCAAAATCTTCTTCGTTTTCTTCTTCAAGTTCTTCAACTTCAAACTCGATTGGTATAGTTGTATCTATTTCAATAATTTCATTTTCTATTACAAATTTTGCTACAATCAA